>Ga0209302_10000748_pt1 | contig 18803 bp, 13 predicted proteins | sample ArcOceMetagenome_2_FD_187445 | JGI IMG/M metagenome (GOLD analysis project Ga0209302, IMG submission 187445) | Marine eukaryotic phytoplankton communities from Arctic Ocean - Arctic Ocean ARC135M Metagenome (SPAdes) (version 2) | ecosystem: Environmental > Aquatic > Marine > Oceanic | place... | reverse complement strand
TATATATATATATATACAGTAGCATACTGCTACATACGTAGAGTGACAGCCATAACAGCATATTAGCATCATGTCCTTCCTTTTCCTTTCTCTATAATATGCACACTTTTTGCTCAGCCTACTTGACTGTATGTACTTCAACAACTAACTGACATGATTCATTCCCACTCAGATATTATGTTTCGCTGATTTACTGTTTATGGTATCATTGAGTAGTAAATGTTTCTGATAGTCTAATGTATATATTTTATTATATACTGTACAGCTGCTCAAAATATCAAAAGTCTACAGGCTCATAACCAAATGATTCACGGTTTGCCGTGAATCCCGTATGAGCTTTGTTGAAGGCCAAGTGGCGGCTATCAAAAAAGTGATTCATTCAATTTGTTTGTAACACAACGACATACCGTTTATTACACATACGCGTTATGTACGTAGTCAGGATTGCTATTCTAACATCTAACATCATCTAACTCACAAAACATCTTGATCGACCAATTTCGATTTGTCTTTCTGATTCAGTAACTTAGGTTCCATTATCATTTCGCCTAGGACACCCGACAACTTTAAGTTCGAACAAGATCACCAAAAACGACAACCTCTGATTTTTAAGATTGATCTTTTTGCCTCGCAATACTACATACAGTCGATAACAATAAAATTACCAAACCATGAAGTTTTCTTTCCAATATACAACTCTGTCACTGGCGCTTTTGGGACATGCAGGAAGAACAACTGATGCATTTGCACCTGTTGGTTTTAGTGGTGCCAGTAGACAATCTACTGCCCGTTCTTTCTCCCCGATGGATCCATCCAATCTACACGACATCCCTAATCAGATCCAATCCATTCAAAATGCTTTTTCTACGTTGTCTCTCGCAGATTTAGATACGGCTGGAGCTATGGCCGCTGATGTTGTTCAATCTGTTGATCCTTCAGGCGCTGTTGGGGATGTTGCTGAAGTTGCGTCTAAAAATGGTTGGTTTGGTTTCTTGACAGGACCCACCATGGGGTTCCTTCAAATGATCCATACTGGACTTATGTCAGTAGGACTTGACAGTAATTCTTGGGGTGTTTCCATCATTGTCTTGACATTGAGTATCAAATTGCTTACCTTTCCTCTTACTAAAGCTCAACTGGAAAGCACTCAAAAAATGCAGGTACGATAAAGTTTTTTTGCTTTCGTCTTTTGTTCTGTCCTTAATAGCGTCATAATTTCTTTTGTTCTAATAATTATCTTTCTTTGTGGATTATCATATCATTCTGTATTACGCCCACAGTTACTACAACCTACCCTCAAAGAGACACAAGCAAAATACCAAAGCAATCCAGAAGTTATGAATCAAAAGATCGCTGAGCTCTATAAAGATAACAACGTCAATCCACTTGCTGGTTGCATTCCAAGTATTGTTCAAATTCCAGTTTTTATTGGTCTTTATCGTGCAGTACTAGACCTTGCGAATAATAATAAACTTGATGAAGCTTTCTTGTGGTTGCCTAGTCTTGAAGGACCTGTTTATGGAGCTGATCCGACCAAGGGTTCTGCGTGGTTGTTCGATAACTGGGTAAATGGTGTTCCATCTTTGGGATGGACAGACACGGCTGCGTTTTTGATCCTACCCGTTGTATTGGTCCTTTCTCAATTCGCCTCTATGGAATTGATGGCTACTCCAGAAACTAAAGATTCACAACCGGCATTTTTAAAATTTCTACCACTTATGATTGGTTGGTTCTCTTTGAATGTCCCTTCTGCCCTATGTGTTTACTGGGTAACAAACAATGTTGTTACCACGGCCACCACCGTTCTTATTCGTAACAATCTAAAAAATGCCGCACCAGTTGCGATTGCATCGGTATCTGAGGCTGTAGCCACACCAAAAAGTAACGTATTCACTCCTTCTCCTACTATTCGTGAGAAGCCCGATGGATTTGCATCTGCCTCATCTCAAGCTCGAGGCAGTGATGGTGTCACTCCAATTACTAGTTCTAGTTCTGCCGGTGCCATCGATGCTGAGGTTGTTGAAGATGATTCGGTTGAAGCAGACGATTCAGTACAGGCTTTCGAAACTAGTGAAGCGTCAACAAAAAAGGTACGACTATTAAATAATTGTTTCTACTTGTTTCTGTGTTAGCCTAAAAGTTAATATATCGGTTCTAACTTCTTTTTTTCCTCTGATTAATATTATTTCTTTATCATAATAGCGTGGAACGAAGAAAAAGAAGAAGAAAAGAAAGAATTAGAGTTTAGAGAATAAACGCCCTTCATATACACAGTGGTTATTCCTCCTATCAATATATATATATATCTTTTGTAAATCATAATATTCCCCCTTTTCTCCACTCTATCATAAAATCAAGAGTGTAACCATTCTTTTTCTCATCGCTAAAAAACTATATTGAATTTGTAATTAAAAAAAACTCCTATTAGAATTTAATGCTTTATATTTTCAATCAATCCGATAATGACATACAGACGTAAAAGTTTTCCTAACTACTAACGAAAATAAAATAATAATAAATCCTTAGTATATTTGTAATATTGCGTCGTCGTCGCTATCTTTGGCACATCCACAACCACCCATAAGTATATCGGTCTGAGCAGCGATGCCTGTGAAAGTTGTCTCTGGTTCGAAGTTGGTGCTCTGAGTAGCGCACACCTGATCGACAGCAAATGCAGTGAACTGTTTGTCCATATTCAACATATTCAAGAAGTCACCTTTAGACATTTTGCCGTTTGCATTGCAGGCAGTGTTGCAGAGGAAGCCGAGTGTCACGGCCTGCTGTTGGGGTTGATAGGCTGGATCAAATGGAGTAAAGTCTTTACTGCAGAGGGCTCTCCACCAGTTTTGAATGGAAGAGCTAACAACAGATGGATCGTAATAATCTTCTAGGGTTGTTGCCTCTGTAGATTCAGAGTTACATACATTGAGGAGGTTACCGTTCTGAGCAGTAAGTACCAAATTTGATGGTCCGTCGGATGAAGGAAGGCCCTTGATTGCTTCGATGACGGAAGCAACTCTATCGGGATGCTTCAGGAAGCTACAGCCGCAGCCTTCGTAGCCGACAGCACGGCAAGATCCATCAGCGATTGCGTACTGGTTGAATGGATCTTTAACGGTTCCTGGGACGCCACAGTCCTTGAAATGCTGGAGACGTTCGAACACAGCTGGGCCAGACCAAACTGTGGAGTCAGTGTAGTTGTAGGGAAGGAATGGTATCATAATATCACAATGGGTCTGCAAATATCTATTTCAACCATCATGGCATCATGTGATGGTACTACAGTAGTATGAATTATGGAATAATTTCATTTGTTCACTTTTTATTTAACTGCCAGCGCACGTATATATCCAATCGTGAAGTTTCGCTCAATTTCTTTTTTTTTAAATGCCAGCGGACTTTCTGTACGCATAATACTGTAGACACCACAGACATCAGAACACACAAAATTCTCTCACATCTTTATATATTACACATATTAATAATAGATAATAATTTATATGGATAGATGCTATGTTAGCTTGCGGCACAATAGGAATAGATTATAGAAATACAAAATGGAACATTCACAGGAAGATACGAATTGGGATCAACAGCAATCTGGTGAAAGTACCAGTAGTTATGGGATATACGATGAGATGATAGATAGATTGGATTTGCAGGACCAGGAAACCCGAACATCATCATCAGACACTAATAACGAAATCAGACGAACGACGCCCTTCTATAATAATAATCATAGAATAAGGAGTGATAGTAACACGAGTAAATCTGACATACTAATAGAAACAATAATAATAGAAGAAGCAACAATTCCTCTAACTCCTGCACTGATAGAAATTACACCAAATCCTGATTATGAATTCCAAAGGCAACAAGGAGGAGGCGATGTTGTTATAACCGACGAGGACGATGACACCTTCAATCGATATCGATATCGATCTTGGGCTAATCAGAAACTGGCTAAGGTTATATTCTCTCATCCTAAATCACTTCGAACTTTTTGTCTCGAAGCCTATGAATCAGCGAGGGAAAAACAACAACAACAACAACAATGTTCGAATAATAACGACAATAATCAAAATACGGAAGAACAACTTTCTACAACGACCGATTCAGACGAAGAAAATAATATATATATTCCAGACTACGAAGGGATAATAATACACAATATACCATTATCGATTGCATTTGATACATGTAATGTATGTATTGAAATGACTTTAGATTTTAGTTTTGCAACAGTTCGAATTGCCGTGATGACAATTGAAACTTCTGTTCATGTTGTTGGGGATGTATGGGACGGAGTTACACGTTTCAATCCGATGAGCTTTGCATACATGATCATTACAAGACCATTTAATATGATGGGAAAGACGACAGAAGTAGTTGTATCAGGAATACAGTCTGTTGCTACCGGTGTAGGTTCTGCAAGCTCTATTGCGCTGAATCGTCTTTCTGCCAAGAATCATTCATTTTCGTCACAAGAAAATCTACGTCGGACACGTTCAACAGCAGACAAATCACTCAGTCAAAAGTTATTAAGAAAATTAAGCAGTTTGAATTCAGCTGCACAAGTTATAAAATACACCGAAATTGGAGACAATGATGGTGGACTTTCAAAACATGCGAAAAGTAGAGTCCAAAGAATGATGCACTATGATGTAAGTTTGCGTCCATTTGTCGCAACGGTCAAACTACAGGAATCATTTAAGAAAGACTCAACGACTACTGATGGTTTTAATAGCGAAGGTGATGATGGGACGTCTGTAACCTCTTCTCCGCTGGACGGTCCATTCATGTGTACGCCACAATCTTTCCCTCCAACTCCGGCCTCACGAGCACATGTTTTAAAAAGGGGGAGCAGATTTGCAGATGATGTTGTCTTCCTAGCTAGAGATCAGCTACGTGTCCACGATGGACTTGAAAGCAGTAACGAAAGAACAAGAGAAATGGCACAAGCTCTTACACAGGGGAAACGTTTAGCCGTATTTGATGCAGATGATGCTAGCGCAGGGATAGATCTAAGTTGTGGTCAGCATGGTAAGATAATTTGTTTTTTGCAAGATGATGATGATATGTGTGTGTCTATGTCTCTTTGTGTCTATGTGTCTATGTGTCTATGTGTCTATGTGTTTTGTTTTACGAGAGGGTACCGTTCGTAATAATCCTGAATATTTGAAAATTTTGTACCTTTCTGCTTGCATTCATTGGGTCATGCATTTGGATGTTCTGGCTAACTTTCTTTTAATGCTGTTGCGTATATCGATATTTTCAATACTCAGTGGCGACAAAAGTTGGTAATCTTCTTTACTGTTCTTCAAGGTCAATGGTTCCTATCCTCCGCAATTGCTTTGTCTACTTTGAGATGACCGTGCTCGGACGTTCTGGTGGAGGATTTATTCCTCAAACAAGTATGGCGACGCTCTCATTTGGATTATCAACAAAGGAAATGCCTCCAAACACACTAGTAGGAGCATGGAAGGGGTCTGTCGGTTTGTGCACCACAGGGCAGATATTAATCTCTGGGCAATGGTGTAGCCCAGGTCCAGCAGATCCTACTATCAGTCCTTTTGGGGATCGAGAAACTGTTGGCTGCCTCGTTTGTCTTGATGATAGCAGTGCTTTTGAAACTTGGGATGGTGTCATGATTACTGCGACGATTACATTCAACATAAATGGACGTATTGTCAGCCCACATGTCCCGTGTCTTCCTACAGGGTTAGACCAGCATTCACCGATATCCTCACCACCAGACGTCCCAGTAGGAGCTACTCCACCGTCGTTTACTCTGCCCCTTCTTGTACCAGCCGAAGAAGAATTGTATCCTACGTTAACCCTTCATTCTCCCGGTACATCCGTCATGTGCAGGTTCAGTGCGGAGGATATAATAGCAAGATCTAGAGAAGACATCGGTGCGCCACCGAATGTTGCAGTTTACGCGGTGGATGGGAGCCTCGTGTTCAAAGAAGAAGAATAGTGATATGACGCTCGTGTAATTTTCCCCATAGCTAACGTTAGTACTTCTTATATAAATAATGCACTAATTTAATACAAGCATTTTTCTAGCTACTAAAAAATATGAGAGAAAATTGCAGAACAGTAGATTATCGTGGCTATTATTAATTTAAAATTAATTACAGATTTAAGTCGCGATTGTAATATTTGAAATCATCACCAACCAAAACCTGCAGTTGTTTCAAACTTCTATTTATCGTCCGCCGTACCTTGTCAGGCTTAAGACCAACCAAATCGCTAACATCACTTATTGTTCGACCACAACGTTTTGACGTAGATTGTTCTGTGTCCATCCCAAATCTCAACATGATCATACGAGCATCCACTTCTGATAGATGAGATTGTAGTGCTTTTAACAGGTCTTCACGAAGAAACTTTTGATCCTGACTAAGTTCATTTTCATCAGTCTTGCTTTCAATTATGGAATGCATAGAATCGGCATTATCACCAATATTGTTTGGTTTCATTCGATTCACCATCTTTTGGTCTAAAGAATAGAATTTTTGTGATATTGCGTCTTCGCATCTTTCAATCTGCACTTCTGACATACCAACCGCATTACTAAGTTCAGCCATTGTGGGTGGACGATTCAATGATTCCTTTAAATCTTTTTTTATTAAGTTCATTCTTTTGTGCTTTTCATGTAGTCGCTGTGGGACAGGAACGACACGAGATTGTGATAATTGATCTCTCTTTATGGCTGATCGAATCCAGTACATTGCGTAGGTTGAAAATCTAAATCCTCTATTAGGATCAAATTTTTCAGCAGCCCGAATCAATGCCTACCGTACGAACGAACACAACAGAAAAGGAAGAGAGGTTAGATAAAAGACAGTCATAAGCAAGATCAATTATTCAGACAAGTTCGTAACATTTCTATCAATTTTATATTATACAAAACAAAAACGAGAACAAGAACTTACCAAAATCCCTTCTTGCATCAAATCGCCAGCATTGTATTGTCCCTGAAGACCATTCCTGATATATACATTAACGACACCCTGTACCATACGTAAATTGGACGTAACGAGTATGTTTTTAGCTTCCAATCCTTCTTCGATAGATTGTGAGATAGATTCCATATTGAATTTTCCTGCTGCAGCACACCATTCATCATCGGTTGGTTCTCTATGTAAATTAGCGACTAATCCATCATAAATATTCTGTAATCGGATTGCTTCCTGTGTCTTTCCACCCAAGTCAATTTCTTCCTTTGGTGTGATCCTATCAACTTCGTGTATCTCATTAGCAAATTGTATAAGACTATCTGGTACAGATACACTAGTCTTATACATTTCTTTCCCATTTATCTGTGTCCGTTTTTTCTTAGCAGCAGCAGTATCAACAACTTTCTCTCCAGATTGTTGTTCTGCTATTTTAATTCCATCACGGTATGCCTTTAGTTTATTAGTATTGGTCCGCTCTATAAATCCTGGCATAGTAGAAGAACGAGATGTAAATTTAGATGAAGATTTTGTGTATGTATTTGCTGTTGATGCTAATATATCTTCTTCTTCTTCTTCTTCTTCCACTATAGATGACGAAGATACGGATGCTGATAGTTGTTGTTGCCTTTCAGCTTCTGTTTTTTCATCGTAAATGAACGATTCCTCCTTTTTCCGTAGTATGTTACGAATATATTCATCGTCGTCATTATTTTCGGTCACGCCAATGCCCGAACCTGATGATGGTGGAATAAAGTTTTTCGTATTATCAATGATAGAATCGTTACTATTATTGAGACTCTTCTTTTTACGATTTCTTGGATTGGGTGGCCCAATACTGAGTCCCTTGAATTTTTGTATATTCGTCACAGAGGATATAATAGGTTGTTCTTGTTGTTGTTGCTTTTGTTTTTGCGTTTGTTGTTTATCTCCTTCGATTGTTGTTGAATCAATATTATCAGTAAAAAATATTCGTTTTTCTTTTCTCGGTACTGATGATTTATTTTTATTTGATCTAGAATTTGTATTTGTGTTTGTATTGGAGAACATAGTAGGGGAGGAAAGCTTTTTCTTTTTACCTGTCCTCGTAGTCCCCCGAGCGGCACTTGTAGTACTTTTAACAATAACTTGTCCGGGGAGAGATCTTCGCTTCCTTAGTGTCTTAGTAGTCTGATTGGTAGTAGTAATATCCATCGCAGTAGAATTCTTCGCTATCTCAGCCAAGGAAGAAAGGATGTACAACTCTTCCAAGGCTGCTCGGTCAGTAACAATATTTTTTTCAATGTGTACGCCAAGATTATTTGGATCTGTCATTACTCGAATTGCCGTAGAAAATCGAGAGTAGCGACTGTTACTACTTTGGCTTTGGCTGTGACAGGGGTTATGATTATTAATATGGAGACTACTCTGTTGGAAGGCAACAGCTACCACAAATAAATATGATGCCGAGAAAGTCACAGCCGATGCTATCCTTAACGTTCTTCGGGATCTGCTTGGATAGCATCTCTTCCTTCCAATAATTCTGCAGTTAGTGTTATCTGGTATCGGTACCGTTGTCGTCGTCATTGTCATTCTTGATGTTCAGATATAGTGTAAAATAAACGATTCTTTTCTCGTCAACCTTATAATTTATAATAATGCTATCCGATGATCCGATATGACTTTGACTATGAAATACAGAAGCTAGACTAATTTATAGAGCTTTCGGGCAAGGCGAGATGAAATAACAAATGGAATGGGTTCTGATTCATTCAAGTGCTGAAGCCATCTGTTCTTTGTTCGGTACAGCACGATAACTTTTCTTTTACTTGATGCTATTGTCAACTAACTTACGACCTACGTCGGCTTTATACACATCAGCGGTGATTCGGCTGATTGCTGATTGATGATTCAGTTCTACAGTAGTATTCGTATTGCTTATTAATTAGGCCTACTTTTCCACCTTAAGATGTGCATTAAAGAGCATGTGGCACGTGAGCGGAAGCGAGGAGAGGAATGAAGAATCGTCAACCCAATGACGTCACAAAAACAAGCTGAGCGAATGAGCAACGACGCTTCGGAGTGATTGAGTTGAGTCGAATGAATCGAATCCCGCCCTAAACAAGTCGCGCAAAAATAAAATGGTCGCCAACCATTCTTCGCACTGTGCTGTTGACAGAATTTTTTCTTCGTACACTTTTGTAGGTATTTTTCTATTACAATTATCAAAAAACGCGTTTAAACAATCATAAAATAAACAGCAATAAAGGTCATGCCAACAAGCGATTCTGAGTATATAATACATGTTGAGGGATTATTGTAAATAATTTGAAATGCATACGAGGCTAAATGTGTTATTATCTCGAAGTCAGGGGCGCGTGCTAGATGATGCACGACGACGACGTCGATTGCCTCGATTTTTCTCGTCAACTTCTTGGATCAGTGAAAACCGCCACGTTCTCTCGACAACAACAACTCAAAATCGCAATCACAATCGCAATAGCAGCAATCATAAGTACATACATCAAATCAATAGAAGAAGACCACCAGTGATATATTCAAATTTTCAACGCAACGCAAGTTCTTCGGCGGGAGCGGCGCACGACGAGTCTTTGCTAAATCAAGAAATAGAAAATCTTACCAATGCATGTTTTTCACAAATTCTACCTGATGAAATTTTCTATAGGAACGATGAACAAGATGCTAATAATAACAATAATAACAAGCCGCTGAGAACAATGCACAATAACAACAATTCACATTCATCACTTGATCAAGAACTTGGTATCGATACTGTATGGGATTCCACTTTGAATAATGAAGAAGACAATAATGAAGGAAACTTTGACTTGGAAAATGAACAAAATAGTAACGGTGATTATATTGTCGAAGAGAATCAGATTGGAGAGAATGATTTAAACGATTCTGATTCTGATTCTTTTAATAATGGGAGTACCAGTACAGGTACAGGTACTACTTCGGTTATGGAGATGTTACGAAATTTTGATCCCCTAAAACCTCCCGAAGTGGGTGGTGATCCCGAAGAGTTGCAATTATGGTTGGAATGTTTTTCGCAAAGAGAAACAGTCATACGACATCAAGAATTGGTAAAGAAAGCTAGAGATCGGAAGGCATTTGATTCGATGAGTTTGATGCAACGGCATGTTGTTCAATGGTTCCAAGGACTGCAAAATGCCATTGATACTAGACAAAAAGAATTTCTTTCCAATCAGGATAAACGACGAGCCAGTAACAGATATGGACCTTTCCTTTGTTCATTACATCCTGATAAGATGGCGGTAATATTATCACAAGAGGCTATCACTCAAGCACTATTGAATGGTGGAAAGCATGGCAAAGATGGCATTGCTTTAGTAAAAATGGCACGAGCGATCGGAACAGCAGTAGAAACAGAAGTTGTTTCACAACGAAGGATCAAAGAAAGGTATCATAATATATCTAAATTCAATGAATCATCAGATGATGACCTCACTGACGAAGAGGGGGGCGTCCAAGACGCCGTGTCGTCGGGTGGATCTGCTGATGATGAAAAGACTACGGAATACGCCATAGATTCGTGGACGTTCAGTGCCTCTCATTTGAAACTTTATTTTGAGGATCTAAAACGGATGGGAATGGGAAAAAATAAACGATCTATTCAATATGCTATGTATAGAGCGAAACAGGCGATGAAAAGCGAGGATACATGGACAAGTGACGACCTGACACATCTTGGCGCAGCCCTTCTTTCGATCCTTACTGAGCATGCAAAGGTTAACGAGAATGGGAAAGAGGAACCAGCATTTCGAGTCGAAAAGAGATGGTCAAATAATCACACTAAGAGTACATCATTTATAACTATACATGACCGATTACATAAAATATTCCTCGAGGATGAGTATCTTTCTTGGGCTGCCAATACTACCCGACACATGCCAATGATTGTTCCTCCCTCACCCTGGACTGCACCCAATACTGGAGGTTATCGATGGCTTGAAGTAGAAATGATGAGAACGCATCGCTCGAATGTTCAAAAAGAAGCCCTTCAACATGCTGATCTATCAACGGTCTTTGATGGTTTAAATATACTTGGAAAGACATCATGGAAGATCAACAAAGAAATACTTGAAATTGGTGAATACTGCTGGGAAAATAATGTCCCGATTGGAGATATTCCGTCCAGGGTAGATTTTGAAATACCTTCCGAACCGATATACCCTGCATCATTTAATCCGGAAGTGTACGCTGATAAGGAAAATCCGGAGAATAAGATCCAAATAAATGCCCTTCAATCGTATAGAGATAGCACAACCAAACGCCAAAGAATTCTCCAGAAAAATATGGATCTTCGTTCACTTCGATGTTCTGCAATGCTCAAACTAAACCAAGCAAAAAAATTCAAAGATTTCGAAAGAATATACTTTCCTTACAACCTTGACTTTCGGGGTAGAGCCTATCCTGTACCTCCGCATCTATCAAATGTGGGCTCTGATTTGTGCCGGGGAATGCTTACATTTTCAGAGGAAAAACCTCTTGGTAAACGAGGGCTATATTGGCTGAAGGTGCACCTTGCAAATTTCGCCGGTAAGGATAAAATGTCATTCGACGATCGTTCTGATTACATAGATGCTAATATAGAAAATGTCAGGGAGTGTGCAAGTGATCCATTCTCAGGAAATAAATGGTGGATGGAACTAGATGATCCATTTCAGGGTCTGGCGACTTGCCGTGAAATTGTTCGTGCCATTGATTCGGGGAATCCTGAAACATACATGTGCTCTCTTCCTGTGCATATGGATGGTTCCTGTAACGGGCTTCAACATTATGCTGCTATTGGAAGAGATACCGTAGGTGGTAAGGCTGTTAATCTTCTTGAGAGTGATGGTCCGGAAGACGTTTATGTTGGTGTAATGCACGAAGTCATTCGAAGAGTGAAAGAAGAAGCAGCGTTGGACGTTGCGTTCGATAATGATGACGATACCCTGGATAAAAAGAAAATGAAATCTCTGAAGAATAACAAAGCCGCCAAACTTATCAACGGACTGATTGATCGTGGCGTAGTAAAGCGAACAGTCATGACGAGTGTTTATGGAGTGACGTATATCGGTGCTCGACAACAAATCCAAGAAAAGATAGAAGAAAAGTTGGAGGAAAAAGGATACGATATTGATGATATGGAAAGGGAAGTCTTTAGTGCAGCTGGTTATGTGGCAACCGTAACTATGGAAGTCATGGGAGACTTATTTCAAGGCGCCAAAAAGACTAAGACATGGTTAGCAGATTGCGCTCGACTTATTTCACAGCAAGGTCACCCGGTTGCATGGATATCACCTATTGGAGTCCCGGCTATTCAACCATATCGTCAGCGACGACCGCGGACAGTTGTCACTGTCATGCAGTCTGTTACTGTAGTGGACGAGAATGATGATCTACAGGTCCACAAAAGTCGACAGTGTACAGCGTTTCCACCAAATTATATTCACTCATTGGACTCTTCGCACATGCTGATGACAGCTTTGGAAATGGACCGACGAGGCCTTACTTTTTCAGCAGTGCACGACTCGTTCTGGACACATGCGTGTGATATTGACGAAATGAACGAGGCGCTAAGAGACTCTTTCATCGAACTGTATTCAAAACCACTCCTGCAGGATCTAAAGGAATCATGGGAGCTTAGATATCCAGATTTAATATTCCCTGATATACCTGAACTTGGAAATTTGGACCTGAATGAAGTCAAATCTGCAACATATTTTTTCCAATAGATATTTTTAATTGGGTTCCAAATGAAGTCAGAGATGCATATATAGAAATCCTTCCAGTAGAAGTAAAGTATGTAGATAGCTAATTGATAGATTAATTAATAAAATATAAAATTGTAGTTTTTGATCCATACAAGATGAACTGCTTTGTGGAGGGTACTAGTTTTGGACATTCACATAGAGAGAGAGAGAGAGAGGAAAATGATGCCATGTATAATATTTGACAAACTAGCTTGTGCAACTCTTCTAATCGATATCTTTGAATCTCTAATAGTGACTTTGAAAACTGTGTCCCTATGGTGTGGCACATTTACGAGAGACGTGTTTTCTCATCACCATTCGTTATACTGCCGTACCACTATACATAGGATAGAACAGAAAATAACAGAATAACTTTAGTTGTCATTCAAAATGTCAAAGATCAATGGGAACTCTTAAAGCCAAACTAACTAGAATAACAAAGCTTCGTTTGGGTTTTTATTAATTACTTAATATTTTATAATAATTATAGGGGGTGTTCGACAGACAAAAATTCTTTCCGTTCGAGAGAAGAACAGGAAACCTACTGAATTGGCTAATATATAGCTATAAATACAAATGTAGTAGAATCCTGATTATAAAATCAATTTCGAATTTCAAGAATCTCTATCCAGGTTCATAACATAACATAACATAACATAACATCAATATGAGATCTGGATAGGATGTAATTAATCTCTTCTGCAAGACCTGACAGTCAGCTTCTATGATACAAGCGCGTCGTGATATCGTCTCTCTAATACAGAAGAAGTAATTTGGTATATATGTATATATATATGTCTTCCACCCCTCCCCACACACGTATAGTATACGTCTACCCACTCTTGAATAATAGAATAGCACATTGGCCAAGATAGAAGTATATAAAGTGCTTTGTCTCATGTGTAACATAACTTCCAAAGTTTCTTCCAACAATTACATGCCAGGTTGGGTTGTATTTTTGGTCAAATTCTTTTTTGATATACGCAGCTACGTCCTACAAATATTGGAAAAAAGGGAAAATAATTAGTAACATGAGAGGACACCCTGAAAAAAGAATCGAAAAGCGGAAACGGGAAACAAAAACGCGTGAAAGGAAAGCATCGTTGTGTTGTTGAACTCACTTTTTCTATATTGTATTTGGATAGAGCAAGGGATGCAATATCTACCGCACTTTGTTGCATTTCTTCCGACATATCTGCATTTTTTATAACTGCTTTTCTCTGAACCTGTTCCGCCATTTTAGAATCGATTAATCAATTTAGAAATTATGAACTTTTGGAAAGGCGAAAAAGAAAAAAGAAAAATCGTGTGTCTTGTATTTTATTTTATGGGCGTCTCCTATGGTTGATTTGCTCGTATCGTATCCCCGTCTTGATGCGGTTTATCGAGTCTATTTACAAAGTGATCTATCGTCGAACTTATACTCCGGGGCAACAGTAGATAGCGTACAAGTAGAAAGCTCTTGGCCTTAGTATAATTTTTTGAATTAATGTGTGTGTCAATTGACTAATAAAGAGCGCCTGTGCACGCACAAGAATGCTGCAGGGAAAGAAGTATCAAAAAAATAAAGGAGTTGAGGAGGAGGAAGGAAACTATTCATATTTGAATAGTTTCAATTTTATTTAATGTTACAGCACGTAGCCACGTCTCAAAATCTCTTGTCCACCCATCAAATAAATGAATTTTCTATTTCTTTTGTGTCGTTGTTTTCTTGTCACTTTATTCTTTTCTTAACACATGTCAAGAAACGCATCAATCGGATTGTTGAATGGTGTGATAAGAGATGAATCGCAACCTCGTCAACCTAATTTAGAACTACCGTATAAGACAGAGCACCAACCTCAAAAAAAAATATTCACTGTGAAAGCAAATACCATCTTTGAAAAATAGAACAGTTATCGGGAGCCAGAAAAAAGGATTCTTCTTTAAAAAAAGAAATCGACGACAAAAAACAACGAATGAGAGTTTTCATGGCGTTGCAGGCCTTGTTGGGATTGGTTTCAAGATCTAGAGGGTTCACGGGATCTTTTACGACGCATCTAAAGCCAGCATCATCCAGTATTCGTACTTTCGGTGGCTTTAATCATCACATTCGTTATGCGTCTTCACAGTCGTCTGATCAAGACCAAAATAATCCAGAGGATGATATAAAGTCTACGAAAAAACAAACCAAAAGTGCATCTGATAAAAGTAAATTATTAGCTGCAGCATTCGACGAACTTGCTATAAAGGAGGGATTCGACTCATCTTTGTCACGTATGACAGAGGATGCAACTTTTGAAGATGATTTCATTGATGAAGACGACTTTGATGACGATGATGACGATGATGACGACTTTATTGATGACGATGAAGACGATACTATCGATGATAATATGTTTGATGGAAGCAACTTTGATTTGAGCGATTTTGTAGAAGGAGGTGGAAAGGGAAAAAATAACGACAAATTGCCAGATTCAATATTATCAGAAACTCAAACAGATTCTGATTTTCTAGGCGATGATGAAGATCTAGATGATGATGATGATGACGACGACTTTCTAGACTTTGGAGGAGATTCCGACGCTGACGATGATGATATGGATGCTCGGATTGCACAAGCTAAGCGAGATATGGTAAAAGGTCACGTTTCTGTTCCAGAAGGTTTGGATAATTTTGCTCGGGGATCTAGTAAAGAACATTTGGCAAAATTAGGTTTTAAAGAGGAGGAGAACTTTTATGGAAATGATGAAACTCGTCGTAAGAATACCGTCACACTTATTACTAATGCTATGACGTGTTCTGCATGCGGCTCTGATTTCCAATCACGAAACAAGCAAAAGCCTGGGTATCTGCCAGAAGAGAAGTTCGATATCCAAGTTAAGCTATCAAAAGTTGAAGAGATGCAGAAGTTGAAAGAGAAAGCCGAATCTTCGGAATGGACGTCAGATGATGAAATCGAATATCTCATTCAGACTAGTGGTAAAGGAGATTTGGACGGAAATAATGATGCTACGAATATGGATAATATCGATATCGATGCATATGTGGAAGAACTTGGATTGGATTTAAATGAATTGGAAAAAAGAAAAAAGGTGATATGTGCGCGCTGTCATAGTTTGCAGAATTCTGGTAAGGTCGACGATTCATTACGACCAGGTTGGACCGATGAACCGACTCTATCCCAGGAACAATTTCAGAAGCTCCTTAGGTAAGAAACTATGCATGTACACAGGAAAAAATAATGAATAGTGTTGTATTATATTGCGTTGTGTTGCATTGTATTTCCAGATCCAGATCCAGGAATAAATAAATGATTAGTATATAATGGTGTTCTAACGCTTTGATATGAAATCTTCTTTTCTTCTTCTTCTTCTTCTTATCCACTTTCTACTCTTTGCTACAGTCCAATCTCAGCAAAACCAGCTGTAGTTATTGCTTTGATCGACTTGTTTGACTTCGGAGGATCTGTTCTTCGTGAACTCGATGGTATTGCTGGTGAAAATCCTGTGATATTAGCAGCAAATAAAGCTGATCTAATGCCCTCACAAATGGGAAAGCTTCGTATAGAAAATTGGGTCAGACGCGAGCTTGAGTACATGGGTGTCAACTCAATTGCTAATGTTGGCGGGAGTGTCCGTTTGGTTAGCTGTAAGACTGGTGACGGTATCTCTGACATGTTAGATAAAGCTAAAGAATTGGCAAATGAAGTGAATGGCGATATATATGTTGTAGGTGCTGCGAATGCTGGAAAAAGTACTCTAATAAATTACATTTTAAGTCGCAATAGCAGTGATAAAAAAGTAAAACCTACGATGAAAATACGCGCTGGAAACCGTAATCAGCAGAAAGGAGAACTAACAACTTCTCCTTTGCCAGGTACTACGTTGAAATTCATCAAGATTGATCTTGGTGATGGCCAGAATATATACGATACGCCAGGACTTCTTGTTCCTGGGACCATTACGCAGCTTCTCACTCCAGAGGAGCTCAGAATTGTCTGCCCTAAAAAGTAAGTTTGTTCTTCTTTATCAAACTAACTTAAGTGCGTTGAATGAATGACAGAACTGTACTTGTTTCTTCGTTGTTACTTTCTTAATAATTCATTATACTCACACACGCTCTATTTTTTGTGTTTTTGCAGGAAAGTTGAACCAATCACCTTCCGGGTTGCGTCTGGAAAATGCGTCTTAGTGGGAGGACTTGCAAAGATTGAAGTTATTGGTGACAGCAAACCTTTCCTCTTAACATTCTTTGTCGCTAACGATATAAAACTCCATCCTACCGATTCTAGTCGAGCTGATGAGTTTGTTAAGAAACACACTGGGACAATATTAACTCCACCGTTAGAACCTGGTCCAGAAAGAATGGCAGAAATAGGAGAATTCGATACTCATACTATTGAACTCGACGGTGCTGGATGGAAAGAGGCTGCTGCTGACATTAGTTTAACTGGACTTGGATGGATTGCAGTTACTGGTGCTGGTAAGGTTAAGCTAAAGATTAGTGTGCCCAAAGGAATAGGAATCGCGGTTCGACCACCTCTAATGCCTTTTGATATTTGGGAGGTTGCTGCTCGATACACAGGATCAAAAGCAGTACGGAAGACGACGAAGTCAAAAACTGGGAAAAAACGAAAAGGAGTGGGAAGAAATTAAGCATACAATAGAAGTACATTGTACATAGTAGAGGAGTGGGCTTTATATATCAACCACCGCTATCATCTTCTACATCCGTACTAAAACTATATTTTTCCTTGTCAAGGTCTACACTATATATAATCTACTGAATGTACAATAACTGCAATATGTTGAACCGTCATTTCGCTCAAGAACCTCGTGATATGATTGATTAAATAACGAGATAGTCAATAACATGCGCAACATAACTTCTTTCTTTTTTCATAAAATATTCTCTAGTAGACTATGTACCCAATGCTATTATTTTTGTCAATGAATACTACTAGTCTGCTGTCAGTTGTTCGTTCCTTTTGAAGGTTGCTGCACATCCCAACGTAATAAAAAAGTCTTAAGAATCGAACGAATGAATCATCGACGTTGAAGGAGAGAAATTGTCTCTGAAAAAAAGCGTTTATATAAAAATGTATCTAGTATTCATAGTAGAAATAGTTTTCCGTTCAGATTGCTGTACCCATTCCTAGCTAGTTTAGAATTCATCTCCGTTTGCAGCATCTTCTCGTCCAGCCTTACGTGTTTCAGTTTGGGTGTATAAGTTGATAAGGAACAATGCAGGAAGGAATGTTCCAAGAAGAATGGCCAAATAAGCACCGAATTGAACTTGAAGGGAAACATCAATGGATGGAAGTGTTTCAACAATGGAGTCCATGGCGAAGGCTGGTGCAGCAAGTGCGGCAACAGGGATTGAGGCAGCAGCTCCCTTAACAAGAGTAGCCACTAAAAGTTTTTTTAAAAGATAGCACCAAGGGGAGAGATGAAGAAAATTATGAAAAATCAAAGATAACTTCGTTAGATTTGATCTTTTTGTTATTTTCTTATGTATTCATAATAATAGATAGTCGGAGGAGTATTGACATAAAAGAACGATGTCTGTTATTTATACCATTGTAAACGCTACCAATCTTCGTGTCACCGGAGCAACTGGGTTTTTTTCTCTTTGTTCGTTTATACAGGATTCGCTAACAACGACTTACATTGAGGGGATTGGTTTGGTGCGAAAGCCATGGAGGCAGCAATCATGGCGAAAAAGGTGATCAATTGAAAAGACTTCATGGTGTGATATTTTTATTAGATACAGTATTATTTATTTTAGAAGTATGAATGTGATGTCTTGTAAAGTAAAGGGTAGTATTGTTGATAGAGGATTAGAACGAAAGGGTATGCTGATGTGACGTGAGTAATCTCACGTAGAAAGTCAAGCACGCATTTTCTACCGTTGTTTTCCTGCGGCGATCCAACAATTCTCAACTTCAAGAGTGCCCGCAGCTATGAGAGGTCTGTCCCTTGTCCGGCAAAATGCCCACTAGATAGCTGTGAGATAGCTAGCAGTAGCATAAAAATGAATATAATTGTGTACTAGTAACTAGTAGAGCAACCATTTTTTTTTTAAATAGATGTTCATA
>Ga0209302_10000747_pt1 | contig 18819 bp, 17 predicted proteins | sample ArcOceMetagenome_2_FD_187445 | JGI IMG/M metagenome (GOLD analysis project Ga0209302, IMG submission 187445) | Marine eukaryotic phytoplankton communities from Arctic Ocean - Arctic Ocean ARC135M Metagenome (SPAdes) (version 2) | ecosystem: Environmental > Aquatic > Marine > Oceanic | place... | reverse complement strand
GCTGCCGCTGAAGCCGTGAAAAATGAGGTGAAGGCCGAAGTCAAAGCAGCGCCTGAAACTCCAGTCGTAACTGAAGCCGTAACTGAAGCCGCAGCCGAAGTTGAGGCTGAGCTAAAAGTTGAGGCTGCCTCAGAGGAAGCTCCGCTAATGGAACAAGCGAAGGCCGTTGAGCCAGTGGCTGAGGCTGAGGCCGTTGCTGCACCTGAAGTTGAGGCTGCACCTGAAGTTGAGGCTGCACCTGAAGTTGAGGCTGCACCTGAAGTTGAAGCCGTTGCTGCACCTGAAGTTGAGGCTGCACCTGAAGTTGAGGCTGCACCTGAAGTTGAAGCCGTTGCTGCACCTAAAGTTGAGGCCGCCAAAGTCGCTGCAAAAGAGGCAACAAACGAAGCTGAGCCAAAAGCGTAATCGCTCTTAAATTTGCGGGTATTCGGTGGGCATTACAGCTCTGCCGGATGCTCGCTTTTTTGTAGGTATATGACGCGCGAATAGGGGTAGTTTTCAAACCAGCGCAATTACCAATTGATCTCTTGTTTGTTGAAGTGGAGAGTCGTCGTCTCCATTGTGCTTGGTTGAAATTAGCAAATGGAGAGCCCCACTCTGGCTAACTGTTCAAGCGCGCGAACACCGAGGGTCGCGTCCCACTATTTACAGGTCGATTCTGATTAACTTTGAAAAGATCGTGAGATCTCAGGGTGGATTCTTTGCGAGTGATGTGATTACTTCGCCATCTCCGTCTACGCTTTGCTAAAAATGGCGAAGGTACGATTCATCGCAAACGGCTTATTATGCGTCGCGTTCAGTGATGGATCGGACGTAGATTTCGCGGCTGATCCATGCGTCGGTGGCTGCGTAGCGGACTTGCTTTAGGTCGAGCTCGGGGCGTGCCCAATTGGATACTTGAGCAGCTTTACTGATGCGGCCTTGCATGAGTAGGCCGGCGAGGGCGCGTAGGCCGCGATTTTCATAGCCTAGTTTTCGTGTGATGTCTGCGATTTCGACAAAGCCGGCGGGCTCGAAATCTTCCATTCTGCGCAGTTCCTTGACGTCGTCTTTGATGGCGACGCCGGTTTTTAAAATCGTTTCGGACTCCAGTATCGACAGCAACGGAGCGAGTGTTTTGGTGCAACTGATGCGAAACAGGTAGACGCAGTCCAGTGTGCCGAGCTGTATCAGCGCTGGCGGGTAGTAATCGCCTTTCTTGAAGGTGGGGCGCGTCTCGGTGTCAAAGCCGAGGATCGTCTCATGCTTTAACTTTTCGACGGCGGCCGTCATCTCCTCTATGGTATTGAGGATCTCGATACGACCTTCCCAATTGATGAGAGGGAGTTCGTTGATTTCTGCTTTAGAGATCTTGCGTGGCTCTGGTTTCGAGGGCGTGTTATTTTCAGACATGTATATAATTGGAGTCCGGAGACTCATCTGGGCAAGGTGGCTGCTTTAGTCCTCTAGGCTACGATCACTTAGCCATTGTAGGCAATGGCGACGTCGTTCGGGAAGAAGGCTTGGTCCTTTTGGGTTGAATTTTTGGTTGTAGCTGCAGCGGTATTGAAGGGTGCCTTGGATAGTAACCGATAATGTGGGAGAGGGGAGCGAGCCACAAGAGTCTCAGATGATTGCCTTAATACTCACGGTTGCGATTTCTCAGACTATGGTGCTCTCGACCTCCAAGTCAAAGCAAAGGGTGAGGCTCAGTGGGAGGTGCATGTCTGCCTAGGCGTTGTCAGTGGCAACGATTATGTGATTCTAGGTATAGATGCCAAACACTGACATTCCTGCAAAGGCTAGCCAGGCCAGGCCAATGGTGACGATTCGTGTGACGAATGTAATTCGAAGCGCATCTGCCCATTCATGCGCCTCGGTAATGAATCGAATCATCACCAACATGATCAAAGAGCTCAGAGCGATTTGAATTGGATTCAACAAGCTAATGCCGAGGCCGATATGCAGAAATATCCCGACGAATCCGACAACGAGGCTGATCGGCAGCACCTGAGAGAAGCGGTAGCTGAAATCACCCAACAGGAAGGTGATTCTTAGGGCAATCAGTGTAATGACTGCTTCAATGATGAAACCAATGAGGATCCCGAGTAGCGGATTCCTTTTCTTGGACTTTTGGTTGATGCTGAATCCCACTGTACCATCGTCGAGTGCGGTGGAAAAATCTTGGATTCTCTTCGCGTAAGTGCGGTCAAGACCTTCGGTGCCGACTGATGAACCGTGGGCACTTTCGGTGATCGTGAGTTGATCCCGCATCAAGGGGATGGCGAATGTGTTTCCGATGAAGGAAGTGGTGCCTGCGTCGGCAGATAGCACCACTTCGCCGGTCGCAGTCGCCTCTGTCAGGCTCGCTGCAAGATGACTCGAGAGCTTATCTGGTTCGTCTTTAACCGCAGCGGTATGACTCGCCTGAGTTTGGGCACCGATTTCTAATAATAAACTAAGCAGTGCGAGGATCGCACAAGAGAAGGCTTTCATGGTAAAAGTAATACAGGGGTAGACGCATACAAAAGATATTACGTGGCGGAAGGTCAACCTCGTAGACCCTCAATGTTGGGATTACATCTCGGCAGATATCACAGGTTGCCGGTGAGGCCGAATGCGACGACTTTACCCTACACGCATAGTGCCCTTACCATTCGCTTGCGCATAATCAGAAGTCAGGCGTGAAGCAATTAACGACGAGACCTCATCGTATTCATTAGTATCAGTCGCTCAACGTCTTTCGGGAGGGGGGCATTTTAGTAGAATGATGTGCATCATGAGTGAGCAATATGAAGTCGCTCAACGCAGTTCTAATATCAGTTGCACGCCGATGACAGATCCACACTACCGAACTACTGTGAAGCTGAGTCAAAACGAGCCCTCTGTGCCTGATCATCACCCCTCTTTGCTAGTCCAACGCATTATCATCCGCGCGTATCCTGCTGACTGGCTGCTTCTTCGCGGGCGGCTTTGGTCATGCGAACCACGTTGCGGACGGGGTTTTTCGTGACGACGTTGCCACCGGTGCTGCGACCGCGCACAGCCAGATCGCGGAAGAGGATCTCTTCTTCGGTCTTACGCAGGCGAGGAGCTGGCTTGAGATTGACCTTTACGGCGTCGGCTTCGCCGCCTTCGGTCGGGTAGCAGGAAATATAAAACACGCGGGAGCCTGGCTTGCCTTTGGTGAGGTCGTATTCCTTATCGCGTGTTACCCCGCCGATGGTGAAGTGCTTGGCAACTGTCGGGCCGGTGCGGCCATCGCGATATACCATGCAATAGGTCAGGGCGTTGGGCTCGGTGCGGTTGTAGATGTCGATGTGCAGGATGTTCTTACCGTAAAAGGCTTTATCGCTGACTTTGGAGACGATCAGCTTGCCCTCCTGATTGATCGACAGGAGGTCGCTGAGGTTGGAGCATTTGCAGACGGCTTCGTCTTTCTTCATGCTGATCCCGGCGAAGCCTTCTTTGCGATCGACGTAGAGAGTCTCGTTGGCGATCACGACTTCGTGTGCGACGACTTTTTTAAAAGACGCGAGCTCGGTCTTACGCTCGCGACCTTTACCGTATTTCTCAATCAATCCTTTAAACCAGCGGATGGTGTATTTAGTGAGTTGTTTGAGGTGGCGCTGCGTTTCTACGATGGCCTCTTCGAGGCCTTTGATGAGTTCGTCGGCGCGGATGGTGTCGAACTTCGAGATGCGCTTAATTTTGATTTCAAGCAGGCGCAGGATGTCGTCGCGTGTGACTTTGCGCTTAAAGATTTTTTTGTAGGGTTCGAGGCCGACGTCGACTGTCTCGATTACGGCTTCCCAAGTCTCTTCGTCTTCGATGCGGCGGTAAATGCGTTTCTCGATGAAAATTTTCTCGAGTGATGAGAAATGCCACTTCTCGTCGAGTTCGGCGAGTTCAATTTCGAGCTCCAGCTTGAGTAGCTCACGGGTTTTTTCGGTGGCGAGGTAGAGGAGGTCGAGTGCGGAGTAGAAGTTGGGCTTGTCGTTCTCGATTACGCAGATGTTGGTCGAGACGGAGACTTCGCAATCGGTAAAAGCATAGAGCGCCTGCTCGGCTGTCTCGTAGTCGACACCGGGGGGCAAATACACGAGGATCTCGACCACGTCGGCGGTGTTGTCCTCGACACGCTGAATCTTGATCTTACCCTTTTCGTTGGCCGAGATGATGGAGTCGATTAGCGAGGTGGTAGTCTTGCTGAACGGCAGCTCGGTAATGGCGAGCAGGTTCTTCTTGCGCGCTTCGATGCGGGCGCGGCACTTGACGCGGCCACCGCGTTTGCCGTTGTTGTATTCGGAGACGTCGGCGATGCCACCTGACGGGAAGTCGGGGACGATCTCGGGCGTTTCTTTGCGTAAAAATGCGATGCAGCCTTCGAGTAGCTCGATGAAATTGTGCGGCAGGATCTTGCAGGAAAGACCGACGGCGATGCCTTCGGCGCCTTGTGCCAGCAGTAGCGGGAATTTGACTGGCTGAGTTTCGGGTTCTTTGTTGCGGCCGTCGTAGGAGGAGAGCCATTTGGTGGTTTTCGGGTTGAAGACCACTTCGAGAGCAAATTTTGACAGGCGCGCTTCGATGTAACGTGCGGCCGCGGCGGAGTCGCCGGTGAGGGTGTTGCCCCAGTTGCCTTGCATGTCGATCAGTAGCTCCTTCTGGCCGAGCTGCACCATGGCATCGCCGATGGAGGCATCACCATGCGGGTGGTATTTCATCGTGTTACCGATGACGTTGGCGACTTTGTTGTAGCGGCCGTCTTCCAACTCGCGCATCGAGTGGAGGATGCGGCGCTGCACGGGCTTGAGGCCGTCGTTGGCGTGCGGCACGGCGCGCTCCAAGATCACGTAGCTGGCGTAATCGAGGAACCACTCGCTGAACATGTCATCGATGTGGCCGGAATCCGGCTTGTTCTCGAAGACCTCTTCGAGCTCGTTGATGTTGGTCATCGGCTCGCTGCTGTTGTCCTCAGTAGGTGCGTCGAGTGGGAATTCTAGGTTGTCGTCGTCTGCGGGCTTTTTGTTACGAGGCATGTCTGGAAAGCTGAAAGTGGAGTCTGTCGAAGAGTTGGGATTGAATCAATTCATCGATTCAGAGATGAAGACAGATGGGCGTGGATCAAGTGTGAAGTGTCGGTTTGTTGTTTTTGTGGTTATTTTTTAGAGGAATTCACCCAAATTAATCGGAATATATTTATAAGTGAGTGTGTTTGCTGCGAGTCGCGTTTTTTAGCAGCAAGAAAGTGTGGGGTCGGTCAGCACGTGCGCGCGTCATATATCGTCGGAACAAGTGTGATAGTTATGGTGGTTTTTTGCTTATCATACCTATGAATTCAGATACGTTGTTAATATGCTTACAAATGATAGCCCGAAGACGACTCATAAGGCCCTTTTAAAATGGACTGAAAAAATGATATCGCTTTGCGAACCAGCCGCCGTTCACTGGTGTGATGGTTCGCAAAACGAAGCCGACAGTCTTTTCGAGGAGATGCTCGAAAAGGGCATATGCGTGAAGCTTAATGAGCAGAAGCGCCCCAATAGTTACCTGTTCCGCTCCGACCCAAACGATGTAGCACGCGTCGAATCAAAGACCTTTATTTGTTCGCAGAACAAGGACGGCGCAGGCCCGACTAATAATTGGCAAGACCCACGCAAGATGCGTCGTAAGATGAAGCAGCTCTTCAAGGGCTGCATGCACGGGCGCACGATGTATATTATCCCTTTTAGTATGGGCCCGGTCGGAGGGCCGATATCGAAGATCGGTGTCGAAATCACCGATTCGCCTTATGTGGTGGTGAACATGCGAATCATGGCGCGGATTGGCGACGCGGTCCTCGACGCGTTGGGCAAAGACGGCTTTTTCGTGCCTTGCTTGCACTCAGTCGGTTGCCCGCTTGGTGAGGGCGATGCAGATGTAACTTGGCCCTGTAACCCCAAGGACACGCATATCGCGCATTTCCCCGAGGAGCGCACGATCGTCTCTTACGGTTCCGGCTATGGTGGTAATGCCTTGCTGGGAAAAAAATGCCTCGCGCTGCGCATCGCTTCGACTTTGGCCCGCGATGAGGGCTGGATGGCCGAACACATGTTGATTCTCGGCGTCGAAGAGCCGGATGGGCGTAAGACTTATGTCACCGCCGCGTTCCCGAGTGCCTGTGGTAAGACCAACTTCGCCATGATCATTCCTCCCCAAGAAATGGCAGGCTACAAGGTGACCTGTGTAGGTGACGACATTGCCTGGATCAAGCCAGGGCCTGGTGGATTTCTACATGCGATCAATCCTGAAGCTGGTTTCTTTGGCGTGGCACCAGGCACTTCGTATGCGACTAATCCGAGCGCAATGGATTCTTGCTCCAAGGACAGTATTTTTACCAATGTGGCGCTGACTGATGAGGGGGATGTTTGGTGGGAAGGAATGACGAAAGAGGCGCCGGCACATTTGATTGACTGGAAGGGCAATGATTGGACGCCAGACAGTGACACACCGTCTTCGCATCCGAATAGTCGCTTCACGGCGCCCGCGGTGAATTGCCCTGTGATCGATTCCGATTGGGAAAAGCCCGAAGGTGTGCGAATTCATGCGATGGTTTTTGGCGGTCGCCGCATGAGCGATGTGCCGCTCGTCACGCAAGCGTTTAACTGGGGGCACGGCGTTTATCTTGGCGCCACTATTAGCTCTGAAATGACTGCGGCTGCCGAAGGCACGATGGGTAAGTTGCGTCGCGATCCGATGGCGATGCTACCTTTCTGCGGCTATCATATGGGCGATTACTTCCGCCACTGGTTCAAGATGCAGCGCGGTCTAACAGAGACGCCACGGGTGTTTAACGTCAATTGGTTCCGTAAAGATGCCGCGGGCAACTGGCTCTGGCCTGGGTTTGGCGAAAACATGCGCCCGCTCCGCTGGATAGTCGAACGGGCCACGGGCCGCACTGGCGCCAAAGAGACGCCGATTGGCTGGATGCCGCGTTACCAAGACCTTGACTGGCGTGGCATGGAAGACTTCAGCGAGACGGACTTTGACAAGCTGATGCATATCGATCGCGACCGCATGAAAATGCAGACGCTGCAGCACGAAGAACTGTTTCTCAAACTCTTCGAGCATCTACCGAAGGAGATGATCTTCGAGCGCGAGTTACTGATCTCACGATTATAGCAATTTGCTGCCTTGGTATGGCGCGGTCGCGGCGCACTCGTTTGGTCAAGCGCACTATGCGATCACCATTCTGCCTTCTGGCGGTTCTGCTGCTGGTTGCTTGCAGCAGTACTTCATTAACATCGATCAACGGTGGATCTGATCCGAAATGGGTGGGCGAAGTGCAATATGAGGTATTTGTGGCGATACGCTTATACAACCCTGAGTTGCGGGTGATGTTTCAAAAAAAATGGTCGAAAAATTAAAGAAACAAGGAGTCAATGCAGTCCCCTCGTTTGCAGTTTTACCACAGTTTTCGTCTTTGAATGCGCAGATTATTGCTCGATTTCTGGATGTGAGCCGAACTTAGCCGTTCTTTTTGCTCAGGCGACGACGGGTCAACTAGGAGCAGACCAATTCGAATCAGAAGTAAAACTCTTTGTTTAACAATTTACTCGGCGGTGGCGAGTGGGATACGACATTCATTGCTCGCATGGAGAGTGCGCTCTATGTGCATGGTCAAATCGATGCGGTCTGGTGGGATCGGGTCAATTTGGAGGCGCAGAAGAAGAAGGCGAAGGATGTCGCAGAGCGGTACATTCGTAACGAAATCAAAGCGATGCATCAGGGCGGCGCGATTAGCGGCTTGAAATAGTTCGCGACCGCCAGCTTTGGGATCACTTCCGTTTTTATAAATAGGATCTACCGGATTTGCGTTTTTTTACGCGGCGGAGAAGACTTATGAGTAGGATGCTGACACTGGCAATGACCAGAATCAGGGTGAGTCCTAAGAAATTGCTTTCAGACTATTGGTGGGCAACCGTCTCGGCTAATTCGTGCTGTCCTAGCGTCGAGAACGGATGTGGTGTATCGCGGTCAGCTGTCTTGGCTGAGTACGATTCGATGGCACCGACCATTAAGAACAAATTTTCTAAATGGGCATTCTGTGTGTTGCAGTTTTTGGGCATCGGTAGTTGAATTAAGTCATATGTTAGCGAAGTGAGCTTCCAGTAATCAATGGTATTTTATTACACAGTTGAATTCACCTTCGACCCTCGACCGATTCGATAATCGGCGTAACGCCTTTCTTGAGCAGGATATTGCCGTATTTGGCGGTTTCACTGGTCATTACTACAGCGAAGGCAGCTTCGGCGCGGTCGTAGAATTCGAAACGATCGATGCGTGCGATCGCGGGGGCCCCCGCGGCGTGTTTGTCGATCGCTGCGCGGTAGGTGCTCTCAACGGTCGGGTCGAGCGTATCGCCTTCAACGGCTGCCATCATCACCAGTGGATCGGGCACATAGGCGTCGAGCTCCAGCAGCGGTAGGATCGCTTCGAGCAGCGCAGGGATCTTTAGGCCATCCGCGCGGATGACGTTGTCGTTGAAGGAATCCGCCGGGAAGTGTGCATCGGCTAGAATGATTTCGTCGCCGTGGCCCATGGTTGCCAGTGTGGCGAGTAGTTCAGGTGAGATGAGTGGTGAGATTCCTTTAAGCATACTGAGAGGGAAGGGAGACTTGAAAGGGGAGACTTAAAAGGGGAGACTTGAAAGGGGAGACTTAAAAGGGGAGACTTAGGAAGAGAGACCTAGGCAGAGTAATTCTAGACATAAAAAACTCCCGTGCTGATTTAGCAACACGGGAGCTGTCTTAAAACGCTTATTTGTAAAGTGGGCCGTACGACTCACAGGCGCGGAAGTCGGCGCCCTCCAAATCGGCGGTGCCAAACGCGCGCCACGCGCTCGGACGGAACACGCGCGCTTCATCTACATTGTGCATGTAGACTGGGATACGTAGCATCGCCGCGAGCGTGATGTAGAGGTCCCCGACGTGGCCGGCAGCCATCACACAGTGATTGGCACCCCAGTTGTTCATTACTTCATAAGTCGAGCTGAATGCGCCCTTGCCTGTGAGGCGCGGTGCGAACCAAGTGGTCGGCCAGCTTGGGTTGGTGCGCTCATCCAGTGCGTCGTGCGCATTTTCAGGCAGCTCGACTGTCCAACCTTCCGCGATTTGTAGGCAAGGGCCCAGGCCAGCTGCGAGGTTGAGGCGAATCATGGTCGCCTTCATGCCACCCTTGGTCTTGAAGCGTGTGCTCATGCCGCCGCCTGGAAAGTATTCCGTAATGGAAGGGTGCCAAGTGGTGTTCTTGAGACTGGCATCAGCTTCCTCGTCGGTGATTTCCCAGAAGGGCTTCATCGTTGGATTGCCATCGGCATCTGACTGGTCGCCGGTGCCATCGAGGGCCGCAGGACCAGAGTTGATCAGGTGGAGCAGGCCGTCCGCTGCGTGGCCTTCCAGCTTGTAGCCGTCTGCGACACGCGCCACTGCGTCTGGGCTCCAGTAGGTGCGCAGGTCAGCGAAAATCTGTGCGCTGTTAGTCAAGAGTTGACCGAAGAGCATACCCGCGCCGTTGAGCGCGTCGTTCTCGGTGGCAAGAATATAGGGCGGGCGTTTACCGTTCCAATCAAAGGAGGTGTTGAGGATCGCTTCCATGAAGTCACCATTCGGGAAGTAATCGGTCCATTGGCGCTGGCCTTGGAAGCCAGCGGCGATGGCATTGTGACCCTGCGCTTGTTCGCCGTAGCCGACTTTTGCCAGTTCGTCATTGCCGACCATCAAGTCGCGAGCGATGAGTGCCATTTTGACCGAATCGCTCCACTCGGAGTCGAGCTGCTCACGGCTACGCTGGGTGTCAGGGCTGTTATAATCTTTGCCTTCTGGGCAGTTGTCTTTGACCCATGCGAGGGCCTTCTCAAATTCAGCTTGGTCGTAGATTCCGTTGCGCATGCGGCCAACAAACTCGGTCATGTCGATCGTTTCGACACGCATGCCAAGTGTCCGTTCCCAGAATGACGAGTCGACGACCGAGCCAGCGATACCCATCGAAGTGCCACCCATGGAGAGATAGGATTTGCCGCGCATGAAGCCGACTGCGAGTCCCGCGCGTGCGAAGTTGAGGAGTTTTTCAACAACGTCTTCGGGCATTGTTTCGTCGCCCGCTTCTTGCACATCTTTGCCGTAAATGCCGAAGGCAGGAATGCCCTTCTGTGTATGGCCAGAGAGTGCCGCTGCGAGGTAAACTGCGCCAGGGCGCTCGGTGCCGTTAAAGCCCCAGATCGCTTTCGGGCGATGCGGATCCATGTCCATCGTCTCAGAACCATAGCACCAGCAAGGTGTTACAGTCAGGCTCAGGCCGACGCCTTCGCGTTGGAATTTTGCTTCGCACGCCGCCGCTTCGCGCACCCCGCCAATGTTGCTATCAGCGATTACGCACTCGACAGGACTGCCATCTGGATTGCGAAGCTCCTTGCTGTACAGAGCTGCCACGCGCTTAGCCATATTCATGGTGATCTCGTCGAGCGACTCACGCACGCCACCGAGGCGACCATCAATCGTTGGGCGAATGCCGATTTTGGGAAAAGTAAAAGGATAATTATTCATAAGCTCTATAGTAGCTTATATCGCGCTTGCTTGTTAGAGATATTCCTGACTCGATATGGATATTATTGAACGGTTTATTGGCAGGAAATTCGTATGAAAACATTCCCTTTAGAGTTGTCCCCTTTGGTTCGGCAAGGTCGTTATGCAAACTTCTCAAGGGCAGCGGACACAGTTGGTCAGGTTTTTATGGCAGGGTATGAAGAGTGTACGCCGGATTACTTTATTGAACGAAGTGACTTTCCGTTTTGGACGTTGGAGGTAATCGTCGGCGGTTATGGTTTTTTTCGAGAAGGTCGGCAGATGCGGCGTTTGCGGCATGGCTCTGTATTCACGCATGGCCCGGAAGTGGAGCAGCATTTCGGCAATGAGGCGGAGCGACCCTTTCGTAAGTATTTTTTTGTGAGAGGCGGAGCGGCATTCCCAGAGCCATGGCATGCCATTGGGCTTCGGCCGGGGGGGGTATTGCAGCTCGGTGATGTCGCGTCGCTAGTTGGGGTGTTGGATAAGATCGTCGACGAAGGTCAGCACAGTGATGCGCAGACTGGGCAAATAGTGGATGGGCTGGAAGCGGTTTTATTGGCTCTGATTGCCCGGCACCAAGGCTCGTCTAGTGGCGAGAAATCAGCTTCGCGGGTGGTTTATGATTTAGCGATGGAGATTTTACTGCGTGAATATAAGAGCCTGCAGGCGCTATCGGATCTGGCCCAACGGTCTGGCTATAGCAGCGAATATCTCTGTCGGATTTTTAAAAAATATCATGGCGAGTCGCCGTATCAAGTACTCTTGCACCGTAAGATGAGCGCCGCGTGGCTGTTACTCCGCGACGGCCACCTTCGAGTCGGCGCGGTCGGGCGTGAGCTCGGTTACGAAGATCCGCTGCATTTCTCACGAGTGTTTCGTAAGATCATGGGCTGCGCACCTAGTTCAGTTGGCGCGCGCGAGTAGTGACTTTCATTCAAAAACTTCTGATGTTAATTCGGCAGTGAAGGCATCATCGCTGGATTGACTGCAGTGACTAGATCGAACAGTTTGTTTAAACTAAGTATCACACTTTATCCTATTCGAGTGTAAGTGACCTGTGCCACGGCCCGAGGCTTTACAAACCAAGAGATAACAATTGCCTGCTCCTATGACACCAAACACTGAAGAGCTTTATTTTGCTGGCGGTTGCTTATGGGGTGTCCAAGAGTTTCTTCGATATGTACCGGGGGTAGTGTCAACCGAAGCAGGTCGAGCCAACGGCGCGACCCATCAGAGGCACGGCGACTACGATGGCTATGCCGAATGTGTACGCACCTGGTTCGATCCAGAGCAGGTGTCGGTTGAGCAATTAATCGAGGCTTTGTTTGAAATTATTGATCCTTACAGCCTGAATCAACAGGGCCCCGATGTGGGAGCGAAGTACCGGACTGGAGTGTATAGTAAGGATCGATCCCACCTTCGCAGGGCAAAAGAGTGGATATTTTCAAGGGTAGATGTATCGCGGGTGGTGGTCGAAGTGATGCCTTTAACAAACTACGTAAAAAGCGCTGCTGCGCATCAGGATCGACTAACACGATGCCCTGATGACTTCTGTCATATCCCTAAACAGCTGTTGTACCGGCATCGAAAATGAGCATCTGATAGAAATATGCACTAGCGCCATTGGCGCAGTTGAGGCCTCTGTAGCGCGAGTGGATAAAAATGAGCTCAAGCTTTAATTCGAGTGCTGCAAAAACCTGCACAAAGATTCTTCGTCTTCTATGCTGAGCCTGGTACCGGCATTACAGCGATTGGGTTCACGGAAAGAACCGGTCACAGGTGACATTTCGGTAAGGATACATATTCATTATCAAATGGTGAGATAGTCTAAGTACGCTTCATTCTGCATCCTCTGCAGTTAGCTGAAACACTGTGGCCGCCTGACCAGCTGATACGCCACGGAGTAGGTTGCATGGTCTGTTTATTTTGTGCTTCATTGCGGCTAACCGAGTTCTGTGGATTGGAGCAGTACTAGTAGCTCATTGACCTGGTCTATGTCTTCTCTGACTTTTTTAGGTTCATCGTCGATTAGTGGGGCAGTCTCGATTGAAACGACAGACTGTTTCATCTGAGAGGTAAGGGGTCCCTGATGGGGGGTTGAGCAATTGACCGGGATAGGCGTGTGGGCGACCCGCCCTCGCTGCTTTACTTCTACCGTACTCTAACAGTTCAAGGAGTGATGTATTTATGGACTGATAAATCATCGCCGCCGAATCCTAAAAAAGCGGTCGGAAAGTACGACAGTATTGTGGGGCAATCCTAATCGATAAATCACTTGGATGCTCTGGGATTTACCTATGAAAATGATCCCGTAATTCTTGCTTTATACCGCTAAATCTTGAAGCGAAGTTAAAATTAAATTAGGTGCAATTATTTGTTAGATTCTTTAATAGATTCTCTGCCTCATTTATTTTTTGATTTGTTTCTTCTCTATTTAAATCAGACTTAATTTCGATTTTAACAGACCTGAATTTAACCGTGGCGAAGGGCAGTGGATATAAAAATTTATCCCACAAAAACTTTATTCGTATACCCTTATAGTTCGGGCTTAAGAGATAAAGTGGAACATTTGTCTTTTTAGCCAAGATAACCGCTCCAGCTTTCATTTTATGGCGAGGTCCCCTAGAGCCATCTGGAGTTAGAATAACAATCTTTCCCTTCTTAATCTCTTGAATCAGTTCTTCTAAGGCCGTTTTGCCTCTTGAACCAGACGAGCCATAGACAATTTTGTATCCCCAGGAACTCAGGACTTTAGCAAGCGAAGAGCCGACGTGATTCTTTGATGTAAGAATTACTGCGTTGCTGTGTTTCATAAAATCTAAAACGGGTAACATTTCATCATGAAACACAGCGATTACGCAAGGGCTGCTAACATCAATCGAGTTGCTATAGCGCAGTGTCTTTTTTATATAAAAAAGCATCCGTATTGTGAATGAGAGGATCCCTCTCAATAACAATCTGGAAAATCTGGTTTCTTGGCGCATGGTTTATCTCGAAAATAACAGTGAGATAAGTCAATGTAATCTAATTATGAAAAGACAAAAAGGGGCATGTCGTTGTGTTTATAATAGACGTGCCGCGCATTGATCTGGATGTTTTTTTAATGAGACGGTGTTTAGGCATCGAGAAGTCAGATGGAGTGTATTACGTGATCAACCGTAGGAACCTCCGTCAGGATTTGTTTATCAATGACGGGGCGTATTTAGTGTTTGAGTCCTGTTTATTTGAGGCATGCGAGCAGTGTGGTTGGGTGCTGGAAGGGTATTGTGTGATGACGAATCATTTCTATCTGGTGATCCGCACGCCGTCATGGATTATCTCGACAGTATCGGCCGCGACCGCATCGCGCAGCACGACCAGCAACTCGGCGCCTATACGTTTGAGAAGCTGGCCACGCTCAAAGGCATCCGGCTCTTCGGCCCGACCGTCGGCCGTGCGGGTCTCGTCAGCTTTCTGCTCGACGGTGTCCACGTGCATGATGTGGTGGCGGTGTGGCGCAGCGCGGCGGCCATCATTGCAATCAGCCGCCCATGAAAAAGCTAGGGGTGGAGTCCACCGCACGCGCAAGCTTCCATTTCTACAACACGACCGAAGAAATTGATCGCTTTGTCGAACTCGTCCGTGATGTTCAAAAGTATTTCGGGAACTGGCATCTACATTAGGAGTCAAGATCCTAGCAACTCACCCAAGCTCAAATAAAAACAGATACTCAAGAAAAGAGCATTGGACCTCAATCCACCATGCAGCAAGTGCTCGAAGCTTATCCTGCGGCACCGCGCGCGCTGTTTCAAAGCTACCATGTCCGCGGCTGCAGCAGTTGCGGCTTTCAGTAGGAGGAAACCGAGGAGAATCACACAACAAGGAGGGAAAGATCATGAACAACTTACCAAAAGAAGAAGCAATCAAAGGGGCATTTTTCGCTGCCATTGTCGGCGATGCCCTTTGTCTTGGCAGTCACTATGAATACGATGCCGCAAAGATTTTTAAGGCCTATGGCAATAGTCCACTGGATAAGTTTATGTCCCCTGGTGAAATGATGGGCGGACACACTCATGGAATCGGATGGGGTGAGCGCAATTACCATCCGGGTAAAAGGGCCGGGGGAACCACAGATTACGGTGATTACAATATCCTCGTTTTAGAGCATTTGGCGGCTATCTCCGACCCCGCAAGACCTTTGAGTGTTGCCGCGATGATTCCGCATTGGATGAAACGTCTTGAGAATGGATGGGGTTCATGGATTTGCACCATGACTCAAGAGACCTATGCGCAAGTCAAAAGAGGAACCCCGATTGAACAGCTTGGCGGTATCTCGAACGCGATGGCTATCCGCCATGTTGCTGCCCATGCCTACTATGAAACCGAAGACGAATTGGTGGACGCGGCAAGAAAAACAATGTTCACCCACAAAGATGCCCATGCGTTAGGCGGAGGAGAGTTCTTTGCGCGCGTGACCCACCGTGTTATCAATGGCGCTACCCCCCTCGATGCGATTGAAAGCGTAGCAATACAGATGGGGGGCTTTTTTGAGCAAAAAGCGGCTCAAGCCATTACGAAATGTAAAGAGGAGGCTGATCCTAATTCGGCGCTTTCCAAAGAGCCGTTCTCGGATGATCTCGCCCTCACGAGCATGGCAAGACTATGGGATGTCGGCCGCTCTGAACCGATCAAGGTCGGTAAAGCCAGCCCAACTGAGGGGACGCTTCCCGGGGCTGTCTATTTTATTCTCAAGTATGCAAACCAACAAGACGGATTAAAAAAAGCGCTTCAAGCCAATGCAATGGTGGGTGGCGATAATGCGTCACGGAGCATTGCAATCGGAATGGTATTGGGTGCCTATAAAGGGGTTCATGCAATCCCAAGTGCATGGCAGGAGACACTGGATCAGTGGGACTATTGTGAGGACCTTCTTAATCAGCTTCCACTGTTAAAACATCGATAAGCCTCCCTCCAATGAAACAACACGGGAGACTCAGGAGAGCTCCCGAACAAAAGAAGACATAGGCTAGCAGAGCTGCTTTCTGCACTATGTCCCTAGATCAAATGAATGATAACTGAGATCAATTTCGTCGTCACCGGGCCACTGCTCTATCACGAGCAGACCAAGCATCATTGCCATCGCTATCCGAGGTCCGCCGGTACCTAGATTGGGCCAATCAGCCCAAGCCCTTCCGTTCCTATGAAGGAGTGACACCGGTCAGGCTTCCGTTGCTGCAAGAAGACCCGGCGAGCGAGCACTTGGCTTTATATGAAAGGAGCCGCAACGCGTTCCAGGATTTTACCTGCGAAACTATCGGCGCGTTTCTTGAGCTGTCGCTCGAGCTTTCGGCGTGCCTCTTACCGACCTCAATTCCGAAAGAAAAATCGGCCTGATGAAAGCGGTGGAGCGATTCGATTTTAATAAGGGAGGAAAGCTCAGCACTTACGGCTCGTGGCGAATGAAGACAATCAAGCGCGCTCTGGCTAACCAGAGCAAGTCTACATAAAAGGACCGACCTCAATGGTGCTTGGGCCAAGGCCGGGAACAAGTTTCAAGAGTCAGTCGGTGGGTGGACGATGATGCGGGCTCCGGGGTTGTTTTTCAGGTAGGCAAAGGCCCAGCCGAGGAGGACGGCGAGCTTGTTGCGGAAGCCGATCAGGAAAAGGATGTGGACGAGCAGCCAGGCCACCCACGCGAGAAAGCCTCGCAGCTTCAATCTGCCGGACTTTACCACGGCGACGTTCTTGCCGATGATCGCCATCAGCCCTTTGTCAAAGTAACGGAACTTGGGCCGGAGAGAAACTTTTCGGTCGGCGAAGTCGGGTTGCCCTAATCGCGCTTCTTCCTTGAGCACCTTGGCGACGTGCTCGCCCATTTGGGTGGCGGCAGGGGCGACACCGGGCACGACGACGCCTCCACGGTCGGTCATTTTTACTAGGTCGCCTGCGACAAAGATATCGGGGTTTCCAGGAATCGATAGATCAAGCTCGGGCGTGATCCTTCCGGCAGCATCGGCAAGTGGTACTCCTAGTTGGCGGGTGAGCGGGTGGGCTTCAACACCGGCGGCCCAGATAATGGCGGCTGATTCGAGCGAAGTGCCGTCGGTGAATCGCAGGCACCGGGCTTCCACGTTGCTGACCCGGTGTCCGGTCCGCACATCCACGCCAAGCGACTCAAGCCGGTGTCTGGTGTATTCGCTTTGATCATCATCGAAGGCGGCAAGAAGACGCGGGGCATCCTCGACTAAGATGACCTTAAGATCGGAGGTGTCGAGGCGGCGGAACTCGTCTTTCATCGCATTGTGAACGAGGGTGGCGAAGGCGCCGGCGAGTTCGACTCCGGTCGGACCTCCTCCAACGATTGCTACCGTCATGAGTTTTTTTCGCTCAGCGAGGTCGGTGGTGCGCTCGGCAAGCTCGAGGTTGGTGAGGATCATGCGACGGACCGATTGGGCGTCGGCAAGCGACTTCAGGCCCAGGGTGTGCTGCTCCCATTCGGGGTTCCCAAAGAACGAGGTTCGAGCGCCTGCTGCAAGTAACAGGTAATCCCATTCATATTCGGTTCCCGAAGTTCCCGTGGCGGTCTTGGCTTTGGGATCGAGCTTCTTGATGTCGTCCATCAGGACGGTGACGTTCTCTGCCTTGGCGAGGACCTGTCGAATCGAGCGGGCGATATCTGGTGCGGCCAGCGAGGCGGTGGCCACCTGATAAAGCAGTGGCTGGAAAAGGTGATGGTTGGTGCGGTCAATGAGAGTCACCGTAAAACGGGAGTCGCCAGCCAGCTTACGGGCGCACTTAAGGCCGGCAAAGCCGCCTCCAATAATCAGTACTCGCCGTGTCAATTTCTTTGCTTGCTTCGTCATTTGTCGCACAATGCCATAGGCATCTAAATTAGCAAGAGAGAGCGTGCGAAAAATTTAGAAGACACGCATAACTCTCATGAAAAATAGTCAGAAGGCGAAAAGGGATCATGTCGTCAGAAGGCGAAAACGGATCATGTCGTCATGTTTATAATTGACGTGCGATGCCCTGACTAACTTTCGTAGTCTAATTACATGACTACACGGCCGATTCGCAGTTTTTTTCTTAGCGCTTGCTCATTTATCGGCGTTCAGAATGCGATGGCTGATGATGTGGTAGAGGTCTACAACACCTACTGCATGAGCTGCCATGGTGAGAATCTAAAGGGTGGTCTCGGTACCAATCTACTCGACGAGGATGCATGGAAACGAGTTGGGCAAGGAAAGGGCTTCATCGAATATGTGAAAGAAGGAAACATCGAAGCGGGAATGCCCTCTTTTGGCGGTGCCATCGGGGATCCAATGATTCGAGCGCTTGAAATTTACATTGATGAACGGCGCAAAAAAGCGGCTAAAAAAGGAGAGTCTAAGGCTGCGCCAGTCGATGGGGTCTATCAAAGTAAGGAGTACGATTTTCGAGTGGAGACAGTGGTTGAAGGTGTCGACACGCCTTGGTCCATTGCCTTCATCTCTGAAGACAGTATGTTAATCACTCAGCGTTCAGGAATGCTGCGGATCTTCGAAAAAGGGAAGTTGCTCAAACCAGTGAAGCATACGCCAGAAGTCTGGGCAGTCGGGCAGGGGGGCTTACTCGAGGTGGCCTTACACCCAGATTATGCAATGAACGGCTGGATCTATTTAACCTATGCGGATAGTCTGGATACGTCCGTTGAGAAACCCATCGGGATGACAAAAGTCGTCCGGGGTCGAATCAAGGACCTCGCTTGGGTTGATGAAGAAGTCATCTTTGAGGTGCCCGTGGAGCATCACAACGCAGGGGGGCTTCATTTCGGCTCACGCATAGTCTTTAAGGATGGCTACCTGTATATCAGTATCGGCGAGCGTGGATTTAAAGACGATGCCCAAGACTTGACTTTGCCAAATGGCAAGATTCATCGCCTTCACGACGATGGCAGAATTCCCTCGGACAATCCCTTCGTGGATCAGAAGGATGCCTATTCCAGTATTTGGGCTTATGGTGTGCGTAACCCTCAGGGACTTGATCTGCATCCTGTGACGGGTGAGCTGTGGGAGTCTGAGCACGGCCCTCGTGGTGGCGATGAAATTAATATCATCAAGAAGGGGGCGAACTATGGTTGGCCAGTGATTAGCTTTGGTATGAACTACAACGGCAAGCCGATGGTGGATAGCACCGAAGCACCTGGCATGGAGCAGCCATTACTTTATTGGGTACCTTCGATCGCGGTATGCGGTATCGATTTTTATGAAGGAGATGA
>Ga0209302_10000743_pt1 | contig 18865 bp, 29 predicted proteins | sample ArcOceMetagenome_2_FD_187445 | JGI IMG/M metagenome (GOLD analysis project Ga0209302, IMG submission 187445) | Marine eukaryotic phytoplankton communities from Arctic Ocean - Arctic Ocean ARC135M Metagenome (SPAdes) (version 2) | ecosystem: Environmental > Aquatic > Marine > Oceanic | place... | reverse complement strand
GGTGGAGGGACCACCCCAAGACCCTCCGCCACCTTGGCCTCGCCAGCCGCGCCCCCCATGCCCCAGTCTGCCCCCCCCCCTCTATTACTATTACATTACAGTACTCCCCTTTTACCTCGACTCGTGGAACCCCTCTCTCTTGCGCCGCACCCAAGAGAACGTCAATTGCCCAGTCCCTCCTTGCGTGTCGAGTCTCCGTATTCCTCCAGAGAGAGAGAGAGAGAGAGAGAGAGAGAGTAACGCGCGGACAAGCCGCAGAAGACCCTTCTAGGAGACGACACAACTGCCCATCATCAAACGCAAGCTAATTGTCACCGTTGCTCGGCGCGCACCGGCTTTGAAGGGCTGCGAGGGTGCTGCCCTGGAGCTCTCCACGACGAGCGAGGCGCTTGCTTGGTGAGGAAGGACGACGACAAGGCGGAGTAGGCTGCTGCTGCCATTATTACGAGGGTGGTGTGTGGGGGGTGTATGTGGTTTGGGAAAAGGGGTGGTTGTGCGGGCCGATCGTTTGGCCGCTACCGACCGTTGCGGTAGCTAGGGGGAGTAAGCCAAGGGTCAAGAGGCGCGTTCCGCTAAGGGCCTCTTTCTTACATGCCCTTAGTTCCGCTGAACCGAGAGATAGATAGATCGCGGGGAAGATAAATAGATATCAGATAGAGAAATGCGCGGCCAGAGGCCGCGCGGGCGGACGACCGAAGTCGTCTCGCGGATGAACACAGACTACCCGTCGCCAAACGCCGCCCGTAAACGCACCCAAGCCGCCGCAAACCTAGTATGCCCTAAGCCCTCCCTCCCAGCGCACGCGCGTTGCCACCTCTACCCCCCCTCCCACCCCCCCCTTATACCCCACCCACACCCACACCCACACCCACACCCACACCCACACCTAAACCCCCTAACCCCCCCCACACCCACACCTAAACCCCCTAACCCCCCCGCCAGACCCCGAAGTCCTCGGCTCGCCTCATAATGCCCCCACCCTCCGAAGACAACTCCTGCCAAGACCGCGCGCCCACACGCGCACGCCTTGTCGGCCTCGTCGGCGTGCCCTCGCTCCTCCGAACCGGAGCTCGACTGCTCGTGCTCCTCGTGCTCCTCGTCGCCACCGCCACCGCCACGCTCCTGCGGCTGCTGCTACTCGTCATTCTGCTCCGCCTGCACCTCGTCGAGGTGACAGGACAGTGGACGAATTCCCCTTTAAAATCAGTGGAACAGGTCGAAAATGAAGACGGTGCGTAGAATGTTTGAGGGCTGTTCAATCAACCCCTAACACCTCGCGTAGCATAAATCGGTGCACCGTGGCCTGAACCAGTTTACCGGTATATCTTTATATCAATATGCAACTCCACACTCCCCACATGCACATGCACATGCACATGCACATGCATCTGTTGTAGTAGTTGTTTTTTATACTCGGACGGACTCGTTGTCATCGTGGGATATCGAGGCGCCGCAGCTGCTCCTGTCCTTCGGGCTCGACGCTGAGCACAAAGAAGACGCGCATTTTGATGAGCTGGTGCACCTTGAAACGCGCCCAGGCCCCTCCTTGGTCCCTGACGAGTCCTCAAACAGCTCATCACCTGCAGTCAGTGAGTCCCGGCGCGCCTTCAAGCGCGCCTTTCTGTCCGTCGGCGGTTCTTCCACGTCTGATGCCCTCAGCTTTCCCTGGCTACTGGCGGGCACAGGCATCGCTGCTGGTGGCCTGCCCTTCCCGTACGGCGCATTCGTTGCATGCACGGCCATGGCTGCCTCCCACTCGTTCCCCGCCGATTGAACCGAAAAGATTCCGTGCGTTCTACTCAACCGCAGATTGAGGGCACGCTTCAGATTGAAAGCCTTTGCACTCGTTCCAAGCGTGTTGCCTGGGAGAATACGCTCTTGACTCGAGCACTCCTGGGGAATGTAAGAGCGGCGAGTCGAGCGGGAGCGAAGACTTGTGCCTGCCCGTACCAAACTTTCATCGCTCTGCCGCACAGTCGATGCAGCACTGCTCTCGCTGAAACGCGCAGCTTCCCCGATCTGGGCTCTCTGGAGGAGACGATGCGCAGCCATCACTGCCGCAAGTGGCAGAGTGCCAATAATGGAGACGACCATGCCCGCGCTGACGAAAGCAGCGTCAAAGCTGAAGCGGTAGCGCAACTCGTCGGTCAGGACGCTGTCGACCTGCTCGGTGAGCACCCCCATCTTCAGGACTGTTACGAAGAAGAACAGCATGGTGAGGGCATAGCTGCATGCCTTGGCAAAATAGTCGTCCGAAGCGTCCTTGTAGGGCGCTGCGACGCCAACGAGCAACGAAAACGTGGCAGACACGACGAACGCCGAGATAGTTTGAATCATTGATCCGGGTTTCAAGAGCGCGAAGAAACCAACTAGAACTAGCTTCTTCCACGTCTCGATCAGCTGCCACCACAGGCGGGGGCGAGAAGAGTGGTGATGAGAGCGACTACACTATATGCGGAAGGTACAGCTGCTAGATAGTTTGATATGCAGCTCGGTGCCTCCCACCACAGGTACGCAGGCTCAAAGTCTTGAGAAAGGAAGCCTATCGCCTGTGAGAGCCTTGTGGTGCGGCTTTCCCGGATGGCTGGACGCGCGTAAACGAACGCGAAGATGTACAAACATGAAATGCCCACAGGGTAAATCATGATGGCAGCCAAGGCAAGTTTCTTGGCTGCCTCGTGTACCTCGCTGACGTGCGCGGCAGTGCTGCACTCGACCGACAGATCTGCGCGTAGAAACTCGCGGCCCGTGTCGAAGCGCTCGCACGAGAAGGCGCGGAAAGCGGCGGAGCTCACCTGCCGGGGTATACGCGTCTGCACTCGGCTGTATCTGGAGGTTGCGAGAGGTATACTGTAAGCGGGGCTTACCATAGGGAAGACCAAGAAGCTGAGAGTGAGAAGCCACGGCAGTCCCGCCAGCAGTCCCGCAAACCTGTCCTTCGGAACACGGCCGCAGCAAGAACGCAGGACACAGCCCAGTACGATAGCGCCGGCGATCACAAGCGGAGCGAGCATCGTGATGGCGAGCTGCTGCTGGTAGGTGCCAAAACCGAGGCACTGAAGTGGAAGCCCGAGGCCCGAAATGTTGATGTTCAGCACCTCCGCGAAGGCGAGCACCTGTGACACAGACTCGGGCATCGGAGTCTCATACACGTCAGCCACACGGGTTGCGACCTGAAAGAAACCGAGCAGCTGCTTGGCTTTGGCCTTGAGCGAGAACTGGGTCATCAGCTGTCTCAGCTTCCTTGCCAGACGGAGGAGAGACCCCTCCGTTTTATTCTCTTCAGGCACGGTGCAGAAACGCAACCGCAAGCGTCTACAAAGCACAGCAAACACAACAGTGGCAATGAAGGCACCGCAAAGGACTGCGGGCATCACCACGGCATCGCCCTTGCACGGGATGCACGCGCTCTCCTTGGGGCTATAGAAGCGAGACCCGTCGGTAACGTTGCATAGCTTGCAGTAAGGCCCTTCGAGCCACTCCTTGCACGGGCCCTCGCCGAAGCCCACGCCGCCCACGCAGCCCGAGCCGTCGCCAAAGTCGGGGCAGCGGCGCAGGTCGTGCGACGTATTGCCAGTGCGGTAGTAACCCCGCAACAGCGGCAGCAACGCGAGCGTGACCCCCTTGGTGTCGTCAGAGCAGCTGCTGCCTGTCTTACACTGCACGCATTGCACCACTCGCTCGTCTGTTGCCTCGTCGTAGTAGCCTGACTTGCAGGCGCACGCCTCGATGGATACGGAAGCCTTGGGAGAGACCGAGTCTATCGGACATGGCTTGCACGCGCCCTCGTTGTTCTGGTTCAACACGCCGTTCCATGTATTCACGCCACATGGCACGTCAAGCCCAACTGAGCACCAGTAGCCCATCGGGCACGCCTCCTCGTACTCTTCCTCCACCTCTTCCGTGTTCACTGCGGTAGTCACAGTCGCGTTCCTACCTAGCACAGCAGACATCTCGACCACGATCTTGGACTCGATCGCGCCGGTGAGTGCCGCCACGCCGCCTTCGCTCCGGTCGGCGGGTAGGATGGTGACCCTAAGCTTCAAGCTTCCGGCCTCCACCGACAGTGAGATGGCATCAACGGAGACGTTGTACAGGCGCGCCAGCATAGCTATCGTGTCTCCCTCATCGTAGTCGGACAGCTCCGCCTCCAGCGTAATCCCGAAGGAGACCACCGGCACCTAGTGAGTATAGCCATAGTGAATGGTGGGCTGCGTGGAGTGTGAGTGCAGTAAGTGGTGAGTGGTGAGTGGTGAGTGGTGAGTGGTGAGTGGTGAGTGGTGAGTGGTGATGAGGGCACCTTGCGCGTCTTGCGCGACGCACCGCTGTCTATGATGATCGGCTCAGATCCGGGCGGGTCGTTGATGCTGTCCGTATCGTACCCCGGACAGTAGAAACCTGAAGCAGGGCAGTGCTTGGCCGCCGCGGAGCCGGTTGGCGCCCATTCGCCCCTGACGACCTTGGTGCACTCGTGTTTGCTGACTAGGCCAGTACGATTACTCCAGGTGCCTCCGGGGCACGGCTTGGACGCACTGGCACCATCGCCGCTGCAGTAGGAGGCGATCGGGCAGACCTTGCACCTGGTGGCGCCCCGCTCGTCTTGGTAAAACCCGGGCTTGCAGTCGGAGCACCCGGCAGCACCCTGGATGGAAGCGAAGCTGCCGAGGCCGCACTCTCGGGGCGTACTCGAGCCGCCGCTACAGTAGGAGGCGATTGGGCAGACCTTGCACCTGGTGGCGCCCCGCTCCTCTTGGAAGCTCCCGGGTTCGCAGTCGGAGCACCCGACAGCACCCTGGATGGAAGCAAAGCTGCCGACACCGCACATCTTCGGCTTGCTCCGCCCTCCGACGCACCAGCGGCCTATGGGGCACTGTTCGCAATCGCCCTGGTCGGCGAAGGCGCGACCTTTAGGCAGGTACGTGCCTTCGTTGCACGACGCCGGTATCCGGGCACTTGAGCCAGGCGGGCAGTGGTAACCCTCGCCGCAATCAAGACAGCCAGTCGAGCCGGTGCTGGGTTGGTATGTCAGTTCCGGGCAAACGGTGCAAGCCGCGCTCGAGCTGTTATCACTGAATGTTCCCGGTGTACACGCTACCGGCGCCGTCGCGCCGATGCCGCACGCGGAGCCCACAGGGCAAACGTGGCAGGCGTCCGCCGAAATGAGGCCTGTCATATTGCCAAAACTCCCCGATGGGCAAGGCCGAGCGGCCGACGAGCCTTCACGGCAATAGCTACCTCGTTCGCATGGGACCGGAGTGACGGTGGCCGACGCTCCGCACACGTGACCGGCTGGGCAGAGGGCTGAGCAAAGACCACTAGATTGCTCCACGGTAACGTAGCTGTTGCCGTACACTCCAGCTGCACACGCGCTGGGGTAGTTCTGGTACTGCTTACCAGCCGTGAGAGCGATCGCGGACCGGCCACGATAATCTGCTGCCACCACGCCATCCCTTGCCAGATCGATATAATGGGCTAAAGGAGCGGGCAAGACGTATTGCAGCTTGCCGCCTACAGCAACATGGATTGAGTTAAGTAGACCTGCGGCATAGTTGTCGTGCAGGAGGGTCTCTTGGCGCAGCACGACGCTACCACTCGGTTCCACCCAGACCGCGCCGGCGCCCGTTTCTTCGGAAGCGGTGCAGTCCTTGAAGGTGCATCTGCTGAAAATAGCCACACCTCCTGAGACCCAGGCGGCGCCACCACGCGTGGCCTTGCAGCCTTCGAACACCGTGCGTTCCACGGCCAGCGAGCCCCCTTTCACTTGTACCGCCCCTCCAAGCTCAGCACTGCTCTCCTTACAGGTGCAGTTCTGCACATGCAGAACCCCGCCGTCGATGAGCACCTGACTGTTCAGCTGCAGGCTAACGAGCGTGACCGTCGGAGCGCCGACAACCACTTTGAACAGGGACGCGTTTGGTGAGGAGGCCTGCAACGTTGTCCCAAAGGCACCAACGAGAAGGATATCGCTCGCCCTTGTGCTAGCATTGAAAACAAACGGGGCGTTGTCAAGCAAGTAGGTACCAGGAGCGAGATGGATCACCACAGGGACGCCAGACGTATCATCAGATTGTAGCGCAGCAAGGGCCGCATTCAAGCTGCAGCTTTGCGTGCTATAAACGCAGCTGCTCTCCACCTCATAGGGAGCAGCGGGTGGGGGTGGTGAGGGCGGAGGAGGCGAGGGCGGAGGTGGCGCTGGTGGTGAAGAGGGCGGTGGTGGGGAGGGTGGCGGTGAGGGCGGTGGCGGCGAGGGCGACGGTGGTGGCGGCGACGGAGACGGCGGCGGCGGGCTGGGCGAGGGTGGCGGCGGCGAGGGCGATGGAGGCGGCGGCGACGGCGACGGCGGCGGTGACGAGGGAGAAGGCGGCGGCGGCGAGGGCGACGGCGGCGGCGGGCTGGGCAAGGGTGGTGGCGGCGAGGGTGAGGGTGGTGGCGGCGAGGGTGGCGGCGGTGAGGGTGGGGGCGGCTGGGGAGGTGGCGAGGGTGGAGGCGGCGCTGGCGGTGGCGCCAACGGCATCGGGTACTTAGAGTTATCACCAGGGCAGTACTGACCTTCGCTGCACGCGGTGCACGTATACCCATTGTTCACGCCCGAGCAGTTGCCCTGCCGCCACTGGTTCTCGCCGCAGTTAATGTTGCTACACGGCTGGCAGACGGCGCCAAGCATACGGTTGCACCGGACAGCTTCCCACATGTCTTCGCCACACGAGACACACGGCTGGCAATTTACGGTGCCCGTCTCGTTGGCAAAAGACCCATCGAGGCACGCAGCGCACCTCGCAGCGCCCGTGTAGTTCACCGCCGTTCCAGCAGCACACGGCGTCTGCTCGGTGCTGCCCGTCGATGCGTAGAAGCCCGCTTCGGTCGGCGTGCACTCGGCAGCGCTCGTGAGACTCGTAGCAGTAGAATACGAGCCCGCCTTGCAAGGCAACGGAGCGCTAGCACCTTCTGGACAATAGTGACCTTGCGTGCATGGGATCTGTTCTGTCGTTGCGTATGCTGGGCAGTAGTAGCCAGCGGGGCAAAGCCCAGCACACAAGGCCGTGAGCTGCCCATTGATATTGTCTGCCGTGGCACCAAGGAGCCCGGGCGAGCACGGAACAGGCCAAATAGGCCGATCGTAAACTCCAGGAAGGAGCGTCTCCAGAACCAGCCCCAGAATCGCTTCGCCAAAAGCGTTGGCCGCGAGAACCTTGTTCCATGGGCAGGATTGGATGTTGTACGGAGGCTGTGTACAACTGCTGCTGTTAGTTGTTCTGGCTGGGGGCAGTGACTTGTTCTGGCTGCAATCATTAGAGCAGGAGGTGCTGCTGGGACACGGAGCATACACGACTTCGCACTCGCGCGCGTTGGTGTAGTGCCCAGGCGGCGCCGGCAACACAAGGATGACCTCGGCGGCCCCGACGCGGAAACTATTGTTTGCGAACCGCGTCCCGTTGCCCAGCCGCAACCTCCCACTCACGGCGTCAAGCGCGGCCGTGGATTTTTCGCTCGCGGTGTTTGCGTAAAGTGTGCAGTTGATCAAGTCCACTACATTCTTGAAGTAGAGGCCGCCACCCTGCGAGCCCCGAGAGCGACGTCAGAGGGGCTCCTGAAAATGCAAGGAAAGTTCGAAATACAAGCGCTCACCTCCTGCAAGCCCAAAATTACGAGCACGCGCACACAAGAGTCAGTCAATTCATGGGGGCAACATGGATGCCAGTTCGGAGGGAGTTCAAGATCGAACGATGCGTACTCTAAGAGCGATGTTCGCATAGATGTTTGAATTTGTTAGAGTTGTCTCGCCACTAGAACCGATGAAAACGCCACCACCCTGAAAGCCGTGAGAGCAAGATCAGTCGCGTCGCCAAAAGCGTTGGCTGTGAGAGTGATGCTCACAGCGGGGCGATGGATGAAAGTGCAGGGAAAGATCAAGATGCGAACACACATAATAAGTCGCGGTGTTGTCGTGGATGTTGCAGCCTTCAAAGTTAGCCACTCCTAGGACATAGACGCCACCGCCCTGTGAACCACGAGAGCGAGGTCAAGCTCCATCCATAGGGGCAATGGATGACATATCGCAGAAAGTTCAAAATGCAAACACTCACAGCCTGCGACGCCAACATCACGAGCACGTGCACAGCAACCGGTCAGTTCAAGGGGGCGATGGATGAAAGTTCAGGGAAAGTTCAAGATGCAAGCACACATAATCAGCAGCGGTGTTGTCATGGATATTGCAGCCTTCAAAGTTAGCCACTCCGTTGGACCAGACATAGACGCCACCACCCTGCGAGCCGTGAGAGCAAGGTCAAGCTCCATCCATAGGGGCGATGGATGAAATTTCTGGGAACGTTCAAAATCAAGCACTCACCCGCTGCGACGCCAACGTCATGAGCACGCGCACAACAGTCGGTCAGTTTAAGTGCGAGCTCAAGGGGGCAAGCACACATAACCAGCGGTGTTGTCATGGATATTGCAGCCTTCAAAGTTAGCCACTGCGTCGGAAGCGACATACACGCCACCGCCCTGCGAGCCGAGAGAGCAAGGTCAAGCTCCATCCATAGGGGCGATGGATGAAAGTTCATGAGAAGTTCAAGATGCAAGCACACATAAAAAGCACTGTTGTCATGGATATTGCAGCCTTCAAAGTTAGCCACTCCGTCGACATAGACGCCGCCGCCCTGCGAGCCGCAAGAGCGAGGTCAAAGTCCATAGGGGCCATGGAACGTTACATGCATGGGTTCAATTCGGCGCAAAACTCACGGAGCCCTGCAACAATGCACCGCCAAAGGAGTCAGTAATTCAGTGGGGCGATGGATGAAATGTCACAGAAGGTTCAACATGCAAGCACTCACATACTGCGACGCCAAAGTCATGAGCACGCGCACAGCAACCGGTCAGTTCAAGGTCAGTTCAAGGGGGCGATGGATGAAAGTGCAGGGAAGGTTCAAAATGCAAGCACTAACATACTGCGACGCCATAGTCATGAGCACGCGCATAACAGCCGGTCAGTTCAAGGGCCAGTTCATGGGGGCAATGGATGAAATGTCACGGAAGGTTCAAAGTGCAAAAGCCCACTCCAACCTGCGCACACGCAAGGCAGCACTCCGTCAATTCAGTGGGGCAATGGAGGAAATGTCACAGAAGGTTCAAGGGCGATGGAGGAAATGTCTGGGAAGGTTCAAAATGCAAGCACTCACCCACTGGGACGCAAAAATCACGAGCACGTGCACAGCAGTCGGTCAGTTCAAGGGGCAGTTCAAGGGGGCGATGGAGGACATGTCAGGGAAGGTTCAAAATGCAAACACTCACATTCTGCGACGCCAAAATCACGAGCACGCGCACAGCAGCCGGTCAGTTCAAGGTAGTTCAATGGGGCAAAGGATGAAATGTCGCAAAAGGTTCGAAATGCAAACACTCACATTCTGCGACGCCAAAATCACGAGGACGCACACAGCAACCGGTCAGTCAAAGGGTCAGTTCAAGGGGGCAATGGATGAAAGTTCAGAGAAAGTTCAAGATGCAAGCACACATAAGTAGCCGTGTTGTCATGGATGTTGCAGCCTTCAAAGTTAGCCACTCCGTTGGAACTGACATAGACGCCACCACCCTGCGAGCCCACGCGAGAGCAAGGTCAAGCTCCACCCATAGGGGCGATGGAACGTTACACATGGGTTCGATTCACGAGAAAGCTCACATTCTGCCAGACACGCACATAGCAACGATCAGCATTTCAGCGGGGCGATGGATGAAAGTTCAGGGAAAGTTCAAGATGCAAGCGCACAGAAGTAGCGGTGTTGTCGTGGATATTGCAGCCTTCAAAGTTAGCCACTCCGGCGACAAAGACGCCACCGCCCTGCGAGCCGCGAGAGCGAGGTCAAGCTCCATATAGGGGCCATGGAAGGTTACATGCGTGAGTTCGATTCGGCGACAAAACTCACGGCGCCCTGCCACGATACACCGCCAACAGTGAGCATACCATTGGGGCGATGGAACGTTACACATGGGTTCGATTCACGAGAAAGCTCACATTCTGCCAGACACGCACATAGCAACGATCAGCATTTCAGCGGGGCCATGGAGGAAATGTCGCAGAAGGTTCAACATCCAAACACTCACATTCTGCGGCACCAAGATCATGAGCACGCGCACAGCAGCCGGTCAGTTCAAGGGTCAGTTCAAGGGGGCGATGGATAAAAGATCAGGGAAGGATCAAGATGCAGGCACACCCTTTCAGCGGCGTTGTCATGGATATTGCAGCCTTTAAAGTTAGCCACTCCGATGACTAAGACGCCACCACCCTGCGAGCCGGGAGAGCGAGGTCAAGCCCCATAGGGGCGATGGATGAAAGTTCAGGAGAATTCAAGATGCAAGCACACCCCACCAGCAGTGTTGTCATGGATATTGCAGCCTTCGAAGTTAGCCACTCCTCTGACATCAACGCCACCGCCCTGCGAGCCGCGAGAGCGAGGTCAAGCTCCATCCATAGGGGCGATGGATGGAATGTCTGAGAAGGTTCAACATGCAAACACTCACATTCTGTGGCACAAAGATCATGAGCACCCGCACAGCAGCCGGTCAGTTCAAGGGTCAGTTCAAGGGGGCGCTGGAGGAACTGTCTGGGAAGGTTCGAAAAGCAAGCACTCACTCCCTGTCAAGTAAAATTCATAAGCACACGCACAGCAACCACACGTCAGTTCAAGGGGGCGATGGATGAAAGTTCAGGGAAAGTTTGAGATGTAAGCACATGAGAAGCAGTGTTGTCATGGATGTTGCAGCCTTCAAAGTTAGCCACTCCGTCGACTCGGACGCCGCCGCCCTGTTTGCCAAGGACACCGCCGCCCTGCGAGCCGCGAGAGCGAGGTCAAGCTCCATATATAGAGGGGCGATGGATATAAGTTCGTTCAATGCTGTACATGCTGAGAAACTCACATGGTCCGCTTGCCCTCCCGTGATGTTCAGCCTGACCAGCTCGGCCCTGCCAGCGGCAGAGACATAGATGACCCGCCTCGCTCCCTTGGCGTTGAGCACGACGCTCCCGGCCACCTCTGCCTCAATGGTCACGTTGCGATCGATGCAGAGCGCCGAACCGCGTTCGTCGGAGCACATGTTGTCGTCGAACTCGTAGGTGCCCGCCTTCAGCACGATCCTGCTCACCGCGCTATCGCCGAGTGCCGCGATGAGGTCACTCGAGCTGTAAGCGTACTGCGAGCCGGGGTGCAGCGGCGGCGAGGGCGGGGATGGCGGCGGCAAGGGCGGCGGCGGCGGTGGCGGCGAGGTCGGTGGCGAGGACGGCGGCGGTGACGGCGGTGGCGGCGAGGTCGGCGGCGAGGGCGGCGGTGGCGGCGTTGATGGCGGCGAGGGCGGCGCTGCCCCGCAGCTCACCGTCACCTGCGCCACCGCCGCGTCGCCTCTCCAGCCACGGCCGCGCTTGTATTCGAAGGCAAACGACGTTGAGAAGACCCCGACGCTCACGGCGTGCCACGCGTCGCCTTGGTCGCCGCTCAGGCTCCACACCGCCTCCCCCGCAGCGTTGGTCACGTTGAGCTCGCCCATGTTGGCGCCGTACATGTGGTAGTGGAAGGCCACGGTGCTGACGCCCTGGCCAACGGCGGAGCACGCGGAACCGTCGTAGGCGAGCGTGAAGAGGTCGCCCTCGGACCTCGGGCTGCTCGCCTCGGCGTAGAAGTGGGTTCCGGTCCCGTCAACGCCGGATGAGGGTCCGGTGCCACTGGATGGCGTCCCGCCATCTGTCCTTGTGAAGGCATACGGTGGGTCGCCACCACCATTCGACCAGCCGAGGCTTGTGGCGCTGCTGAAACCAAAGGCTGTGGTCGGTTGCGAGGGCGGCGGCGAGGGCGGGGAGGAGGGTGGCGAGGGCAGTGAGGGCAGCGGCGGTGGCGGCGGTGGCGGCGAGGTCGGCGGCGAGGGAGGCGGCATGCCGACCACGGCCATAAGCACCGGCAGCCACTGCAGTGGGCAGGCACGGACAAAGGAGCGCGATTCCGGACTACTAGGCGGACCCAAGGCATCCGAGTAGTCGAAGTCCAACCCGATGGCTGCTTGCGTGGGGTGGTTACGGTTCTCGTAGGACTGGCCGAGGGCGTAGCCAGAGCCGAGGAAGCGTGTAGTTGCGGATGAGGCACGGGAGAGAGGACGTACCGCGTTGCTAGAGGGATACCTGCAGGGTGCATGTGGCAGGGATTTGATTAGGAGACGTGCTGGATCCTGTGGTGCTGTGGCAAGAAGGTGAGGATTATGGGACGAGGCGGTGTAGAAAAGCAGCTCCGCGAGGGGCTCGGCGTGGCTTAAACGATGGAGGGAAGATGGAGTGGTGAAGGGTGGGGGCATATACCGCTCATTAGCCTCCTCAAAGTCGGCGGGTTGCATTGCAAAGAACCGGTGCTTTGGCACGAGCACAGCGGTCACGTTGTGGCTGAGGCTCACCTGAGAGACCGTTTGTGAGGGCAGTACGTTGGGAATGACAAAGCGCTCGATAGGGAATGACAAAGTGCACAGAAGGGCGGCCACGGATGTGCGCTCACAGCCAACAAGTGATCGAGGTGCAGCCCAACCTTGATGTCCGTCTTGTGCTCGGGCGGCTCCTTGGGCTCGAAGCCTGCGTCCTTCTTGGTCTTGGCCATCGCTTCGCTCAGCGACGAGTCTTTGACGGCGACGCGCAAGAGCGAGATCAGCAGGCTGGAAAAGAGGCTGCGCATCGGGAGTGGAAGGTTTTTGCTGTTGGCTGTGTAACGATGACGGGTTGTAACGACATCGGTTGCGAGCATAACCGATATATGATATAACACCTCAGGTTGTAACGATGACGGCCTCCTCGCCTCCGTTCGAGCGGCTGGCCACCGAGCCCAGGCTCTCGCACGAAGACTTGCCGCGTGTCAACATCGTCGAACGGCGTGACGACCAGCGCCGGCAGCGAGCGGCTATCATCCCGCGCAAGCAGGAGCGGGTCTTTGCATTGGAGGACTTCCCTACGCCGGACGACCGCGGCGTCGAGCGGCAGGCCGCGACCAAGGTGCGCAGCAGCTACTTGCGGGGGGGCTGCCCTCGGAACGGGTCGCCTCAGCGCGAGCGCAACAGCACGGGCGACGCCGATGCCGACAGCAACTGTCCGCGTCAGGGCACCTCCTCTCCCCTCTCTCCCCAGCAGCGCAATCGGGACAGCGTTGGTAGCGTCGGCTCTCCGCGGACCATGCGCCGAGGCAGCACGAGCAACATGGGCAGCCGCGGTGGTCCTTCGGAGGCGGGACGCGATGCCGTCGCGAGCGACCGGTTCGGTGGAGGAAGGAGGGGGTCAAGTGTTGAGGACTTCTCGCGCGGTGTATACCTCTCACGCGAACTCTGACTCCAACCTTGACCAGGACACGCCAGTTTTTGACAGTACACTGCCCTGCATGAAAAACTCTTGGCCCCTCTCTCCACACGTCCCCATCCATCCATTTCCAACTGTCTCTCCAACTCCAGGCGCGGCGCCGAGCCAGCAGAGCACATGGCCGAGTACGAGTACTGTGCCGCTATGGCAGCGTAATGTGCCGCTACGGCTACCAGCGCTGCTCGCCACGCCCGAATGGTCCACCGATGACTGCTATGGCGACCGCGGCGACGGCATGGGTGGCGGCGATGGCGGCGGCGATGGCGGCTGCGGCTCAATCAGCGAGTTCCGGCGGCAGCGGCGCCTCGAGCGCGACAAGATGTACCGCGACGCGATAGGCAGCACGCTGAGCATGTTCAGCCAGGCAACGAGCTCCCACACACAGTTCACACAGCTCACAGTGTGCACTGAGTCTAACGACAGATCTAACGACAGACCCTATCGAGCTAGAGCCCTGGCCTGGAGAGCGAACTACACACGCTCTCAGCCCCACTAACCCGCGGGTGTGATAACCCTATAGCCCTAACTAACCCCAGCCCTAACCCCAACTAACCCCAACCCTACGTTTCAGGCGACGAGCTTCCAGATCTCGGTCCTCGCCCAGGCGTCCCAGCGCGTCCGCATGCCGCGGTCAGGAGCCCCCACGCAAGCGCCGCTGTTGCTGCTACCGGTAATGCCGGACGGGCCACCGCCTAGCGCAGGTGAGAGGCGGCCGAGTAATAATCAGGGGTAGAGCTAGAGGTAGCTACCCCTATACCCCTACGCCTACCCTACCCCTAGCCCTACCTCTACCCCTACCCCCAACCCCAACCCTAGCCAGGCGAGAGGCGGCCGAGGCGGTGGAGGCGTCCCAACCCCACGTCGGTCCTACGGCGGGGCAACTACCTGGCGGAGATGGGGATGGACCATCAGGCGTGCCACGAGCTGCTAACCCTAACCCTAACCCTCCTAACCGTAACTGTAACCCTAACCCCAACCTTATAACCCCAACCCTAACCAGGCTTGCCACGAGCTGTTGCGCGGGACACAGGGCGCGCCGAGCAACGGCAAGCTCAGCCGCCTCTCATCTCCCTTCACCCACCCCGCACCCCCCCTGCACCACTCCTGCTCCCCTCCGATCTCCAGGCAAGCTGAGCCGTGCCTTCAACGCCGCCGTCCGCGAGGCGCGCTCGCGCGGACGCGCCGAGTTTGCGATGCCGTGCCCGCTGCATGTGCACGCTACCTGCACTCCGCCCCCAGCCGGCACCAGCTCTGACGCCGGCACGCCAGCTGCGGCGGAGAGTTGGCGCGAGTGCCCGCGCTGCAGTATGCGATGGACCACCGGAAAGGTGCGGGTGAGGCAGCGTACCGTGGAGACGGTGACGGCCGAGGAGGCGAGTGAGAGCGAGGAGGAGGAGCCAGGCATCTCGGAGGAGTTCGCGGTGAGTAATCAAGTGGGTAAGTAAGTATCTGGGCATCACGGGACTGTGCTGCGTGCTCAACGTGGAACGTCGCGTCGGATACTCTTATACTCACTTGCTTGCTTGCTTACTTCGAGGCACTCTTCAACGCTATGGACTACCTAGGCTTGACGTGTTGACCTTAACCCTAACCCTAACCCTAACCAAGGCGCTCCTCAACGCAATGAACTACCTCGACTTGCTGACCTTGAAGCCGAGCGGCGGGATCGACGCGGAGGAGCGCATATGAGTGTACTGATACTGCTTACTTACTGTAGTAAGTGTACTGCTACTTACTTACAAGGAAGCGCGTGGAGAGTAGACGAGTCATACAATGGTCGACCCACTACAACCATTCAAATATAGGAGCGCGCGAAGACGTGGAGGAAGGGTGGGTGCTATGTGCTTACTCCAGTGACAACTCGTCATATTCGTACCGATGCAGATACTATACCTTCCTAGGAGCGCGCGAAGACGGAAGAGGGTATCCTTTCCTACTACCACGAGATCAAACTAATCCACTCGTACTACTCCACCACGGGCAACATCGACCTCGAGGTGAGTGTAGTGAGAGTGGTACTAATAAGAAAAACAGTACTGCTGAGTAAAATTAGTAATACTAAGTGCTGAGCGCGTGATGCCTCTCTCTACTGACTGCTCACTTACTTACCAATTACCTCCCTCAAGGACGAACACGCCGACGTGGCGGCCTTCACGATGGACAAGGGTGAGCTGATGCGCTTCGTCAAGGACTGCGACCTGCTCGGCGACCACGACGGCGGCGTCCCTTTCCTTACGCGCAACGATCTAGACATAATGTTCATCCGAGCAAACTGGGATGGTCCGATGGGCAGGACACCAACCCTATCCCTGAGTTTAAGCCTATAAGCCTAATCTTAGGCCTCAGCCCAAACCTAACCCTAACCCTAGGCCTAACTACCCAGGCCCGATGGGTAGCAGCGTCGAGCAGTACAAGGACGGCAAGCGCGACGAGAACCTACAGGACTCGCACTCACGGAGCTCTAATCCTCTCCCTTACCCTTACCTAACCCGAACCCTACCCTTGACCCTGACCCTGTAGGACTCGCACTCCGAGCTGACCTTCGCTGAGTTTGCCGAGCTGCTGCTGCGCGTCGCCGCGCACCGCAGGAGCAAGCTCAAGGTGCCGGGCCTCGTTGGGGCGCTTCACTACTCACTTCTTACTGCTTACTGCCTACTGTACTGCGAGCTGCTTCCTACTTCCTACTCACCTATATAGGTGCCGGGACTCGCGCGCTCGCTGCACGAGATGATGAACCAACACGTGCTCCCGCACGCACAGCGCGACACCATGGCTAACTTGCGCGGCCTCATGGCAAAGCAGCGCGAGCTGCGCCACGTCGTCTACATGTGCATCGCCACCGACCGCAGCAGGGTTAGGGTCGGGGATAGCGCACCCTACTCCAAGCTTTCAAGCCCTAATCCTAACCCAGGTACCGCCACCGGCTGCAAGTGCTCTTCAAAAAGTACACCGCGTACGACCCTCCGCCCACGCGCGGCCACCTGTCTCTCAAGGGCTTTGCTAAGCTGCTGGAGGGCACCGGCCTGTACTCGGTCGCATCACTCACGCCCAAGACGGTCGCGCTCACTCTAACCCTAACCCTAATATCAACCCTAACCCGAGCCCTGTGACCGGACCACCCTGACTACTGACTCTGACCCTAACGTAACCCTAAGCACAGGTCGCGCTGACTTTCGCGATGAGCCAGTCCGAGGAGTTCGCCAACGTGCAGGTGAGTGTGTGTACCCCTAGGATGCATCTTAATTCTGCACCCTCTCGGCACCACTGCGCCCTCTGCACCCTTTGCACCACCCACTGCACCCGCCCCTCTGCACCACCCTCTGCACCATACCCTCTGCACCACATTCACCAACGTGCAGGGCGATGTCGACACGGCGCTCGACTGTGACGAATTCGTTGAGGCGCTGCTTCGAATCGCGCTGTCCGCGTGGCAGGACGACCAGAGCGTGCCCGCACCGTGGCAGAAGATGCGCAAGGTACGAAGCTGAGCGGAGATGTGCAAAGCTCGCCGTGCGATAGCGTGCATGGGTTTCAGGCGGTAGTAAGAATAAACACGCGTGTGACACGTGCACACCTGTGGCTGCTTACTACTGCTTCACTATCACTTGCTGCGTTACTGGTGCGTAAGGTGGCGGCCCTCGTGGCGGGCGACCTTGAGGCCGAGGTGGTCAAGCTCGACTTCGAGCGGCTGGCCGAGCTGATGAGGGTACGTGAGTATATATGAGTAGCCCCCCGTGCCCCACAATTCCCCCCCCCCCCTATTACTATTACATTACAGTACCGCGTGAGTTTCGTGATTGGAAGGGTCACACGTCCGCTCCTAGCACGCTCCGACGCAGCGCGTCAGCCGACACTGTGTGAGTACTTGCTTGCCGAAGGCGGAGACTGCCAAGCTCAACGAGCTGCGCGTCGAGCTCATGTACGAGCAGTTCGCGCCCGACGGCATGCGAGGTGATGAGATGCGCGAGATCAAGAAGAAGTGTGAGAACAACCCGAAGCAGGAGGAGGCCAACTTCAAGACGGCGCTGCGCATCCTCGAGGCTGAGGGTGACGAGGAGGTCGCGCGCTTCCGCGCGGCCCGCGCGGCTCGCGGAAAGATCAAAAAGGGCGGCAAGCTGATCGGCTTGGGGAGCAAGAGTGCGGATCCAGCGCAGGCAGCGGCACTGGCGGGTGCCAAGGCATAGCCAGCCGTGACCATGGCTGTGCAGCGTGCCACGGAGTCGTGAATGGACTGAGACACGAATCGTCACGGCCGCGCAGCCCCTCGCGCCCATGCCCGACGCCGACCGCGGGTCAGACTGAGAGGGTGGGGCCGCATGTTGCAGCCAACTTATCAGCTCGCTGAGGTGCATGCTGATGCTCTGCCGGGGGGGGGTGAGGGGTTCGCGTATGTGTGCCACCGTGGAAAATTATAATAAGCATACCGGTTTTTTTAGTCACGCAACTCGAGCAGGCGGGACGCACCGAGGCGCGACGGCGAGGCGGCAGCGGTGCTGGCGGCGGCTGAGAGTGGGCCTGCAGCGGTTGGACGGCGGAGGGCCGCGGCAATAGAAGCGGGCGAGGCTTCGCCGCGAAGAAATTCGCTGCCTGTGAGCGGGGATGAGAGGCCGTGATACGGTAACGGTAGCAGGCCGGACCTCACAGCACTCGCCCCGACACTGCCCTATCCTAACCCTATACGAGCGCTGCGTTACCTTAACTGCGTGCTGCCTTACTCTCTACTCTATGGTCCTGGGCCTAACCGTAAGCCTACACCTAACCGGGCGCTGCCTGTTGAGGCGAGTATCGCGTGCATTGCCGCTGGATCGCACGGCCTGGCAGGAGACATGGGCACGTGTGCGTACTTTGTGTGTGCGCGCGCGCGTGTGTGTGTGTGTGTGTGTGCGTGCGGCCGCAGTTAGGTTCGGGTTGGTATTGGCATTGATATTTGTTGGTGTTGGTGTTGGTATTAGGGCTAGGTTGAGTTAAGCCGCGTACCCGGCCGCAGGAATAACGCTCGAGAGCGGTCGCATTACCCACGGCGGCGCCCAGAGCGCGGCATCGACGAAATTGCCGTGGAAGCCGCCCACCTGGTTAGGATTAGGGTTAGGCTTCTAGGCTTAGGGGTAGGTCAGGGTAAGACGTTGCTCATTGGAGGCTCTGACCCACCGTCTTGATGGTCGTGCCGAGGGGTAGGGGTAGGGTCATATGGCTCACCGTCTTGATGGTCGTGCCGAGGGGTAGGGGTAGGGTCATATGGCTCACCGTCTTGATGGTCGTGCCACAGCGCACCCCGCCACGATCGTACTCTTCCGAGATGTACGAGAGGGTTGGTAAGCTGCCGCTGCCGTCGCCTTAGTTAGGCTCAGGGTTAGGGTGAGGCTGAGGGTGAGGATTAGGGTAAGGGTTAGGGTTAGTCAGGGCTAGGGCTAGGGCTAGGGCTAGGGCTAGGGCTAGGGCTAGGGCTAGGGCTAGGGCTAGGGCTAGGGCTAGGGCTAGGGCTAGGGCTAGGGCGAGGGC
>Ga0209302_10000741_pt1 | contig 18868 bp, 16 predicted proteins | sample ArcOceMetagenome_2_FD_187445 | JGI IMG/M metagenome (GOLD analysis project Ga0209302, IMG submission 187445) | Marine eukaryotic phytoplankton communities from Arctic Ocean - Arctic Ocean ARC135M Metagenome (SPAdes) (version 2) | ecosystem: Environmental > Aquatic > Marine > Oceanic | place... | reverse complement strand
TCCGTAACTCGTGGGGTAGTTACTGGGGAGAACTCGGATTTATGCGTTTAGTGTTAGGTGAAAATCAATTAGGTATTGAAAAGACGTGTGCGTTTGCTATACCCGGTAATTGGACGTTACATAACAAACCTTGTTATGAAGATGGAACGAATTGTATGGATTAGAAACAAATCTTGGCATAGAAACAAGTTAAAGTTTTATGTGTTTATTTATTAAACACATAATGGACCCTTACATATACATAAATCGAAATTCGTTATCTTCTGATATATGTAAAGACATTATAGAAATTTACGAAAAAACGCAAAATAAACATAGAGCAACGACGATTGGTGGATTAAATGAGGATGTATTAAGAGCGTTCCAATGTCCGATACAAAATATTACGGATGACGAATGGCCTACGATTCATTCTTTCTTACTACAAGAATTGACAAACAATCTGAAAACCTATGCGAAGGTGCTCGATTCCCAAATTGGTGACGGTAATATATATCGACATATGAAAGATGATTTAAAATTAATATACAACGAATTCCATATAAATAAATATGAATCCAATAATGGAGGCAAATATGATTATCACATAGACAGATATTTAAACAAAGAAATGAACGAAGAGAGACATATAACATTTATTTGGTATTTAAATGATGTTACCGAAGGTGGAGAAACGGAGATAAAAGGAAATATAAAAATAAAGCCAGAGACAGGGAAATTATTACTATTTCCACCAACATGGACGTATCCCCATTGTTCGCGACCTACTATATCTAATGATAAATATGCGATAGTTGGATGGTTATTACGAGATGTTACTTAATCGTACTGCTGCCATAGCCACCCAGTGATTATATATTTATCATTGGATATAGGGGTTTTAGCACAATGTGGGAAAGTCCAATGTGCAGGAAATAATACAAGTTTTCCAACTGTTGGTTTCACTTCATAAGTTGTTCCAAATCCGGTTCCTCCACCGTCGGTAACATCGTTTAAATACCATAAAAATGTAAGTTCGCGCATTTTTTTATTTTCCCAGTTACACGAATAATCGTGATGATATATATATTTTCCTTGATTCTTATTATACTTTTGCATTTGAAAACTATCAGTTGTTAGATGTGAATTTATACAATGGTATTCAGAACCTATATTATTATTACATTGTGACATATATGTTCGTACATTAATACTCAATTCTTTTCCTAACATTTCATTAATTCTGGCCCAATGTTGTCCGGCTTTAGTTATTACTAAGTCACTTGTATCTTTTATATTAGTATTAAGTCCTTGTTGCGTTACTCCTGGATAACGGGAATTATCTTGTTCATATAATTTGATTATATCAGAACATAATTCCGGGGATAAAGAGTAATTATTTTGATAGATTAAATCCATTATGTAGTTATATTTATAAAAATAGCTTTAATTCATTAAACGATATAATAATTTAGACGGCATATATTATATGGATAAATATAAATACAAAAGTATCCCATTGTCGTCGATTTTACATAATGGCACTACCTCTCATCCGAATTTTATTGGGATAAAATATCAGAACGAGACCACTAATAATACAAAACCTCTTCCCTTTGGATATACAACTGGTACTTCACGAACGCCTATATCAAATGTTACAGCTTCATATGATACATATACCACAGTTGGGAGTAACCCGGTTACCGTCCCCACAGGAGCTAAATATATTCGGTTTACGGGGATAGGAGGTGCTGGTGGAACAGGTGGATCCGGTGGTAAGTCTTACGATAGTGATGTTCCACCTGGAAAAAAAACAGCTAACGGTGGAGCGGGTGGAGCGGGTGGTTATGGTGGTCGGTCGTATCTGAATCAAACCGCAGTTAGTCCTGGTGCGACTATTACCGTACGTATTGGCGCAAGAGGTCCTAATGGAAATAAAGGTAATAATGATAATACCGAGCACCCCAATACATATTATACAAAAGGTGGATCTGGAAACAGTCCTGGCACCGGCGGTGAAACTTATATAAAAATTGGCAGCACCAAATATGCTCCGGCGAATGGTGGTACGTGTGGAAATGGAGGTGCAAGTGGTTATGTATACGATGGGCCTGGATCGAGCAATACTTATGGTAATGGAGGTTCAGGGAATACTGGAGCTAATGGAAATGGAAATTCTAGTAACAATGGTAATTGGGATTTACTTAATGGTAATTATGGTAAAGTAAATGCACCCAGTGGGTCCGGCGGTCACTCGGTTATTGTATGGTTATACGATTAAAACTCAATATCTAAAAACCCAACTAATAAATACCGATAACCTTTTGTAATTGGTAATCCTGAATGATTTATGCGACTACTATGTATTAGCATATTGCCTTGTTCTGAATGATATGTTAACCCGTCATCAAATAATGTCCCTCCGCCTTCAAATTCACCAGATTCGTTAAGTAATATATTGAATGAAATAAATGAACCATCTTTATGCGTCTCCAGTTTATTTTGGGATTCATGTGAATATTTTACTACAAACAAATCTTTTATATTAATAGCCATATCATTATGCAACTCATATGATATGCTTATTTTTTTCATAATCGTGTTTAGCGATTCTAAAACAATACCAAAAATGGATGGTATTTTATCAACTGGTAAATCAGTGGTAGGATATGAGACGTGTCGGTTAGTCATCCATCCTCCATTCTCTGTTGCGTATTTTTCAGATTCGTTAATAATATATCTACACATATCGACAGAATATATGTTAGAGAAAGAAAAACGTTGTAAGAAACGGTTATTATATTTTAAATTAGTATCATTATTACGAATGTCACGAATGTCGTCCATAATAACACCGTATTTTTTGGTTAATTCTGCATATTTTTTGTCTTCTTTTATGGATTTATCTAATATAAATTTAAATGTGTTAGACTTATTACATATTGTTGTTTTAATAAAGTTGTTAAATTTATAACACGAATCATAAATTTTGTTATATAGAATATCATTGAATAGGCTATAATTAATAGTATCATCACAAACAGGAACCGAATGTATATTAGTAGTATCTTCGCGCAAAGTAATAAGGGATTCGTTTTTGGAAAATAGAATTTTACCACTGAACTCACTGTCAACATTCTGTTTGTAATATTTAACATCGTGGGGTTTTGTCTTCCAAAAATTAATTGAAATAATGTATCGTTCGTTCATATGTTGGTTGTCAGCTAAAGATGTAGTACCATGAAAGAAACTTCCATCAAACGTGATTTGCTTATTATGTAAAGGAAACGATAATATAACTTCATTTTGAGTATCAAACTCTTTATACTTATAACAATCCATATCAATATTCGTTATAATTGTAGGAAAATCAGGAGAATCATTCAAATATGTTACACAAGATAACAACGGATAAACATAATTTCCTAGTCGTTCTAGTTTTAATTTTTCATCACAATCAACGTGTAATGTGTGGTTCTCAAAATTGGATTTACACCAGAATTCTACATAATGATTTTCCATATCGTGGATATTTAATCTTGATAAATGAAACATAGCGGTATCATAAACATATTTCTCAAGTAACGTATATTTATTCTTTGTTAAATCTAATAAGAACGTAGTAGACCTAAACTCATTTATATCTATATCTTGTATTATTTTATCTTGATATATATGGTCGTCTATCATCCAAGTGTTTATATTATGTTTTTTATCACTAGTCACTTCAGATGAATCGCACGTAGATGCGATAGGTTCCGTATCATTTTTAATTTTCATAATTATCCTATGTGTGGGATTTAAATTGACAGAACTTATACTCTTCATAAGTTCATCGTCTAATATCAACTCTGAATTGTATAGTAACCTATCAAAGAAGTTGTAATTTAAACAAGACGTTTCTATTATGTGAGTAGCAGTTGGACTATTTATATCAGTAAATTTCATAGGAACGTCACAACCCACAGCAACATTTTGCGATGAATAGTATGGTATATTATCAAGAGGATAAGACCATAAATTAATCAATAAATAAGGATTACTTGTGTCGATATTATCGTGACTTAATGCGTCAATAAATCCGTGGTATTTGCTACTATCAAACACTAAATGCATATGTTTTTTAAATAAAAACAACTTATTTTGTGATTGGTCGAATTGTTTATATTTATATTGTTGATGGTTAATGTCAGTCAATAGAAATTGATAAGTATAATCACTTAAACTTACGATTATCGAGAAAATTGGACTATTTTTTTTGTTAATTTTTTCATAATTGTGATGGTCGTATACAATATTACATTGATTTACTGTTGGCGTTACAATGGAAAACTCAACACATGATGTTTTATTGTTTGATAAATTTAGACGCGAAGAATGAAACTTTGCGATTTGTGATACATACTGTTCTAACGGGTCATAATCTGAAACTTGAGTATTTAATCTATAAGAAGTATTATTAATGGTTGGTAAAAACGGAAACAGTGTATCAAGTGTATCGTCGTTATTTAATATATACAATGAATCGTCAATATTTAATTGTGTTCTATCTATGATAATAGACATAGATTCTGTATTGCAATATTCATATTGCGTTTGGGTGATATTATCAGGCATTGTAATTATTTTGTTGTAATTGAATAATCGGAAATCAATATCATAAATTTGATTAATTAAGTTTATAGAATCATTATTTAATAATTTATAGTAATCAGTTTTATCTGGGTTAACGTTGTGGTAAACCTCAAAATCGGTATAATTTATATCTGCCATATCGTTTGCTAAAGACTCCGTATGTAATATTTTCAAGTTAGGAATTAATTCTTTATTTTCATCAGTTATAAATAAATATTGAGGTTCATTAAAGTTATCTGGATTTTTGGTAAATAAGAAGGTGTTTAATATATCAAACACATCTTCGGGAGTAGATTCAATATTAATTTTGTCTTCATAGAATAAAGCAGATATAATTCGTTCATATGGGTTACGTACAACAGTTATAATACTTATATTATTAAAATCTATATTAAAATCATTTGAATATTTATAAATTTGTTGATATGTCATATGTTGCATATGTGACTTTATATTTATTTTAATTTCGAACTGTTTGTCAGTAAGTTCACTATTGTCAATATTACGTATAGTGCCATATAATGATTGATTGTTTAGCTTGATAATATACTTATTAGATAAATAGTCAGTAATAGAAGTTCCCCCAGTCTTAGGTATGTGTATGAATAAGATATTTACCTTATCATTTTTAAAGTAAGGCATACTCAGTTATAGTAAATATAATTTATTATATTTAAATTATATTTCTAAGTAATATATTACGTTATAGTTAGAAGAATATTTGTATTGTAAATCGTATATCACTATTTTTGGTTGTTGGTGCTACTGAATGTTCTATACCACCAAATTGTATAATCGAACGATTTGGTTTTGGATAAAATCCATTAATCATATTGCCATCTTTAAATAAAAAAATGCCACCCCAATCTTCATCCCAAACCTTGTTTAAATAAATAGTAATACCCCCATTATGAAAACCGTCATTATGCCATGGTATATGACTACCTTGAGTCCAATAGTAAAACATAATATTTTTGATTGAATCCACTTGACATTTAGTTTTGACAATATCATTTATTTTTTTATATAAATCATTATCAGTGCTTAAAATATGGGTTAAAACCAAGTTACTATCTTTTCTAATATTTTGGTCCCAACTTCGATTTGTTCGTAATGACATTTCGGTGGATTCAAATCTGCTTGTTGAATATTCATAACATTCGTTATATAATGCGTCAGTTAAAAAATTATCAAATATACGCAATGTTTGTTCCATATGGCTATGTTGTGTTGTAATCTTTAAATTATTTTGGTCGGTAATACTCGTTGAATGAGTGTTGCACATATATTCGGGTATAGAAGTATTACTTATATTAGATATGTAAACAATACGTTGGTACGCGATATCATTAACTAACCCTAATGCTCTTAATTTGGGTATATTTTTGAAATAATCACTATATTTTTGAAATGGAAAACTTTCATACATGATTGAGATGTATTCATCAACCGGGATAATATATTTTCTTGCTAATTTATTAGTTAATATTTTTGCACCGGTATTGGTTAACAAATAACAATGAGTATTATAACTATATTTTGGAATAACATAATCATCGCGAATAACAGTTTCGGGCCCTAGATCATATACACCCCAGCCACGATTACGTCCAAGTGTAAAATAATCATATGTAGTCGTGTCTATCTGTAAAATTTCAGTTAGTTTGAGATTAAAATCCTCGTTAAACTCACAATCGTCTTCCAAAATTAATGCGACATCAATGTTATTGTCCATAATTTGTTTCCAAATTGAATAATGTGATAAAAAACATCCAATTTCATTGACGTTTATTTTCCGTTTTTTTATAGGGTCGACCCAATCTGGCATTACTTTAAAATTATATTTATGCAAATCTGTCATACCATAAATCGCATCAAAAAAAGAAAAGTCTGTAATATTCGTAGTCTTTAATATGTTCTCTATTGATTGTCGTTTTGTAGTATCATGTTTTAAACTGATTATAAATGTTTTCATTATGTAGCGGGTATATAAGTATTAATATTAATCTTTAAACTTATAGATTAGTATATATTTTAAATATTTGGTTTAATTTTTGCTACATGTGGCATTTAATCATTTGTGAATCACTGGACTGGTACTAAAAATATAGTTGATGCGTTTTTTTAACTTGGTTTGATTAATAGAACTATCTTCAAAATCTATTAAAATATATTTATTGTTTGAAAGAAACAGATTATATATTCCATTTATATGAGAATTATTCCATTCATCTTCAATAAGAAGTGAATCTAAATAATCTTTACAGTTGGTATTATCACTATCACTATTAACATAACTTTTTATTCTGGTAAGTATGTTTTGTAATTGGTTGATGTCGTATACTATATCATTGTGATATATTTGTGTTTGTTTTTCAAGGTCTACTATTACATTTATAATAGATTTGAAATTGTTTAAATAATCATATATTTTTTCTAATTTTTGTTTAGTTGTTTGCTGTTGTTTTAATTCGGTATTTAATTCATATATGCTTGTATTATCATAATACTGCATCTCTGCAAAGCATATTACTTCATTGTTTTGTTCAATGTTTATTATACCGTAACGATATATTTCCGGCACTATTAAATTAGTTATGTTATTATTAATGATATGTTCTCTAAATTTGATTTGAAAATACGTTTCTATCAATAAATTTAATATAAGATATTCCTTATACTTATTATCGTTTTGAAAAATATACATTTTATATATCTTAGTTTTATCTGATGAAATAACTGTTGATTTTATGTAATTTATACGTTTCGGTTTTAATAGAGTATATTTGTTACGATCTTGAATAATCTTTAAAGTGTTAAATGACATATCTGTATCAAATAAATCATAATAATCATATTTTTGTATGTTATCGAACATAGTTATTATATCTAATTTATAACTTTCATTTATTCTGTCGTCAAAATAATCTATTATAGACATATCTATATAATATATTATATATCTTATAATCAAATGTGTACCGCTATTTTCTATATTTTTCAGTCCAGACGAACGAATTGTATCGAATCGGATGACTCGTGGGTTGCCGTTCTCCGACCTGATAAAATTGAAAACTTTATTATACCATACATGAAACCATATAATTATTAATAATAGAATGAATACTATGAATAACACAACACAGCCAATAACGCATGACGAGTGGGTCGACCGTGAGTGGAAGGCTTTATTGTCGATAACTCCAGCTGTATATGGGAGTGCTATAGCAGATGAAATTGCGTCTATTATGGTAGACCAGGATGATGACCTTAGTAGACAATGTAGAAAAGAAATGTTAATCCTGGCACTTACAATGGAAGATAAGTGGAACACTATCGTTCAAAATACACCTCCAGTTTATGGTAACCCCGATTCTGATGAAATTGCAAACATATTAATGATATATACGCAAGAGGAAGAAGGAGAACACGGCGACGAGTATTTCATGCACGGAGAGAGTAACTACCTCAAGATGCAAATGGTTTTAAAGCACGACAATGTGATAATTCAGCAGTAGAAAAATAAAAAGGTAAGTAAAAATAAAAAGGGCACGTTAGCCTTTTTTATTTGTGCGTAGGTTCCGCGTTTTATTGCCACAAATTGACAGATATAGTATTACATTTAAGCTATATTCTTATATTTTCTATTTTTTCTTGAGTTCTTACCCTTTTTCCCCTTTTTAGATTTAGTTTTCCTTGGTTTTTTTTGCTTACCGCTGCCAGTAATCATCTTATTATCATCAGTAACTACATCCATCATATTATCATTAATATCAGTAACTACATCCATTTTGTTAGCAATGGAAGGTGTATTGCGTCTTGTTTTTTTTGTATTCACTACTTCTGAATCATCTATAGAATTTTCTAATTTATTCAGTTTTCGTTTACCCAATATACTTTGGAAAATTGTATAAAATAGACGTTTGTTCGCCGCAATTGTGTTACAAAATATAAAAAAAGAATTATATAATTCACTGGCTATATACTGTGATATACTAGATTCTGTATAAGTTTGTAAATATTGCGATTCTAATACATATTCTATATTGTTAGCATCTTTTGCTAAAATTACTATGTGTCCGCTGCCATCGGGACGTATAAACAATACAACCGTGCCATTACCAAGTTCCAATTCGTTAAATATTTCTTGAACGTTGCTTATATCAGAGTGTATTAATCCATATTTAGCTTCTAATGTGTTTTGTTTATTAATAATTTCTAACATCTTCATTTCGTTTATACCAGATATTTCTGTATCTCGGCTGATTAGTTGAGCTAAATCTTTTGGTATAATTTTGGCTAATGCTAATGCTGATGCTCCACAGTTTCTAGGGTTTTTACCAACACACTCTAGTGGAGTCCAGTTTTGTATATATTCATTGTCTAACTTAACTTGTAATAATTGATTATTACAAATACTCATTGTGTATCGTTCGTATATAATACAGTGACTTTTTTTAGAGTGTGTTTGTTCGTTACACCAATAAAAAATACTATATACAGTATTTTTTATTTGTTTTTGTAGGTGCGCGATACCTAATCTACGCGCATTTTTGGTAAATGAGTTGTGGAGTATCTATACGTCCCTCAATTCTTCCATAATATGAGAAATCGCACTTTTCCCATACGGTTTCGACATTTGGAATTTCATTGCTGGTAGCTTCCAACCAAACGTTCCATTCTTTGGGAATTTTATTCACCATCGCTTGTAATATACCCATCTGCCTATATTTCGGGCTTACGCACGCAAATATTAACTCGTGAGTAAATCCTTTATTTTGAAATATCCCCCCACCGCATTTTATCAACATAAACCCTTGCGTTTTACCGTCAATAACGTGTGTAATCCAGCGGGTTTTAGTATATTCATCTTTTTCAAAATTGTAAATACCGTTTAGCGATTTAGATAAGTTTAACTCCTCAATTTGTAGGTGTCGTTCAACCTCTATCTCGCAGTAATAACAACAAATATCTTTTGTATTTGCGGTATTACACGTACACACAACTTTATCTGCGTTGACGCCTTCATCTTTCCATATGCGTTCCCATTCAGTTTTTACGTTTAAATCGATAAACGCAATTTTGGTAATAGCATGTGTTAAAAACCACTCGTTACCGGTTTCAATGGCGATTTGCTTAATCTGGTCTACTTGTTCCATTTTGATTGTTAGTTACTAATAGTAGATAGACGCAAAGTTTTTCAATTTTTAGATTTTTGATTGCCTGGTCTTTTTGGGTCTATTATTTACATTTTTCTTTGTTTTTTTAAGTTTCTTTGAGTTTTTATTTTTCTTTGATTTCCCACCTGCTATTTTATTTGAATTTACGTATATATCATCATCTTCTCTGATGGGTTGTTTATCTTTTAAAACAATAGTTATTTTCGGTAGTTCTGGGTTTTTGTTAAAACCTCCGGGGGATGTATCTTTCATCCAATTATTATGAAATGTATCTTCAGTATCCGGACCCGTGGTATACAGTTTAAATCGCGGATATTGGTCTTTTGTCTCGGCAAATGCCTCCAATGTAATATTAGTTTTGCCATCGGTTGTCTGGTATATTACAGTAGTTGCGTGATAAGGAGTAGTCTCGCCCTCTCCGTGGTTGACGGTTACAATCGCATAGGTTTCGCCTTGTTCCGGTACCGCATTATTATTTGTATACTTAGTGTCGGTTTGCATAGCGATTTGTATGTTTTTTTCGTCACATTCGCCGAATATTGGTTTATTATCGCGCGAATAGCCGTCACAACTAATAATATCTGTTAATTCTGTTAAATGTTTTGATCGTAATACTGCTGTATCTGGCGGGATGTGGGTAAAACCTCGAGATAAGCATTCAGCAAAACCCAAGCAATCGTTTTCGAGGTGTGAAAATTTATTGATTTTTTTTTTGTTTGCGTCATTTTTTGCCTCGGTGTATTTGTCTGATACTGACACTAACTTTTTATAATATTTATAACCTATTAAACCGTAATCTACAGGTTTATCGGTGGCCTGTTTAATTTTACCTTTCGAGTTGTCACTTTCGTGTATCATATGGTAAAGTAGGCTATCTGGTTGTATATTTTCAATATAATCTTGTTTTATAAAGAGAACATCTTCTCCTGCAATAGTATTATTCTTATCATTAGCCAATAATGCGAAATTACCATCTGGTGAAAAATAATACACGTCTTTGTTATTTTTTCCAGTTTTTTTAACTAACTCGGACATAGTGTGTTTGCTATTATATACTATTCTGTGATAAATTATGTGTGCGGGTTACATATCAACTGATATTTCAATTTTGTTACAACTAAAGTTCTCCATCATCAAAATCCAATACATTTTTATGATTTTAGTTGTCAATGTTCTCAATATAGTAAAATATATGTGACTATTATATATTATTATGAGTAACAATCCAGTTCAGTTAGATGGGATTGGTATGAAATATATGTTTTTGAGTATATTCGCACACGACCCTTGGCATGACTTTAACGAGATTGGCAGAACAGATGGTGATATTAATAAGGCAATTAAAGAGCTGGTCGGTCTACTAAATGACAGACCGACTATTGGAGGAGAAAAACGTAAATATTCTGATATAGAATCAAGTGAAATAGCTGGCACAGACAATAATACAGATATTATAGAATATAAGAAACAATTAGTAGATGATTTTGTAGGCTCTTTGACAAACGAGATCTTTAGTGATGGGTTGTTATATGCGATTGATTTATTAGAAAATGATGAATTAAACCCAGATATTGATGCTGTTTCATTTGATTCTTTACAAGAAAATATAATTAATCCTGCTATCAAAAAGTTAAAACATTCTGAATGGTCTTCATTATCTGTGGTTCATACCATATATAAACCAGAATTACTGCCTATTTTAGAAAAATCATCGATTACTATAGATATTGTTAGTAAAATAAATGAAATTGAAGAGAAGGTAAAACAAAACCTATATGCGATTGTATTATCCGAACAATCAAACGATAATACTAAATATACGTGTAATAGTTTTTGGGATTTACCAGATGCTATAACTAAAATAAATTCCTATATTGAAGATAATAATTCAATTGAAAGTAATATTCAAATAACTCCTTTAACAGATGATATATTATCACATTCTAATGATGAAATATTATCAATGCTTCGCAGTACTAAAAATAAAATTATTCGCCCAATACATCCAGATAAAGACCATACATCAGGTGCGGATGAACGATTTAGAAATATAAAAGGATCAATTGAGTTAATTATTGATACTTGTTTTACACAAGAAAATATTGAAAATATACACATTGAAAAAAAAAGAAAATTAGGTGGAAATAAGGGAAAACCATCACAAGCATCACAAGGTAAATGTCTAATGAAAAACGTATTGGCAAGAATAATGAAATATTTTTTGAATTATACTGGGTCTTTACAGCAAACTTCAGAGAAAGGAATATATAACAATATTCCGAATTTTTATTTGTTAAATGAGAATGAAGATAAAAAAACGAAATCCATGAAAATATTATTAAATAGTGAAATATTATTATTATGGATTACATATACAGGCGTAATTTTTAACCCATCTAGAACTGAGATTTTATCTGAGTTTACCAAAAATTTTGAAAAATACTATTCATATAAAATAGAAGATTATTTTGGTATTTTATCTGTATCTGATTTTAATGAGTGGTTCGATAGTAGAAATATTGATGAATCATCATTAGGTGCGATAAGAGTTGTAGTTAATACATATTATCCTGAAAATAAAGTTACCAAAATAGATATAGATGATGGATTATATAATTATATTCATAATTCGGAAAAACGTTTTATTGTAAATAATGGTGCAATGGGTTTACCCAAAATGAATCTGAACAATTATACTTATTGTCCGATTGTGTCTATAATAGATGGAATGGTAAACTGTAAATTTACCAAACAAGAAGATGGGTCTATATCAATAAAAGAAAACCCAGAAATAATAAGTAATATGGATTTAGGATTAGCGCAATCACCTGATCAAGATCTATATTATAACGTTCTATTTAAACCTCAAAACCCCGAATTTATAAAGGGTGAATGGCGTTATACGGTTAAACTAAATGCTACTATAGGAAAAGCAGGGAGTGGACCTATTATAATAGACCATGATTTAAATTTATATGCTGGTTCAGCAAATACACGTTTATCCGCAAAAAAATCATTACGTGCGATAATAGATGAAATGTTAATAACATACGGAAAAGTATCAAAAGAACCGCTTCAACTTCGTAGTAATATCCCCGAAAAAACTACCAAATATAATAACTTGTTCCAAACCGTCCAAACCAAAATTATGGGTTTAAGTATGATGAAAAGTATAGGAGATTGGGGACAAGAAATACACGTATTAACAAAAAACGGAGGTATAGATGAAAATTCTCAATCTTCAGAAGTTCGTAATATTAATAATAGTTCAGATGAATTACGAATGGGATTAGCTGGCGATCAAATATCAGCAGCTAGAATGATATTTATGAGACTATTTGCGGATAATATCAATAATGACACTATAGTAGGATATCAACATTTTAGTAAGGGTAGAATGTCTCAAAAAAATATACTAATTTCAGACAAATCTTTGATAGATGTTTTAAATAGGAAACAATCTATAAACCAACATCATTCTAATAAATTAAAATCTACTAATAAAACAAAAAAAAATACACCAGTAAAAACGAAGAGACCGGTAAAAAACATAACAAAAAAAACAAAACCAAATATACCACCACCAGTAGAAACAGTCGATAGTAAACCTCCTCAACCACCACCAGTAGAAACAGTCGATAGTAAACCTCCTCAACCACCACCAGTAGAAACAGTCGATAGTAAACCTCCTCAACCACCACAGCAGAGTATAAATGAAACACCAAAAATTATGAATACTAAATACGCAGATGAATTAAAACAACGAAAACGAGAACAACAAAAACGACTACAACAACAACGACTACAACAACAGCGAGAACAACAAAAACGACTACAACAACAACGAGAACAACAAAAACGACAACAAAAACGACTACAACAACAACAGCGAACAGTAAATAATCTTGGAGCATTAAAACGAATGGAAGGTAGTGGTAAAAAAAAGAAAACACGGAAAAAGAAACAATTTTCTAAAAAGAAACAGACTAAAAGAAACAAAAAATAAATCATCAAAATCCAATACATTTTTATGATTTGGGGTCAATGTTCTCAATATAGTAAAATATATTCAATAATTATTTTGAAAAAAGCTTCAAATCCATAGACCCACGGACCAATAATATATAGACGAGTGTATGAAGGATTAATCCACGGGTTGTGGGGCAACCATTTGCCTCTGCTATCTTGCCTAAAATGCTACCAAACATTTGTTGGGTTAACTGATATGTGTATGGATGTATCACTAGCACAAATATGAACGCAGAGAAAATGCTAATCTGCCATTTCTTATAACTGGAATCGGCCATTATATAGTATGATGTATATAAAAAATTGAAAACTTTTATGCGAAGATATATACGGCATCAAATAACAACATAGTATACAAGAATACATAATGACTGGACTTACGCTAACCACCAAACAAGATATTTACAAGGGAGATATTGTTGTTTTATGCAAATCATTAAATCAAGAATTTAATGGTTCGTGTGAATTTCAGCCTGAATGTATTTCCGAAGGAGGTATCTTATATAAATTCAAGGATGGTACTACCGGGTATAAATCGGTAAGATTGGATGGAAATGTGGGAAGATGGGATTGGATTAATAGTGATGAAGATGTAATGTCTGAGTGGTTCGAGAATACGGATATTATATTTGCGGCTAATACCAAGTTCAACATAACATTGAAACACTTAGACGGTGCTCCACAATTTACGATTGAGGAATTACAGATATGGGAAAAGTGTTTTAATCAAATTGGTATCGAAAATGTAGGTAAATACCCAAGCAAGAGGAAGTTAAATAATTAGAAATTCAAAAACAAAATAAAAAGGGCTGTATATACGGTCTTTTTTATTTGCGGGAGAATCTATTCATTTTCTAATAATATTTTTTCTACCATACCTCGTTCTTCATCTGTAAGCGGAACAAGTATTTGCGTTAATAATATCTGAAATATTTTTGTTCTATTTAATCCTCCGGCAGTATTAAACATACGACAAATAAATACACAATTTTCATCTGTATGATTTATTTCATTATCTAATCTTTCCAAACTGAAATAATTCCAACTATCTCTATTTTTTGAAAAAGGAATACCTGTATAATAGCATTTAAATCCTTGCTTTATTAATTTTTCATACATTTGGTTGTCTGATAAAATATTACCATCAGTCTCGTGATTTCTCATTTTACTTTTTTTATCGCTTTGTCTATACCGACATTTCATATCATTTAATATCTTTTTTAAATGTTTTAAATTGCATTCATTCGCATATTCTGAATTCAGTTTTTTAGTTCCATTTACAGTAATTTGACAATTAGTAATAACTCCATTTTGTACGGGTGTATTATTCCACCATTTTTTTACTATCACTCTTAACTCATCTTCATTTGTTGGATTATGTAATTCATCCAAAATTAGTTTATAACATTGTATCCAAGATTCTTTGAGATTAGGTATTGCGGTTTGTTGTTGAACGTTGAGTTCATGTGCGATTTTAGCACAATATTCTGGTAAATGTTCTCTAGTAGGACCATTGTTTTGAATACCTACGCGCCAATCACAATTAAAATCTTCTACAAGACGCATATTTGATATATCACAAATATTAGGTATGCTTTCATACCATTCTTTTTTTAATTTGTTATATGATTTAAGTTTTAATCTAATATATTCGTTTCTATCATTTCTACTTTTATCACAAGCCATTGTTTTAGCGCATTCTCTGCACCCGTATGTCGGTGAATTACATATTTGCTCTTTGCCGCTCTCTTTGTCAATATTATTTATACCACTATTATTATATTCAGAATTAAAATACTTTTGAGTTATTGGTTTTGACTTATTACATTTCATACAATTTTCTATAATTAGAATTTTACCATTTTCAATAACAACCCGTCTATTTTTCTTTGTATTATTAGATTTTATTCCAGAACGTTCTGGTGTAATATTACCTTCTTGAATTTTACCATTTTCTAAATCTTGTTCCCATTTACGGAGTAAATTTCTATGTTGTTCTTCATACTGTTGTTCCCTTGTCATATTTTCACTGGGCTATATAACACCTAGTCTTTATATTAATTAAATTTATAATTTTGTGATGATATTCGGTAATACTTATATACGTTGTTATAAAAATTGAAAACTTGTATGAGAAGATAGATAAGGCATCAAATAACAACACAGTATACGATGAACATTGTTCGCATTGATTATACAAATCCTCTTCATTTGGAATGTATATGGAAATTATCCAAAAACAATGATTTTCATAAAGACGACATTCGGGGACTTTTGTATGGGGAGTCGTCATTAGGTATAGAAAAACTTGAAAAAAACGGAAATAAATTATCCGAGTATATTAAAACAGAATTAAAAAAAGGATATCAACGGGCAATGAATGATATTCTGACAGAATATAACGGAAGAAAAGAATATTATGGATTATTTGTTTGCAATAATAAAAAGCCTATTGGATATATTCTATATTACCTTCGTAAAAATGATATGGAAGTTGATATAACTTTTATATTAGTTGATAAAAAACATCAAAATAAAGGATATGGTACTATGTTAATTAATAAATTAAAAGAAATTGTATCTAATAAAAAACCTATAATATATGTTAGGATTGATAATAATAAATTAGAAAAATATTATAATAAATTAGGATTTTATGGATTAGATATATTGGCGAGTCAAGCATTCATAGTTGCCCATAAGAAAGGTCTTGGAAATGTGCTGTCGAAGTGGGTTCGGTCTCAAGACTCTTCAATTCCTCAAGATATACCAGCACAAATGTTATTAATTGTCACTGAAAATGAACGAAATCCTACAACAGAAAAAAAACTTGCGTGTGGTGTATGTTAATAAATTATTAATTATATTTAAATGTCATACCCTTTGCGCCGCGGAGAAGATGCTAATATGCCATTATATATAGTATGATGGGATATATAAAATTGAAAACTTTTATTACGGTATAATAGAAGTTATAAATTAATAATAATAGGTAAATAACTACATTATGTCTTATACTAGAAATTATGAATGGACTGAATGTCATAAATTATATTGTTATACTTATTGGGGAACAAATCGTAGTGATACGCCAGAAAAAAACATTATAGAAAACAGAAATAAATTTGCAACTGACTATAGATTAAAATCAAGGTTGGAAAAAATAAATAAAAAATATCAAGAAAAAGTTGTAGTTGTCAACGAGTTAAATGAGATAAAAAATTATAAAAAAAGTATTAATGGTGATAAGGAAATCTTTCTTTTTCAGATAGATAAACGAAGCCACGTAGAATACTACAAAACTGAAGATAATAAAATTGTAACCATTTTTAGTAATTATGATACATCCGAATATTTTACAAATAAAGCATTGGAATGCGGGTATTCATTAATATATCCGTTATATCGTAATGATGTGAATACATTTATAAAAGAAATAGAAAAAATGTAGGTAAATACCCAAGCAAGAGAAAGTTAAACAATTAAAAATTCAAAAACAAAATAAAAAAGGGCTGTATATACGGTCTTTTTTATTTGCGGGAAAATTGAAATCTGTATTTACGCTATAATATTTATAAAATAATAATTAAAATGAGTGATTATCCACCATTACCCAAAGTAACCGACAGAACGAACGGTCAAAAATATATGTATAAAAATGAAATTGTTATATGGAATGGAAAAATACGGTTATGCGAACATAAGAGAGAAAGAAGCAAATGTAAAGAATGTGGAGGAGGTCAAATATGCGAACATAAGAGAATAAGAAGCCAATGTAAAGAATGTGGAGGAGGTGGTATATGCGAACATAAAAAACGAAGAACCAATTGTAAAGAATGTGAAGGAGGTAGTATATGCGAACATAAGAGAATAAGAAGCCATTGTAAAGAATGTGGAGGAGGTCAAATATGCGAACATAATAGACAAAGAAGCCATTGTAAAGAATGTGGAGGAGGTCAAATATGCGAACATAATAGACAAAGAAGCCAATGTAAAGAATGTGAAGGAGGTAGTATATGCGAACATAAAAAACGAAGAACCAATTGTAAAGAATGTGAAGGAGGTAGTATATGCGAACATAAAAAACGAAGAACCAATTGTAAAGAATGCGGAGGAAGTCAAATATGCGAACATAAGAGAATAAGAAGCCATTGTAAAGAATGCGGAGGAAGTCAAATATGCGAACATAAGAGAATAAGAAGCCATTGTAAAGAATGTGGAGGAGGTGGTATATGCGAACATAAGAGAGAAAGAAGCAAATGTAAAGAATGTGGAGGAGGTAGTATATGCGAACATAAGAGAGTAAGAAGCACATGTAAAGAATGTGGAGGAGGTAGTATATGCGAACACGGCAAACGAAAATCAAATTGTAAAGAATGTAACCCAAATGGTTATATTGCCGCTTTAGTACGTGGACGAGTATGGAGTGCAGTAAAACATTATAGCATACGAAGAGATAAAAAACATACATTAGAATATGTAGGTTGTTCGATAGAAGTTATAAGAACCCATTTGGAAAACCAATTTGAAAAAGAAGAGAAACGATGTGGGTATCCAATATCTTGGGAAAATCAAGGCAAATGGCATATCGATCATATTAAACCTTGTGCAAGTTTTGATTTAGATTTGGAAGACGAAAGACATAAATGCTTTCATTACACAAATTTGCAACCTATGTGGGGTCCAGATAATTTGAGTAAAAGTGATACTTATGATGAAGACGAAGATGAACGAGAATGGAATGGTGATAAATGGAATTAAAAACCTCGACCTAATTTTCAAAACTTTACAAAGAAGCCTCTCCATCAGAAGAAGAGTTAGTATTGAGTTGAATATTCAAATTATGGGTGGTATCAACATTAATACCATACTTTTTTTTACATCCACGTTGGTGTGAAGACAGTGACTGTTTATTTTTTCCCACGAAATCATTACATAAGTCACATTTAAACACTCTATCTTTAACATATGCGTATTTTGGTTCCAGATACCTATCCAAATTAGGCATAGACAAATCATCAATTTGGGTATTCATTTTTTTA
>Ga0209302_10000740_pt1 | contig 18893 bp, 14 predicted proteins | sample ArcOceMetagenome_2_FD_187445 | JGI IMG/M metagenome (GOLD analysis project Ga0209302, IMG submission 187445) | Marine eukaryotic phytoplankton communities from Arctic Ocean - Arctic Ocean ARC135M Metagenome (SPAdes) (version 2) | ecosystem: Environmental > Aquatic > Marine > Oceanic | place... | reverse complement strand
TAGCAGGGACAGCCGTCTGCTCCCAATATGGGACCAGACCAGAGTATGGGACCCGGGGGATTAGCCACCCCCGAAACGGGCGGGCGCCTGCGGGCGCCCCCCCAACAAGCCGACCGCCGCTAGCGGACCTCCGGGAGGACGGTGGGGTAGTGCAGGGGTAGTGTGGTCTTCGGATGGCGCGCCCTCCGCCCACCCCGTGTCGTGTTTGTTATAGGCTGTGTGTCTTGTAATAAATTCTCGTTCAGGCAAAAAAAACTAACGGCGCCTGAGGGAACAGGCACACACCACTAGTATCAGTCAAATACACGTTTTGGGGCTGTGTGAGGTGTGGTGGATCGTTTGGGGGGCTGCGTGTGTGTGTGTGTGTGAGCTGTGAGGTGTCAGTGTGCTATCAGTGTGCAGTGTGGAGTCGGGAATGTGGACTGTGGTAATAGTATGGTAATAGCCTTAGGTCTAAGGAGCCGAAGTGCAGACGGGTACTGCATACCCAGCAGTGTTTAAGAACCTGACGAGGTTCGGTGGGGGATCAACATTTTGCGCGCGTCTCATCACCGCTTATTTTGGTTGTTCTCGCGGTTTCTCGACACAGCGAACCGGACTCTTAACCTGCGGACTTCTTGAGGTGCACTCTGTAGCACCGTTGCTGCGTTTGATTCTCCTATCGGTTCACAGGCAACCTGTTTTGGTTGCGGAAAGTGCAGTCGTTGCAGGGGCTGAGGACGCAGCGGTTACCTGTTTGGCTGCATCACGAGCCCTCAGTTTCTGCACCACGAGGCAATGGCGCCCGTCTTCAAGCTGATGCTTAACAGCATGGAAAACAGCACGGCAGCCGCTGCTCTGGTTGAACTTTTCTACCACACCGGCGACAACACGGCTGACCACAACCTGCGGGACGAGAAGAATACTCAGGGGTCAGGCCCTCTCCGCAGAACAAAGGGTGCATCCAGCCCGATCAAGAAGATGGTTGCGGTGCCCTATGGCCATCAGGTGAACCCACCGTCCCAACTCACTCTCCACCTCCAGATAGCCTAACCCGTCTCACGCGCGCCGCTGCAGCGCCCTTTGGCTTCCTGTGCGAGGTGGTCTCTGGACCAAGCGCCTGGGCTACACTCAGCAGTGACTGGCGTCGGTCCCCCTGAGCGCCCGTCGCCGAGCGCTTCGCATGGCCCTAATTCGGCACCAACCCCTGAAACGGCAACACCCACCTCGGAGCAGAGGTACCCTTGGGGCGGCCACTACGAGCAACGCGCGGTGACCATGGGCGCCCATATATCGGGCCTCGAGAAGTACAACGCGCAGCTGACACCCTTCGCGCAAGCGGTACTGCCGCCGTTCACCAACGCGCCTTCGGCGCCGCTTTGGTCGACCAGCTCGGTGCCACCCAAGAGAGAGCTGCTGCCGCTGCCGCCGCCGCCGCCGCCGCCGCCGCCGCCGCCGCCGCTGCCGCCGCCGCCGCCGCCGCCGCCGCCGCCGCCGCCGCTGCCGCCGCCGCGTGCTAAGAAGACGAATCCCTGTGCGAGCTACGCCCACGCCAACCCCTCACGCCAAACCCCAGCACGCCATACCAACGCCACCCCCCCCCATTCTGCACATGCACACTCACGCGCCACCTCCTTATTGACGGTGCAGACGTGCTCTTCTGCAAGTGGCAGCGGCCGCGCCTGCCGCCCCTGCGTAACACGGAGAGGGAAAGGCGCCTGGGCCAGCAGTGGAAGGCACTCTCGCAGGCTGAAAGGGCCTTGTTCATCGAGTGCGCCGCACGCGCCGACGCCACGCGGGTGCAGCTGCCGCATCCCGGACTCCAGCGCAGCGCCCACTCGCAGCTCTCCGCACTTACTTCGCGCTCGGCGCTCGTAAGAAGCAGCTACAGCAGGCAGCAGCAGCAGCAGCAGCAACTACAACAGCACCACCACCACCAACTGCTGCAGCAGCACCAACTGCTGCAGCAGAACCAGCTGCTGCTGCACCAGCACCAGCAGCACCAGCTTCGGCAGCACCAGCTTTCCCCCCACTATCACGAGCAGCAAACGCTCGCAACCCCTAGAACGTCGCCGACCTGCACTACGGCGGAAATCATCGATATTTGTGTGAGCACATGAGCTTTGACAAAAGGTGGCGGCCTTTGCCGGGGCGGCTAACGCCCCGTCCAACGCTGCGACGGACCGCTAGAGCGCTAGTGCGACAGCCATCAGCTTGTTCGACATCGGGAACAGCCATAATGATACTGGTAAGCCGGGTGCCCTGTGCGTATCTCGTGCGTGTCGCGCGTTATATAATTGTTTGGGGATGTGTGTGAGAGAGGTGGGTGTCCGTGTGTAGTGTCCGTGTGCAAGTGCTGTGTCGTGTGTGTGGAGACTATAAGTAAGCGGGAGCGAGGAGCGTGTGGACTGTGTTCAGAGTTCAGACGAGCTTACCAACAGCAAACCGACTAAGCTAGCCCTTTAAGCCATGCCTAGCGAGCAGCGTGTGGACTGTGTGGACTGTGTGGCAAGAGAGGTGAAACTAAAAAGGTTAGCTTGGTTATTAGTAATCCAGCTTCCAGCCGCAGGCCCCTTTTTTGTAAATAGTAGTACTACGGATTAACACTGGGCGCCTTGTGATTGACTGTGTGTGTACTGTGTGTGTGTGTGACAGGTGTCAGTGCTGAGGAGAGCTAGCTTAGTCGGTTTGCTGTTGTATAAGCTCGAATAAACTCTGAACTCTGAGAGCATATGAATTATGATGACAAACCACCTAACGGGTGGGCCCCCCGTAGGCCCCCCGTTCCCCTTACCGTACGGTATAGAGGTCTACGCGTCTACCAATCGCCACACGCACAGGTAGTATCCGACACGCCAGAGCGGGACGATGCTCCATGCCAGCCCGTTTAACGCCCAATAAGTGGCGAGTTATCGTCCGGATTAAAATGAGGGGCAATTGGTACTATAGCTTTACCGAAGTTAATACCGAAGGCGAGCATCGCTCGGCATGCCATCGAAGCGTGTGGCCGGTTCCGGGCGCTGTGCCGCTCACGGCGTCACGGGACGGCGCGTAGGCGACGACGACTCCTCAACACAAGACCAGCTCAAGACTCCTGTTTACTGGGCTCGCTGGACCGTACACCAGCAACTGACTTTGAGGAGGCATCAGGCGCGGCCCAAGCCGCGCCTTGGATCCCTGTGCGTTGTCAGTGAGAGGGCACGTGCTCACAATGCCCTGTGGTAATGGTCAACACCCTCACCCACCTCGAAATAACCTCGAAAAGCCAGGAATTCGGTGGAATTCGGTAGGAACTCGGCGGCTTTCAGCCTCGCGATGAGCGTTCGCGCCACCCCAGCCTCGGTCTGCCGCGAGTAGGCGCTGAATCTGACAGAGACAGGCCGATATTTTCAGGACCAGTGAATTGGTGGCGCAAAAGTCTGGCCAGCACATTCTTATCGATCCACAAGCTGGCTGCACGAGCAAGCTGCTGCCGGACTCCGCTGCAAGCGCTTGCTCGAGCTTCTCAAGCCGAGCGACCCTGTCGGTCACCTGCTTCGGCCTCGATATGTTCTTGCCCATCGCCCGAGCGCAAACGGTCTCGGCACGCCGCCAAGCTCGTCTGCCCGACATAATGGTTAATTAATGCGACTGCGGCGAACACCAGCAGCTCGTCGACCCGCTTGATGCTCGGGTCGGTAGTCGGTAGCCTTCACCCTCGCGATGAGCGCTCGAGCCACCTCGAGTTCGGCTAGAGTCGGCCGCATGGCGCCAACCGTCGCTGCCACTCCGTGGAGTGAGCAAGCCACGACATCGTGGCGCAATTCCCCGCGTGCGGACTTTACATACGAACAATCAGGTCAACCCCGGTCAGAGGGCTTCGAAAATGTCCGTGGCGTTTTGGTCCCATCTTAAAGGCCTCTATATGGTGGGCTTCACTTTAGTCTCGCGCTCTTACTACTATCTGCGTGTAGACGAAGTCCCGGCCCCCCGTTCCCGCCCGACCACCATCAGGCAGGGGAACTATTAGACAGTCCCTCGTAGGTCACCTGTTCAGGTTAGTTTTGGCCATACTTCCCCACGTAACTACTGTGGGAAGCCTCCCCTGAGAAAAAGAGAGCCAGCGTGGCTGGCGCTCTCGAGGGGCCCCTCGGGGGTTACTCGGCCCCCCCCCCCGTTTGAACGTCGTGCTTGCGCGTCTTGTCGACCTCAAGGTGGCGCTGCTGGCGGAGACGCGCGCGGCCCTGACGGATCGCGCATGTGCGCTCGCCGCAACTGGCACGGTGCTCGTACGCGGTGCTCGCGCGACCAGCTCCGTCGACGGATGGGCCAGCATGGTGCTGCGCTCGCACGTGGTCGAGGTGGCGGGTGTGTGAGGTCTTCAGAGAGCGCCGCCGAGCTTGGGCCGACAGCTCGAAGCGCGCGCCAGCGAGCCGGACGCAGAGCCGCCTCTCCGAGAGCACGGAGGTCGACGCACTACTCGCCACGGGCCCCTGTCTCGCTGACCCGGCGACTCCGACGGGCTGTGGCTGTGTGGCCTGAAGAGCCCGGGCTCACGCCTGCGCCCACCCTTCTACGGCGAAGTCACCTTCTTCTACACGGTCACCGGCCGCGGCCGCCGCCTCGCCCGGCGCCGCCTCGCTCGGCGCCGCCACGCGCGCGCGGCGCCGCCATGCGGGGCGCTTGCGCAGCGCCGCCTGCGCAGCGCCGCCTGCACCGCGCTGCCTTTGCCGCGACGCCTGCGCCGCGACGCCTCACGCCGCGACGCCTGCGCCGCGACGCCTCACGCCGCGATGCCTGCGCCGCGACGCCTCACGCCGCGACGCCTGCGCCGCGAGACGCCTCACGCCGCGATGCCTGCGCCGCGACGCCTGCGCCGCGACGCCTCACGCCGCGACGCCGCGCGCGGCGCCGCCTCGCGCGGCTCCGCACCGCACCGCGCCGCCTCGCCCGTGACGGCCGTGTCTCCGCCCCGCGCCGCCTCGCCCGTGACGGCCGTGTCTCCGCCCCGCGCCGCCTTGTGAGGACATAACTAAGTGTAGAGTCTCTAGTGTAGAACTACACTCTAGTCTGTGTACAGGGTCCCTACCGGCCGTGCATGACTATCGACTGCCTTTTAAAACTAAAGTAGTTAACTGGGGAAGCCCGCGCAGCCTCTAACCATGGAGCCGCCGGGCGTGCGTGGCGGTCGGTGGGGCTGGGGGTTATGATCAGGAATTAGTTAGGGTAGCCCTACAACAAGGGTGCACAGCAGCTTGAGCAGGTTAGCGCAAATCCGTGGCGGTGGGGGTGATGATCAGGAATTAGGGTAGCCCTACAACAAGGGTGCACAACAGACAGACAGCATAGTGGTTTCACGTACTACCGGTACACCACTCGTATGCGGATGCCTGGGCCCCTCACACCCAACTGACACAAATGCATGCACGGTGTGCGGCGATGACGACGTTCGCCCCTATAAACCTAGGGAGGGACTCGGCCCGGTCGGCGCTGCTGACTGCAGTACGTTATTTATCGACAATCGGGGCCTTGCCGTGCACCCTCGAAGGGTACCACACGGCCTTGCGGCCCTGACTGACTGACTGACTGGCGCGGCGGGAAATACGCGTGGGGCGCACGACGGCGAGCGAGCCGTCGTACGTACGTACGTCGACCGCACAAACAAACAAACAAACAAACCGATCGACGGTGAGTTCCGACTGACTGCGAGTAGCCCATGTCAAAGTCCGTCGCGTCGCCGAGACAGTCTGTATATCTGTCTGTCTGTCTGTGCACAACAGCTTGAGCAGCGGCATCCGTCCGCGCGTTGAACGGTTTTGACTTTCGCCCGCAGTTTTAAGGGCAAGGTAGTACTCAGTACATATTCCTAGGCCGTTTCGCCGAGAGCGAGAGCGCATGGGCGAGAACAGCGACGGCCAGGACGAGCGCATGCACATCCTTCGTCTACCAGAGGAGCTCATTGCCGTGGTGCGCCCATGCCATGCCTCGGCCATCGCAGACTCGTGCCCACCGCCGACTCTTCCCGCCACGCACAGGTCTGTGGGACGCTCTTTTGGCCTACGTCGACGCCCTACCACATGCTGACGCTGCCGCTCGTGTGCAAGGCCTTTGGCCGTGCGTGCGATACTACGAGCGTCCTCACGCTACGACTCGGCAGCCGGCTCAGTAGCATGCTCAAACTCGTTTGTCCTGGCAGCAGCGGAGCTGGCCACCTAGGCTCGAGTCGCCCTCACACTAGCACGGCGGCTCTCTGGGCTCCTGAGCAGAGTTACGGCCGTGTGGGCTCCGCAGTGTAGCCCTGGGAACTAAAGGAGGCGCTTCCCGAAACGCCGGCTCCAGTTGCGTCTTCTCTCCACCCAGGCTCTGCCTGGTGGCCGCCATGCTGGAGGCTGCGCCCACCAGCCCACTCGACGACTGGTCTCTCGGCCATGCGTGGGGCGCGCTGCAGCAGGCGCGGGCTGTCCCCCTATGCGGTGTAGGCCTGGTTCGAGACGACAGCCCCGCGTTTTCAAGACTGCAACCTAGCGTGGGACTCTACTCTGCTACAGGCGGAGTCATTGCTGCTCGCTGCGCCGCTGCCGCCGCGCTCCACTACCTCCCGCCGCGCGCCCGCTAGGCTGCCAGAGGCGGAGGTATCCCGCTGCATATCACTCCTCCTACCCGAGGCGGAGGTGGCGCTGCGGGTGGTCGCGCTGCGCTGCGCGGCGCACGCGCGCGCACCGCCGCCCAGCCCGCCGACGGCGGAGGCGCTATTCGCGCGCGAGCTCGCGGCGCGCGAGACGGCGCCGGCGGGGCGCGCGGCCGAGCAGCAGCAGCAGCGGTGGTCGGGAGAGCGGTCGCTCCGCCAGCCGCAGCTGCAGCGCCTTGGAACGGGCCACGGGGGTGGCTCAGGCAGCGGCACAGGCACTGCCGCACCGGGCGGCCGTCGTCCTAAGGGGGCAGTAGGTCGGCCCCAAGCGGACACGAAGGCGCTCTTTGCACGCGAGCTGGCGGCCCGAGATCACGCGGCGCGCGAGGCGGGGCGGCAGGCGCAGAAGCAGCGCGAGGCGGCGGCGCGACGGCAATGGCACAAGCTCGGCGGCGCGCAGCGCAGCGCGTGGGAGAGGCAGGCGGCGCACGAGGGGGACCGCTGGTGGCGGCATTGCCAGGGCGCCGATGCCGCCGCAAAACTGGCGGCGCGGCTGGTGGCAGAGGTGCAAGCGGAATCGCAAACTGCCGCCATGACTGTCGGCGCATGATGCGTGCGAATCGGCAATGTCGCGTCTCGCGGCCGCGGCCGCGCCCGGCCCGCGAAAGTGCCGGAGTCGCGCGCGCAGCCCAGCGCGGCCTCCCTGCTCCCGCTTTTTGTTGCGAATGCAAAATAATGCACATGTGCATGCACATGTGCATGTGCATGTGCATGTGCGTGGGCATGCATATGTGCATGTTGTGTGCATGTGCGTGGGCATGCATATGTGCATGTTGTGTGCATGTGCGGCATGATTGTGGTTATTTTGAAAAAGGACAGAGCTTTTTTCTCGCGCGCGCAGTGGCTGTGCGGCCAGGACCCAGGACGCTGACATGGCTGACTACCGTACACCGCGGCGACCGGCGTCGCGCCGAATCGGTGTGGAATTGAGACGGTGTGGCATTCTCAATTTCCACACCGAAATGAGGGCCGGGTCCCCGGAAATCTGCCGGAAATACGGCTTTCGACTTAATAAAACGGATAGCGGGCCATCACCAATTGGACACGGTCCAATTGAATTGGACAGTAACATATGGATATGGTTGCAACGGACCCCGGTGGCTGTAGCAGTGGTCTCTCTTGCTGTAATGTGCAGTTATGGTGTCCAGACAAGCTGCTTGGTGCCTTTGAATGAGACCTGTAGCCCTCAAACCATCTTGATCCTGCCCCTATGTTACTGTCCAATGTGTCCAATTCAGTGGGACAGGGTCCAATTGAATTGGACATGGTTTTTTAGCCGAAAAATGGAATCGCGCCGCCCCGTTCACAGGTTCTCCGTTCTCTCGGCGAGTTTACTGCGAGTTTGCAGAATATCTTTTGCAGCCGCTATATTGTATAAAGTATACGATAATACGTGTCACCAACGTGTGCATGGAGCATGCACATACACATGCACATGCACATGCACATGCACATGCATCACATGTGACATGCAAGGAAGTTCACATGCACATGTCACATGTGCATGCACATGCACATGCACATGTGCATGCACATGTGCATGTCATGTAGCACGTGCTGGGGGGATACATCCTTCACTTAGTCGTCGCCCACACCCGACATGCAGATGTGGCCACTCAGGGCACAACGAAGGTGCCCTCCCAGATGCCGAACTTGTCATCCTTGGACGCAGCTGTCAGCTTCTGCCCGCTGTTGCCAAACGCCGTGATGGTAAGATCGGGATCGGAGCCGCGGAACTTCCTTGCGGTAATGATAGCGCCACTACTCGCGTCTTTGATCCACATAAACTCGATGTAGGAAAAGTCTGGTGGAGACAGGTTGTCGTGAGGCACCGTGAACACGACCTTCCTGCCCTGTCCCTGGCCTCCTTCGAAGGCGATCTTGGGGAAGTGGTCGGCCTTATCTCCGGCTGCGTTTCGTTCCTCCTTGGGGGTGCTCGCGTCCAGCTGTGCCACCACCTCCTTCAGACTGGGCTTCTTCTCGGCAGCGCTCGAGGCGCTCGGATGGAGCAGCAAGCCGAGCGCCGCTGAGGCCTGCTGCAGCACGGGTCTGCGAGCCACGCATGGCCTGGATGGCGCGAGCGCCATCGCAAATGAAAGCAGAAGCGGTGCGAGGAGCCACAGTGTGCGCATCGTTTGGTGCGTCTATCTCCAGGCCGCCCGCAAAGTCTTCGTCGGTTGTCCGCTTTTTTCGTCCCTCAACGCTCACCCCGATAGATACATGTAAGAGATAAGATAAGATAGATCACCCCCGCAGTGATAGATAGATAGATAGATGAAACCCAACAATCTATCTATCTATCTATCCGCAGTGAGAGGGGGTGATAACCAAGCATCCAAGGCCAAGTCTCGGGGTGGGCGAAAGATCCTTTATCACAAAATATCTTCTGATCTTATCGAAGCGCTCGGAGATGCTCCGAGGTCTCCCAAATACACGGCACCAACACGAGCTCGCCGTCGTCACCTGGCTCGTCATCGTACACCGAGCGCTCGAAGCGTGAGTCGCCGAGCGGCTCACGCCTCTCGCGCAGGAGCAGGGTGCGCGGCTCCCACCCGTCGCCACGAGATGCTTCCAATGCGGCGCACTCGGCGTCAATCCACCCCTGCACGGCGCGCCGAACCCGCGCGTCCGTTTCGTAGGCGGCCTGCGTGACACTGTCCACCAGCACGGGGAGAGGCTGCTCGCCCCTCGAGTCGCCGCCCTCGCCATCTCCGCCACCCCCGCCCCTGCCGCATGCGCCGCCGCCCATCGGCAGCACCACCTGCTTTTCGACCATCGAGTAGGCAACGCAGTTGAACATTCGGTTGACCACGTCGGTCTGCAGCACGGGCTCGAGCCGTCGGAAGGACGCGCGCACTGTATCGGCGGCGCAGCCACCAGCAGGTAGAGGCTCCGTCCCGAGCGCCACGCCCCACGAGGAGCGGTCGCGGTAGTAGGCTGCAAGGTCGGCGGCGCACCTTATCTGCCCGGTGCCCGTCTGCCCAGCGCCGGTCGCGGTCGCGGCGGCGGCGGGCAGTACTTGGCCGCGCAGCAGGACGCACGCGCCGTGCGCGAGTGTGCGGAGCAGGTGCGCCTTCATGGCATACAGGAACACGCCGCCAGGCTCCGGTAGGTTGAAGGAGAAGACCAGCGACGCCCCGATGAGGTCGTGCTCCAGCATGCTCTGGCAGCAGAGCTCCACCCCCCCGCCGCCCGCACCGCCGCCCACGCCCGTGCTGGAGAGGGCCTTGAATGACGCGTCGGCAGCTAGCAGCCCGCGCCCGCACGCCGCGGCCTGCGCGGCCAGCGCGTGTTCGTGCCGGCTCGCACACAGCTCGATGCCCACTGAACGGCCGCACGGTGTAAACAGCGCCATGCTCACGACGAGGCGGCCGTCCCCGGAGCCGAGGTCGTAGAAGCAGTCGGCAGGCGCCAGGCGCCGCCCGAGGACCTCCTCGAAGACGCGCACGACAAGGTCCAGGTCTGAATCCCCATAGGCTGAGCAGCCACCGTCAGACTCGAGGAGCGCGACCTCGCTCGCACTCACGTCGCGGTGGCAGGCCGTCTTCAACCCGTCCTGGTAGATCTCTTCGAGAGAGATCCTCGTGCCGAGCTCGTCAGCGCAAATGGCTGTGCCCGGCCGCCGAGCCTCCGGCTGTACTTGCAACGTGCACAGCCTTCGGACCAGCCGCAATACGGCGACTGCAGTTGCCAGCCCGGCGGCGAGGATTAATGCTCGCAGCGGGTTAAGCTTGTGGAGCACGCGCGGCGCAGGCAGCCTGCGCGCGACGCAATGCAAAAGGCGGCTCGGCGACTCGCGTCGCGCGTCCGGGGAACAATAAGCAGCCAGCGGCGATAAATAAGTTATCTTTATCTTAATGATAGATATAAGGTAAGATAAGATATCGTATCTTATCGATAGATATACATGTAAGGGAGAGAGAGAAACGCGCGGACCAGCCGCGGACGACCATTAGGATCGTCTCGCGGAGCACACAACTACTCGTCGCAGCAGCTAGAAGTATCAAGATAGAAGAAGATAGAGACACGCGCGGACCTGGGACCAGCCACCCGCGGACGACCCTTGAGGGTCGTCTCGCGGAGCACACACCTACCCGCCACCAAACGCCACCCTCACTCACACCCATACACTGGGCCAAGCTGCTAGCTGGCGCGCGCGCGGAAGCTTAAAGCTTTTGTGATTTGTTTTGAGCGTTTTCACACGACGCTCGTATATATGTCGTAAAAGCCCCGTGTAAGCGTCTGAACATGCACTGATTGAGTCAATTTGAGAATGAAATGTGGTTATAACTAAAGCCGTCGATAACTGAAAAGATGTCTACGCGTCGTCGATGGTAACACGACTCCTACTTTACCTCTCTTGGCAAGCCTCAGGTAGCTCGTATCCAAAGCACGTGTAGTCTGCCGCGTAGATCTTGCACAGCCGGCGCAGCACCTCCTTTGCGAGCGGCTCATCGCTCGTCATCAGGTCGAACTTGGCGCAGGCCATGCCTGCGTTCGTGTGCCTCTCCTTGCCGGTCGAGTGCGGGAGGGAGGGCGTCGGCACGCCGGCCGCGGCCGCGATCCGCTCCATGCCAGCCTTGAGGTCCTCCACCTTCGCGATGGCATTGTATGCGGGTGCCCGGAGCACGAAGTCGATCTTCAGCGCCTGAGGGAACACGTGGAAGCCCTGCGAGCCCATGGGGGAGCGCGCCTCGAGCGCGTCGAGGTACCCGAGGAACTTCTGCAGCGCGTCGCGAGGCCCGCTGCAATGCATGCCGCGCCACTTGAGGTTGAAGGCGTCCTCGTAGGCCGCGTACTGCGAGGCGTTGCCAGCCCCCCCGGCGCTCCGGAGCGCCTGTGCGGAGGCGAGCTGTGCATGCCTCTCGTAGTCCGCCTCCGCCTGCGCGCTGATCCACGGGACGCCATCCGGTGATCTCCGAGTGACCTCAAGATAGGCGTCCATCGCAGTCGCGATGGGGTCTCTCACAGCCGTGTGCACGAGCGTCGTGGCTTCCGCGGGGTGGCCGACGGGGTTGCGATGCCTGCTCTTGAGCAGGCCTATCCTATGCGCGTGCTCGAGCTTCTGCCCGTTGTTGAGGTCCCTGCTGCCGATCGCCTTGAAGAGCTTGCCTACCACTTGCCCGAGGAAGGTGGAGGCGGCCTTCTGGTTACGCACGTACAGCGACTTCTTCCAGCGGGAGGTGGCATGGCTCTCGCCCGGCGAGTGGCTCAGCTCCATCTCCTTAGCGCGCGACACCCAGCAGCAACTCAGCCTCTCCCACGCGGTGCGATTGGCCTTGGTGATCGCCTTGCGGCACGCGGCCCCCTCATAGAGCGCAGCGGTCGCTGCCTCGGGGCTGAAGCGCAGTGCCCCAGCCTGCCCCCGCTCCGTCGTCTCCTCAGCCTGCTGGCCTGCGGGCTGCCACTCCTCGCGCAGGCTCGCCTGCTGGCTGCTGGCCGACCCCCCAGCCGGTGCGAAGTGCGCGAAGAACGCGTCTGCCGGGCTGCCCATCTCACCCACCTCCGGTATGGCGCAGCTCTTGCCCATGGCGGCGGCGGCGTACCCCTGCACCAGCGGCAGGCTCTCGTCCGGATCGTCCGTGTCCCAATCCGCTCCGGCCAGAGCGCCGATCGGGCAACGGCCCATGTCGCGTTGCTGGACCACCTTGCTGTTCTTGGGTCGCCAGTCGGTCAGTACACCGATCTCCTCATGGTAGCCGTACGGCCCCTGCCCGAGAGCCGAGTACGTCTGGTTGTAGCATCCGTGGCCGGCGCCGTGGCGGAAGCCGGGGGCGTAGCAGCAGCCCGTGGTCGCCACGCTGTCGAAGGCGGCGAAGGAGCTACCAGGCATCGTGACGAGCAGGTCCATCACGCAGTGCGACAGGTCACCGTTGTTCCCAGCGCACCTCGAGAAGAAGCTCAGCTTACGCAGATCCGCAGGCGCGCGGAGCTGATCGATCCGGTTATTCCAGAAGAGATCGTGCCGAACGATGACGACCAGATTGTATGACGCTGGATCGGCGTGCTCCTTGAGAAGGTCCAATGTGTGTCGGAAGCCTTCGGCTTGCCCACTGAAGCGCGGGCGCACGTCGAAGACCTGAATGACGTCAGGAGGGAAGACCTTTCTCAGGTCGTGAACCATTTCGCAGTGGCCTTTTTGCCCCGATCCCACTCCTTCCTTCCTCACGACGCCGCTCGATTCGCTCAGGAAGACGTGGACGAGGTTGCCATGCTCCTGGAGGGGCAAGATCACCTTGTTCACCAGCGATTTGGTCGCGTGGACCTGCGCATCGTGTGCGCGCGTGCAGCAGCCGTACGATGTTCGGCCGCCGCAGCGGAAGGCCTCCCCTCTGAGCAGCACGGCGACGCGGCCCGACAACGGGAGGCCGGCGGTGAGGTCCTGGCTCTGGGGGAGGTCCTGGCTGGGCGGTTCGGTCTCCGGCGCAGCGGCATTCCTCGCCTGCTCTTCCTTTCGCTCCTTCTCCTTGCGCTCCCTTTCCTTGCGCTCCCGCTCCTCTTCCGCTGCGGCCGCTGCACGCTTCCTCTCCTTCTCCGCAGCCTGCCTCTTCTTTTCCACGGCGGCCGCCTTGCGTTCCCTCTCTTGCTCCTCCACCTCCCACTGGGTCGGGTCGTCGCTGGCCTCCGCCTCCGACGAGCTTGCGCCCGGCCCGATGATTCGGGCCGTGGGCAAGTCTTCCGGCTTCGCAATCACCTCCGGCAGGAGAGAGTCGATGGCGCAGCTCTTGCCCATGGCGGCGGCGGCGTACCCCTGCATCAGCGGCAGGACATCTTCCGGGGTGTCCGTGTCCCATTTCGCCCCGGCCAGAGCGCCGAGCGGGCAGCTGCCCATGTCGCGCCTCGCCACGTTGTTGTTCTTGGGACGCCAGTCGGTGAGGATGCCGATCTCCGCCTCGAGCGCAAACACCGTTTGGTTGTAGCATCCGTGGCCGGCGCCGTGGCGGTAGCCGGAGGCGTAGCAGCAGCCAGTTGACGCGACGCCGTCGAAGGCGGCGAACTTGCTTCCAGGCATCGTGACGAGCATGTCCATCACGCAATGCGGCAGGTCACCGTCTGAGCCACTGCACCTCGAGAAGAAGCTCACCTTCGAAAGATCCGCCGGCGGGGGAAGCTGGTGAATCTGGGCGTTCCAGAACAGGTCGTGCCGCACGATGATGATCAGATCGTAGGATGCCGGATCGGCGTTCTCCTTGAAGAGGTCCATTGCGTAACGGAACGCTGCGGCCTGCCCACTGCGCCGGGGGGAGGGCTTGAAGACTCGCAGGACCTCCGAAGGGAAGACGTCCTTCAAGTCGTGATCCATGTCGCAGTGGTCTTCTCCCCGCGCCGACGGGAAACCGCTCGCCTCGCTCATGAAGACGTGGACGGCGTTGCCATACTCCTGGAGCGGCAGGACCACCCTCTTGAACAGCGAGTTGGTCGCGTGGACCTGCGGGTCGTGTGCCTCCTCGCAGCAGCCATAGGACGATTTGCCGCCGCAGCGGAAGGCCTCCCCTCGGATCAGCACGGCGACTCGGCCGTGCTGCGGGAGGCCAACGGTGAGCTGCGTGTTCCCGGTATTGCTCCCGGCCTTGTTCCGGGTATTGCTCCCGGCCTTGTTCCCGGTATTGCTCCCGGCCTTGTTTCCGGAGCGCGACAGCTCGGTGCACTCCTGGCAGCCACGGCATTTACCCTCCGGTCGACTGCACCGCTCCGCCCAGGACGAAGCGACCCAGTTTGGATGGTTGCCGTCGTGGCACCATTCCAAGCACGTCGGGTCGGCTTGCTCCGAAACCTGAGGCGCAGGTGCCACATCCGACGCTTGCTGCTTCGCGCTACCATCCGAGGTAAGCTGCTCGTTTTCGCACTTGCACTTGTCTTCGGGGCAGTTGCCGGCCGCACAGTTAAGTGCACACCACTCCGACAAGAGAGCGTCACCGGAGCGGCTGACCCACGTGGGGCAGCCCAGTTTTTCTGATAGCCGTTTGATAGGCGGTTGCCTCGCCACGAGAGCCGGTGTCTCCTCTCCCTGGGGAAGGGGGACCGCGGGGCCGAGCAGCACGAGGGCCAGCATCAGGACAGGCGCTCCAGCAGCAGCGCAGCCTGAAGCGTCTCGTCGAGGTTGCCTTTTTGAGACGGGCCGCGCCTCTGGGCTGTGTGCGTCTGCTAACCATGCTGTCAGCACTGTGCCTTGCGAACGTGGGGGCGCTGCCGGTGAGCTGGAACGTGGAGGGGTCTGCGGAGCCGAACGCTCAGCTGCAGCCAACGAGCGAAATGGCGATTGGCATTGATAGCCGCCCAGCCAAGCAGCTCGTCTGGTGGCTGCACATACCCAAGTGTGGGACGTCGTTTGCGAGCTCTGCGCATTTGTACGCGGAGGATCCGTCCCACAAGCACGCGTGCTGTGGCCCCAACCACAAGCGGTTGCCTGCGGACGTATCCGCCTCGTCGCTCGCAAATGTGGTAGCCATGTTTCGCGAGCCCAAGCAGCGGGCGGCCTCCGCGTACTACTACCTGAAGCACATGTCAACGCCCAGGAAGGACAAGTGCTGCACGGGCGACTGGGGTTGGGAGAAGCAGACGTTCAGGCCCATCCGTAAGCAGATTCGCAACGGAGCTTCCTTCAATGCCACGTTGTCCGGCTTTGTGGGGTGCCAGACAAACATGGTCTTGGGGTATGGGTGCATGGCGACGCCTGATTACCACGAAACGAGCAACCACCCTCGCCACATTGCAGAGCGGGCGATCAAACGCATGGAGAGCTTCAAGTTCGTGGGCCTCGAAAGCGAATGGCTTCTCTCCATCTGCCTCTTCAACTTCAAGATGACCGGCGAGCGGTTCGTCACCGGCCACCAGGTCGGCTTTCTGATGCCGGGCAAGGGCAAGCATACGGACGGGAAGACCAAGAGCTACACAAAGTACGATGTGACGGGCTATCCGGACGACCCTTTCGACGACGTTCTCTACGCTGCGGTGAAGGAGCGGTTCGACAAGGAAGTTGCGGCCCTCGGGATCTCGGATGGCGCGTGCCCGTTTATAGAATCGCACGACGCGCAGCGCCGCTGGCACCTGCGCGTAGGCACGCCCGACAGCGACAGCCCTGCGCCTGATGACCACAACTCGTCGTTGGTGGGCGGCGCGGAGGACGCGTGGGTGGACGCGGAGGCCGTGAGCAGGTTTGGCATCAAGCTCGAGGATCCTTCGCTGGAGAGCGGGCCGGGCAGGCGCGCGATTTGGCAAGGGCATCCCAGCTAGTGAGTGGCGTGCACGTGCGTGCGGAAGGTTTAGATATCGTAGTTCGTAGTAGGTAATCGCGTAAAGAGTCGTTCCATTCGAGGGAGCGCTTTGAGATGACTCAGTTTAGTCACCTCGGAAAAGTGTTCAAGGGCGTTCGTGCGGTGACACCCCAACCGCTCCTGAGCGGTCCTCCGACCTTGGAGATATTCACCAGATATTCACCCAACCGCCAAGACGGCCGGCGCCCAATTGTTTGACCCAAATGATGGAGGGACAGGCGTCCGCCAACCAGACCAACCTCCTGCAGGAGCTGAACCGGCGGTGCGAGGCGTTTGAAGAACAAGCGAAGTGTGACGCTGCCGAGCGCCTTGCGCTGCGGCGGCAGCTCGCTGCGCACGAGAAGCTTGCCCAGCGGCGTGCCGAGGATGAGGAGGCCGATCGCTTTGAGCAGCGCGGAACAGCGGTGCTGCTTCAGCAGCGCGAGGAGCAGCTCCGTTCAACTCGCGAGGAGTTGCGCCTCGAGCGCGATCTCGCTTCTGCGCTGCGCGAGCAAGTCGGCGCCATCGAGGCCGTGCGCGCAACAGACGCCCGCGAGTTGCGGGAGCTGCAGGGCCGCCGCTCGCACGTGGCGTCGCCAGGCGGCGGTACGCCGCCCGGCGGGCCTCCACATACACCCACCCGCGCACCCGAGGCCACCGCGGGCGACGCAGCCACGTGGGAGTCCATCCTGGGAGAGAGGGTGCAGGCGCTCGAGGAGGCGCGGGCGGGCGCGCAGGCGGAGGCGGCGACGCTGCGGCAGCAGTTAGAGGCAGCGCGGCAGCAGGGGGAGACGGCGCTGGCGCAGGGCCCGGCCGAGCAGGCGCGGCAGGAGGCGGCCGCCGTGCACGCGCAGCTGCAGGCGCAGCTCGAGCAGGCGCGCCAGATGGAGCCAACGCCAGAGAGCATATGCGCGCTGCATATGCATAGTGTTTGTGTGCATGATGTGTGCATTGGCGCATTGGCGCATTGGCGCATTGGCGCATTGGCGCATGGGCTCACTGGCGCATTGGCGCATTGGCGCATTGGTGCATTGGTGCATTGGTGTTTTGGCGCATTGGTGCATTGGTGCATTGGTACTTTGGTGCATTGGTGCTTTGGTGCATTGGTGCATTGGTGCATTGGCAGGCGCGCGAGGTCGCAGAGGCGAGGCGGGGCGAGGCTGCGGCGGCGAGTGCGGCGGCTGAAAGCTTGCGGCAGCGGCAGGGCGAGCAAGAGTACTGGCTGGGCAGGCGCACGGCGCTTCTTGAGTCGGCCCACCGCGAGGTAGGGTCGCTGCAGCTGCAGCTGGCCGCAGCCAACGCGGCGACGCGCGAGGCGGCGGAGTCCTCCCGCGGCGGCGGCTCGGCGGCGGCGGCGGCGGCACTGGAGGGCATCGAGGCAGCGGCGCATGAGGGGCACGTGGCCGCACTGACGGAGGAGGTGGCGGGGCTCCAGGCGGCGCAGCGGACGGCGGCGGCGGCGGCGGCGGCGACACTGGCGGAGGAGCGCGTTTCCTTCCTGCAGGCGGACGGCCTGCTGCAGGCGATGCAGGCACAGCTGCAGGCGGAGCAGGCAAGGCGTGCAGAGACCGCGGAGGAGGCACGCGCACTACAGGCGGAACGCACCGCGCTGACCGTCGAGGTACGCGCCCGAGGGCTCGAGGTGACTCGCCTGGCTCAGGAGGTCGGCATGCTGCAGGCACGGCTGGGCGCGAGCAATCAGGAGGCGATCTCGGCCGACGAGATCGCAAGCAACCTCAGGCTGCAGCAGGCGCACGATGCCCCCGCCTAAGTACACCCCTCACCAGCTACGCCCCTCCCCATGTTACACCGTGCTACGCCCCTCACCATGCTACGCCGCTCACCGTGCTACGCCCCTCACCATGCTACGCCCGCGCGCCAGGCCCACGGGGCGCGCGAGTTGGTGCGGGAGGGCGAGCGGAGCTCCACAGCTGAGGAGCTGCTCGCGCAGCTGCGCGCCGCCCTCGTCACCGAGAGCGGCCGCGTCGCGATGGCGTGGGAGCAGCGCGAGCGCATGCGGGCGGTCGTGGCGGAGCGCGACGGCACCTTGCGTCAGCTGCAGACCGAGAGCTTCCATCTCAGCGAGGACCTCGCCGCAAGCCGCGAGCAGGTCACGCAGCTGCAGGAGCAGCGGAGGTTGGGGGAGATACTGCTCGAGGGCGCCGAGGAGCGCAACCGACTGCGGCAGGTGGCCTATAACCTACTGGGAGGCCATACTTACTATGGCTGCACTGCTCTGGTCCTCACCATGGCTGTACTCGTTCTCACCATTGCTGTTAGTGCTCGAGTAGTTCTCACCATGGCTATGCCTTGTGCGGCAGGCGGCCACGCAGGAGGCCCGCGACGAGAGTGCTGAGCAGGCTCTGCGGCTCGCCTCGGTCTCGTCGCAGCTCGCGAATCTCAAGGAGACCTCGCTGCGGACCAAGGAGGAGGCGTTGCAGCGTGCGGGCGAGCGGGTCTTCGGGCTGCAGGTGGCCAACGACGGCAGGCAGGCGCGCATCGAGCTGCTGCAAACGGAGCTCGAGGCGAGATCTGCCGAGCTCGTGCAGCTCAAGGTGGAGGTCGCTGCGATGCGCGAGGCGGAGCGCTCTCTGCGTGAGGGGGAGCTGGCGGCACTGCGTGCGGAGGCGGAGCAGGCCAAGGGCGAGGCGCGGCTGTCGCAGATGCAGCGGGGGGACCTCGAGGAGGAGGTGGCGCGGCACGCACGGCGCGCGGAGCGAGGTGCGCTCGAGCTCCAGGCACGTGCGGAGCAGCTGCGGATTAACCACGAGGCGCACGAGCTGAGCAAGATGGAGGCAGCCCTCAGGGGTGAGCAGCTGCGCCCTAACCCCGCCCCTATCCTGACCCTAACCCTGACCCCCTGACCCTAACCCCTGACCCTAACCCCTAACCCTGACCCCCTGACCCTGACCCCCTGACCCTAACCCCTGACCCTAACCCCTGACCCTAACCCCTGACCCTAACCCCTGACCCTAACCCCTGACCCTAACCCC
>Ga0209302_10000736_pt1 | contig 18937 bp, 22 predicted proteins | sample ArcOceMetagenome_2_FD_187445 | JGI IMG/M metagenome (GOLD analysis project Ga0209302, IMG submission 187445) | Marine eukaryotic phytoplankton communities from Arctic Ocean - Arctic Ocean ARC135M Metagenome (SPAdes) (version 2) | ecosystem: Environmental > Aquatic > Marine > Oceanic | place... | reverse complement strand
TTTATCAAGAGCAAAAGGCTGTAGCTTCTTGTACCAAGAAAATTTTGTATCAGCGATGTTTTTATTTAGCTTTTGGGCATCTTCCCAGTAGCCCATCTTCTTGGCTTCAATAGCCAGAGAAGCAGTAAAGGCATCCTGTTGAAGTTTGAATCCAGCTAATGCTAGGTCTTTGTTTGTGATGGCGAGCATCTTCTCAAGAGCTAGTGATTCAGCCGCAGCATCACCAGCCGCTTGAGCCTGACCATACGCATTAACTGCTTGGTAAACAGACCCAAGAAAGCTGCCAGCTTTTCCGATACCATCCCAATTTATAGATTCTGTTCCAGACGAACCATCATATCCTTCGGTGGTGGTAATAAACATAGCCTTGGCTTCTTCAAGGAATGCGTTACCAGCACCACTTATTGACCAAGTTGATGAATCAAATAAATCAAATACCATGCTACGCTCCTCCTAAGAAGTTGGTAGTTGCTGCGGCTCTGTTCCCATAACCTGAGTCATCTTGCGCTTGATCAATGGCCTTCCAACCTTTGCCCCAATACAAACGGCGTAACTGGTTTCGATTTTGGTTAAACTCTTCTGCGTTCATGTTGTAGAAAATACGATTGCCTTGATTATCACGGATAGCTCGTAAGTAACGAACACCCATGTCACGAAGGTTGCTACGATCTAACAGGGCCATTATCTCTGAAAGATTTGAGCTTTCTAAGAGTGCATTGTTAACTATGTCTATAGCTTCATCACCGCCATCCTCAGAAGCAATCGTTACAGTCTCAGCAGTCTCTTCAGTATCACTAGAAGTTGTATCAACAGAATCAGCCGCTTTAGATAGTATCGCGCTAGTTAGACCAGTGTTCGTACCATCGACTACTTCACCATCTCCGTCAGTACCATCTCCGTCAGTACCATCGACTACTGTTTCATCGACTACTGTTTCATCGACTACTGTGGGTTCTATATAACCACTGCCTTCATTTAGGAATGAGGTGTCAGTTATGAAGCTGCCAGAGTCATCATCAATGCCATTGTCGTTAGATAGTGCCGTGAGAAATTCTTGCTCAATAGCAAGAATATCAGAAGTAGAGGTGGCATCATCGAGCCGACCTGCCCAGTATTCGCCACCTGCCGAATCAGCATCGTTGACGGAGTGTTCGTCATAAAACATGCTCATCATTTCATTTGCACCTTCCATTGAGAATGTGCCGTCATCATCCTCGAAGGTGTTATCAACTACTTCAGTCACATCTTCTACTTCTTCTTCTTGAGCAGCGTACAGGTTCGTAGCTTCATCTGAACCCATCATGTTTGAAACAATGTCATCGTAGTTTGTGTCTGTATTATCAAACTGTTCATTCCAATAAGTTGATCCAGCTTCGTCAGCCTCACGACCAAAGACATCATCGTAAATAGTGTCTATGTTGTAGTCTGGTTCCATCTGCTTGTTGTCATACTCAGTTGACTCAAGGAATGTTTTCATCACGTCATCTTGCGAGACAGCTCCACTATTAAGCTGTTCAGACCAATAGTCAGAGCCAGCTTGGTCGGCATCCCTATCGAAGACTTGGGTGTACATACTGTTAACCCAATCACTATTCGCATTAGATTGTTCCTCGCTAATGTCAGCGTACTCTGGCAAACCAGTGAGCGGATTGATGGTGGCTAACACGTTGTCTTTAGAAGCCAGATGAGCTTGTGCTTGAGGAGACAGGAATGCAATCAAGGAGTCGCCAAAACGTCCATGCTTTGAAGCATTTCGTGGTGTTGAAAAGTTAACAGATTTTTTTGGATGTGCCATGACGGACTCCTAAATTTAAATAGGCGCATTCGGATTGACGAAGTTAATGTCGTCAAAGTTTCCGAAGTTGCTTGAAAGAATTTGTGGGGCATAACCTGCTTTTTGTAGCGAAGCATATTCTGCTGGGTTGATGTGAGCTGGGCCTGCCTCGTTAGCTGCGAACTGGCCAAAGGTAGTCTCGCCATCTGTCGAAGCTAATTCTCCTGCGGTAGATTCAGAGCCTTCGCTGTAATCAATGGCTGTACCTATGTTTGAGGAATTGTCACCAGAGGTGGATGATCCCTCTAAGCCAGAGGTATAGGTTTCTACTCCGTCTGCACTGAATGTAACTCCTGCTGAAGCTAATTGTGTACCGACTCCTGCCTGTATCGGTGTTCCCATAACGCCAATACCTGCACCTATATCTAAACCTAGACCTGCGTTAATCCCGTAAGAGCCGTCTTCTTGCTTTACGATTTTTATTTCAGGGCCAAAATTAAGCCCGCCACCAATACCAAGGAATTTAGACAGTTGTTTGCCTAGACCCATTCCCACGCCCATTGCTGGATTAAGTGCCACTAGGCCAAAATTTATTAAGCCGTTAGCGAAGTTCAAAAATCCATCTTCTGGCTCCTCCATGTCAGATTTCTCTAGCTCTTTTGCTAGGTCATCAACGGATGCAAATTCATCAACGTGTGCTGAATGGGTAGTAATTGCTGGGCCTTGCTCAACGCCATTAAAAATATTACCAATGCCTTTAAAGAGAGCTGCCATTGGGCCGCCAGTTTCTTTGTAGTTGGTTACGGCTTCATCAATGTCTGCACTAAGCTGGCCGCCAAAGGTAGGGTATTGGCCTTGCTTTTTGTACTCACGCATGAGCTTGGCTTCTTCAGAGTCGTAAGCGTAAGTTTGTTTGACCGCGCCACCACCCGCAATTCTTTCTCTTTCTAGTTTTGCTGTGTGTTTAGCTCCAGCAGCTTTGTTTGCCGCTATGGATTCTTCTGTCGGGGTAAGCAATTCTTTTAAGCTAAAATATTCAGGCAAGCCTGTATCTGGGTTAATCGTTCCTGTCGCGCCTTGTTGCTCCAGCATCGTCTTTTGTTCTGGCGACATGAATGCGATAAGAGAGTCACCGAAGCGACCTCCTGTTCTTTTGGGAGATGAGCTTGAACCTGTGAAAGATATTTTATTGGGCTTGCCATAAGACATATTAGATCACCGAGGATGCAACTGCGATTGCGACTTGAAGGTCGTTTGCGCCAGAAGTTGAGGTTACGTTTATTCCAATACGCTTGGATGAAACCACGCCATCTATTTCGATGATGGGGTCTATAACAAGGTCTTGGCCTCCAGAAGAAATTGAGTGTGTATCACCAACACCAACACCATCTATTGTGATTTGCACTTGGCAGGTTCCTGAACTTAGCTTTGCAGAGAGTCCATCAATCCGTATTTTCTGTCTCCACAGTTTCATTAGAAAATAGTCTTGGTTATTAACTGTGCTAGATACTTCTCTTGAGATTGAGTGAGCTGAGTAGAGGATGGGAATTTCTGCAACTGGAACCTTACCAGCAGAGTCGAGAGAAGCTACGCCGTTTGCAGCACCCATGTAAGTTTTTGGAACAACTGTAGTGAAGTCTAGCTGGCGGTATACATAGCCATCGGCTGTCTCGTTAACTGCGAGGTACTTGTTCACATCACCAATAGTAATCGAAGGAAGGTCAACGTCTTCCTTAGTGTTGATCCACTCTGTTCCTTGGTAGAAACGAAGATTAGGTATAGCTTGAGAGATGTCTACCCACAACCAACCAGACAATGGGTTGAGAGGCGTTGTTTCAGAAACGATCACTGTTCCCATTGTAGCCAGAGCAGAAACTAGGCCGACTACTTTAGATTGAGAAATCGCGTCATCTTCTACAGTTACTTTGGAGAAGTTAATGAATCCATCTGCTGTTGTGTATTCATCTTCAAGCATGATGCCTTGGACGTTTTTTACTGTACTGTTCTCAACTGTCAAGACGTTAACTACGTCACCAGTAACCAAGTCAGTAGTGAATGTGATTACATCCAAAGTGTCATCTTTGTTGTAGTCGAATGAACCACCGATACGCTGCAAGATGCCGTTCTTATAAACCACCACTTCTTCGTCTGAAGTGTGCGAGAAGGGAACCTGAGAGCGGATAGAAGTTACATCAAAATCAAGACGGCGATAGTTGGTCACTGACTGAGAGCGAATTGAATAGATCGTCACCAAGTCATCAAGTGCTGCTGCGGTTGCAAGAACAACATTACCATTAGTGTAGTCTAGGGTTATGAATGATTCTTTTACTAGAATTCCATTCAAGAAGACAAGGGCTTTACTAGACATGTTTACGTCTAAGGGATAAGGGAAAGCGGTTTGATCTGCCGTTGATACAATGTCTTGGCGGTTAAAGAATAACGCACCTTCAATGGTTCCTACGTTAGAACCAGAAGCACCACGAACATCTGCTAGGGTGGCTACGCTAGTCCAGCCTTCCTCTCCTGAATATCCTGCACCAACACGAGCCTCAATACCCGTTAAAGTATTTAATCGAAACTCAACAGGAAGGTTAACTTCACCTTCTGTATTGAATAGTTTTGCGAAGAGTTCACCGAAGGTTTTGTTACCACGCTCTGCGCTGTTTAGGTAACGGACGATGGATTCAAATTCGGTGTGTACGTTAGATGATGAAACGTAATTTTGTGCGTGTTGTTGGCGTAAGCGAGCCATTAGTTTTTCCTCGTGTTGACAGCGAAACCGATGACCTTGACTAGTCCATCACCTTCGACATTGAATCGGAACTGAACACCCTTATAACGATGTTCAAACTTGCGCTCATATTCGAGTCGCATTGGATTTTCAGGGAACTGATCATTTCTTACGTCATCTTCTATTTGATAACGAATGTTGCTTAGTTGTCGTCCGACTTCATCAAAGGCTTCGACATTAATAATGCCTTTGCCAGAAGCTTGAAGGATAAACGAGTGGGATTCTTTGACTGTGTTGATGGACTCGTGCCATAAGATGGGCGTGTTTATCGTCATCTTAGGTGTCTTCATCACTTTATCCTCGTACTGCTTTAACTCCCACACACCGCCAGCCGTTCCAAGAAGCACACGACCACCCAGAACTGAAGCGCATCGAGCATTAAGGAAGTCGGATGATGACCATGTGTTGTTATCGGCATCGAGAGGGTTAAGAGATAAGGTTAATCTGCGAGAAAGCTTGTCCGTCATAGGGAAGAAGATGTGGTATTGGTTCTCATCCTGATCAAAGAACGCATTAATCTGTTCTGGGTTGCGAACAGACTTAACGAAAGACCTGTATATCTCTTCTATCTTAGCCGACATCGGAACAGGATAAACTGTAACCCCGTTTTCCTTAGATCGTTTAATGGTGTGTACGCCATTACGAGAACAGAAGATAAGGTCTGAGCCTGCTTCTGCAATCGTATTGTGCGAGATAGTACCTACACCGATCTGAATGGACGAGTCGAGCTTAATGTTCTCGTAGTTCGGGGAGATGTTATAGACAAGTGTTCTGTCTTCAGTGAATACAGCTAGTCGAGAAGACTCGAATCGTCCTAGACCTTTGACTGTCTCTGCTGAACCTACCACGTTACGAATGTCTATATAGATAGCCTTATCTACCTGAGTTGATTGGGCATCCTCATCAGGCGGCATAATCATGGGGTTTTCAAGACGTGATAGCCAGATAGCAGTTGCCGATCCTGTCATTCCTGACAAACACAAGCGTCCAGATACAGTACAGATGTATGCTGGGTCTGCATTTGATGCAGACTCGTTACGCTTCCATGTGAATCCATTGAAGTGATAGATAGGTGAGGACTGAGTAGCAAAGACTACCTCGCCATCAAACACTGTGGTCGAAACTACGGCATCTGCTGCGTAGACTTCTTCTTTTCTCTGGCCCTTATCAGAAACAAATGACTTTCCTGCTGCGTTTTTCTCTACCCATACGGCATTGTCACGACCAAACCAGCGAACATTTTCCACTGATCCGTATGCGAGAACATGTCGAGAAGCACCTCGATCCATATTGATAACGCCACGCCAATCTGCATAACCATTGTTAAGCGAAATAAGGTGCTGCGCTTCTCCATTCTCTAAAGCTGCAATATCACGAGAGGAATCTATTCCTCGGAAGTTCCGATAAAGAAATGAGTTTAGCTGTACGCCTGAAGGCGACTTAAAGGAAGACATAGTTACTCAAACTTAGGTATTGTGATGGGCTTGTTACCAAACTTATTGTGGTAAGTAATCCGATGTAGATTGTCGAAGTACATTTGACGATAAGCCTGCATCTTTTGAGACATCTGCTGTACTGCGTAGTAGTAGATAAGGCCAGAGATAACGATCTCGTCTGGCAGATCACGGGCTTCTTGCAGTGCAATGTAGTCTGATATCTCAGTATCACCAGATCGGTACGGATGGGTGTTGTAGTCGAGCAGTACGGAGTTAGCAAAGTCGATCATCATAAGAGAGACTTCACCATCCACAGAGGAAGGGTGAAACTCACCATATCGTCTTAGGACTTTAATGATCAGGTCTTCTAAGGGCGAGTAGTGATCGCGTATGTTTGGATTGGAGCTGGTTGCTGGCACAAAAACACCCTCGAAGTTTATTTATTAATCGTTAACTTGAATGACACGGCCTGTCTTGACGAAAGTGTGGCGACAGAACTGAGCTTTAAGGCTGCTTGGAACTGCCCAGATAGGATACTTATGTTCTGTATCCCACGAGGGGCGTAAGCGAGAGTCGCCAACATTGATGTCGAACAAGGAATCTTCAAGGACAGCAGAGGTGTAGTAAGTAACGCCATCCACTTCTACGTCTGAAGTCTTGCGAGAGCTTTTACTTTTTAAAGCGGCTTTTTTTTCAACGTCTTTACTGGGACTAGCGTGAGTAACTTTTGATGAATCGACCATGTTGTCTCCGTTGGGATTAACCTATAGGCCAAAAAAAGCCAGAGCGGTTTAGTTCTCTGGCTATTGTGCTGGGTTGAAGCCTTGTGGTCGTCCTTACGGACTAAGGCATTCAGGTATAACTATGTTATACGCTAGTCCAGCCTTTGATGCGGTGATGAACTTTCGAGTGAGAAAGTTCTAATCCACATTCAGTCATGTACTGATGCTTCTTGCCGTCAAAATCAGCAGATTGAATATCACGCTGAAGCTGTGTGTCACGACCTTCTAAGTGACGATACTTCAAGTGTGGCATATCAACGATGACCATCTCATTCTTCATAGATGGAATCTGACGGAACATTGGGTGCAAGTAAACTAACAGGTCGCCAGCAAAGGTAGTGTAGCGAGTGAAAGATACGCCGTAAGCATTGTCAACTGAAGTTGGCTGCCAACGATTCTTGCCGATTTCCATTAGGTTTGCAATTGCGCCTGCGCCTGCAAAACATACCTTCTCAGGATTACCAAAAGCGAATACATCTTCAACCAAAGCGCGGTCAAACTGCTTCTCGGTTAACTGGCCAGCAGTAGAGCTAGTGCTTGCATCTGTAATAGATGTAATAGACTGCAACAATCCACCAGTGTAACGAGTAGGTGAAGCGGTTGTGCCGTTTTGCTCTGCCTTTTTACCGAAGAAGAATGCTCGTTCAATGTCGGACATGTGCATTTTTAATGCTTTAGTTAAATCTTCTTGCTCTTTGTCGCCAGTACGCAAGTTGGTAGAGTCCAAAGTGCCAGTAATAGAAACAGAAGTCTTGAAGATTTGTGTAAAGTTTGAACCAACGATTGGATCAAAAGATACTGGAGAAGGTGAAGTACCACCCTCTTGGTCAGCGAAACCAGCGATAACGATTTCTGCGTTATTGCCTACGGGTGCTGCACCACCACCGATGCCACGAGCAACAGTAATGTCTGTGCCACTGACAGCAGATACACGCATCATTTCACCTGTAGCGGTGTTGGCTAAAAGAGTGCCAGCAACGATAAAGGGTAGATCAGCAGTGTTGTTCACAGCAATAGTAGTTGCTGAGTTAGTTGCTGTTGCAGAAGTAGTTAAGACGCGATCAGGTAGCTCGTCTTTAAAGTTACGAAACTCTGGATCGTCAGTAGATTCGCTGCCTGTCATGCTCAAAAGGGCGCTCAAAGGGGCAGTTCCATTTGGCTCGATCAGGGAGTAAACTTCGCGATAGTTCTTTGGTCGAAAGTCAGCATCAAATTGACCAGAACCACGCAATCCTAAAATTGCTGTACTCATTGGAGTATTCCTTGTGTTTGACGAAGGCGATAGTGCCTTATGCGTCATTAAATTTAGAGTGTGTCTGTGGTGCTTATAACAATGGAGTCTGCCGAAATCTCGCGCTTTATCCAGTTATTGTCGATGGTGTCGGGCAATGATGAGGGCTGATGCGCTCAATGTCGGACTGTCGATAATTGAAGGGTACATGAGCTGCACCCTTCTATCGTCCTTGCTAGATCATGTTCTGCTTGGCTTTGGCGGTGTTAGCCAGAGTGTCAATGAAGGATTGATCTGAGGTAGAAGCTGCTGATGAGCCACCTGCTGATGGTGCTGAGTCCACTGTTCCTGTGAAAGCCTGTCTACGCGTTGCGATTTCTCGCAAGCGTTCAATCTCAGGAGTGTTCATGTTGTTCTTAAAGTCTTGAGCGACATGAAGCGTTAGCTTGGGATCCATAAAGTCTTCAATGGTGTAGCCACGATCATAAGCAAAGTTAAAGAAGTCGTTGTCTGATTGATCAGGAAGACCGAGTGAAGACTGAGCTTGGTTAAGGTTGTTAATAATTCGCTGCTTCTGCGAGGACTCTTGTGAGGTAGCCGCAGTTTCAAGACCCTGCTTTGCACCCTTTGCAATGTCTTTTTGTCCAGAGACTAGCTGCTTTAATAAAGCTTTTAGCTGGGCGTTATCACCTTGCATGGATTTTAGTTGGGCGAAAGATTCTTTGTATGCAGGTGGGAGTGAGACTGCATTTTCCTCTTCCCATCGTTTGAGTGCATCATCATCGAGGGTAGCGTTGTTGTAAGGGGTATTGACCTTACCTTCGGGAGACTTCTCAGTGTTTGTACCTTTACCAAACTGAGCATTTTTTTGGAAAGCACGTTGCAGTCCTTTTACAAACTGTTCAGGAGAAACGTCACGGCCCTTATCTTTAGCAGCACCCATTAGCTGTTCTGCAAAATCCAGAACGGGTTTCATGGTTTGGTGCTTATGGTTTAAGGAAGAGTAGCGATCAAAGGTGGATTTGATTTGCTTGTCTGACAGTTGGCGGTTCTGCTCACCAAAGTTGATGTCATACATCACAGCTTCTTTTTGAGCCATATCACCTTCGGTGGTTGGTGAGGCTTGGGCTGATGCTTTTTCTTGGTCTGTGGGTGGAGTAGGAACGTCAGGAGCTTTTGGTTGTGGAGCTGCCTGTTGAGGTTGAGCTTGTGGAGCTTGAGCTTCTGGTGCTACACCAGTTTTCTTAGCTGCCATCGCTTGCATTAATTGTTGATCCATTGACATAGTTTTCGGCCTTAGCGGAAGTTAAGTGAGTTGTTAGGTGAAGTATCGCAATAGCCAGAGGGAGTATCGTCCTTGTCTGGCTGTATTGTTAGATGGGTTCGGGGCTTGTTAGTAGAGCCGCTTGCGCTTCTAAGAGTGCGATGTCGTTTTCTAGGGTGTGCATAAGTTGATCAGGTAACGAGGAGAATCTGCGAGCGGCCCACATTGCACCACGCTGAAAATGTATTTGGTCTACGTCCATTGGCTTGTTCTCGCAAAGAGAGTACGCGACCTTGAGAACTTCGTCTTTAATGATGGATTCTTTAAGATGTTCCCAGCCTTTAGAGGAGGTTAGGGAGTGTAGGATTTTGTGTTCGGCTTTTAGTTTTTTTAATTCGCTCATGTGACCACCATTTGATTATCGTAGGGGTCAGTCTATTGAGTTGTCGCTGGTGGTTCGTCCTTTACTTCTTTTTCATTACACTTTCTGCAAGACCGCCACCGAAGTAAAACATAACTATGGAGAGCATGATCCAATCAATCTGGAACTCTTGGAGGATTCCTTTGACGGCATCTACGTTCTCTCCTCGGAATGTCATAATAATTACGAGGATGTACGTTGAGATGTAAGTTACTGCGAAGAGGGTTGCGAGGATTCGCTGGGCGATCTTGAATGGAGCGTAACTTTGCATCAACTCAACTTTGGCAGTTGTGCGAGCTTCGATCATCTCTGTATCGCTCGTGTGGAAAGAGTCGATCAAGTCGATCCCTTTACTGATCACGTCACCACTGCCGAAAATGTTGTTGAGGATTCCCATCTTAATACGATCCTGACCGAACCATGTCTGTGATAGTGATAGATCGTGATCCTACTTGCTTCGCCCAGCGACTATCTAGGAACTCTGTTGCTGCTGTATCGTAGTCAGCACCATCCATTGCCGCTAAAGCTTTCTTGAATCCTTTCATTCGAGGAAGGCCAATGTTAAAACACAGGTCAATCATCGCATCTTTTCGCACATCGTCTAATGAATTAAACCAATCAAAGCTACGCAATAACTCACTGTTTACACGCTCAATGTCATTAGCCAGAAGGAAGTCTATCTCATCGTTAGACAAGCCTATTCCTCCATCCTTATCTATATTACGGCCAACGCCAATAGTTATTTTATTGGCTGTACATTCGTATGCGTGAGTCTCAACGGACTCGTGCTTCCGAAGCATCTCTATTATCTTGCTCACTTTGGGATGTCTCCACTGAAGTAGACCCAAATTGCGAAAGCTCCTGCGCCAAGAATCCAAACTGCTTTCTTGACGACACTCTCGCCGACTACTGAATAAAATCGTTGGTAAGCTTTGTCAGCCGCTAATTCAGCAATCTCGTCTTTTTCTGCATCTGATAAGTTACTCATGGTTTTATCTCACATAAAATGCAACGCCAAAAGCGGCTGCGATTATTACTAATACAATGCCGAATGCCTTAATAGCTGCCGACAAGTTTGCGTCTAGTGCTTTACTTCTAGCGAGTCTTTGTCTTGCTTGTTCCTGCTCTGCTTCTCGCAAGTCTCTCGTGTATTGTGCTTTGAATGCTAAGAAGTCTACCCAGCCATGAAGTCGTTGCTTATTGAGCATGAACTTTAGGTTTTCTTCGTTGATGCGTAACTGCTCTTTTGCTTGGAAAGCCTCAAGTACGTTTCCAGAACCAGTAGCAACTTGCTTTTGGATTGCTTTCTCAGCACCGAAGTATTTTCCAAGTGCTGCACCAGCCGCTCCAATCTCTCGCCCATTCTCCAAAGTTGTCTTAATAACTTTGAACGCGGCATTGGCCACCATCAATTCTGCTAACATATCCAGTGCCTTGTTGCGTATTCTGGCTGTAAACTGTACGGAGCTTTTGGTGGCCTCACGATCATGTAGTCATACTCCAGGGTAACTTGAGGCTCAATAACGTAACTCTGTCCAACAGGTGCTTGGGTGTTTGCTACATGAACTGGATAAATCTCAAGCGAGGAAGACCACACTTCACTTCTTCGCTTTCTTCTTCGCTTTCGCTGCTGCTTTCTTTCCTGCTGGGGTGTACGGGTATTTCTTACCTTTAACTGTGGGCATGATTACTTCCTACCATTTTTCACGATTAGACCAATAACTTCCTGACATCTTTCCTGCTTTAATCCCTTTTGCATGTCTTGCTTTGAAAGACTTGCGCTTTGCTTTCATCGCATCACTCTCGCCAGCTTTTGGTTTGCCTGCGGTAGACGCGCCTTGTTCACCGAATCGAATGAGCTTAACTTTTTCGCCTTCTTTCGCTACGACAGCGTGAGACTTGGTTTTGTGTTTTGGGGTACGCTTAGGCTTGTTGTAGCCAGAGAACTTTTCGCCTCTGTAATCTAGGCTCATGTTAAATTCCTCTAATGTCTTTAATGCAGAAACCCATCGTGGATTTTTCCTCGCCCATCTTAGCGACTGCATATCCAACAAACGGGCTTATAATAAGTTCAAACCCGTTGATCTTCGAGATTTCTACTAGCTCTAGCCTGCACTTATTCATCGTTGCATAGCCTGCCACAACTACGGGGAATGTTGGTTCCGCAGTTGCGAGCATCGTGGCTACGACAACGAAGTACATTTTACCAGCTAAAGGCTCTAACATCGTCTACGGATGTCATTGCATTTACAGCAGCTTCAGCAGTATTAGAGTCAGTACGAATTGTCTCTCTGTCAGCCAGAACAGCCGCTAAAGAACCATCAGCTCTCTCGGTAGCCCGTTCAACTTTCCAATCACTTGGTTTGATGCGCTCACCAGCTTCCCGTTTGATACTAGCTATAATCCTAGCTTTGTTTTCAGCTAAACTATTAGCTGAAGCTTCAGTAAGCTCTAAGGCAATGATCTGAGCATCAGTCTTTCCACTAAACTTGTCAGTGACAGTTGTGCCATCTTCACCAAGAACAAATCGGTGAACTTGGGTGCTAGTTCTAAGAGCGCGAGGGATAGCGTGAACGCCATCCTCATCAAACCTTGCTACTCCATCTTCAAATGTTAACTTCATTATTTAAAACTCCTAATATGGTTTATGGTGATTCAGCTACAATGGCAAACTTTTTATCGTAGTCAACAAACTTTGACCAATCCGTATTCAATACGGGCATGATGTAGGCGTAGCATGTAGAGTAGAAGTTGTTGTCGAAGTAGTAATAAGTCCATTCTGGGTTAAATGTTCCATCAAACCCAATCCTTTCAAACATCTCTCTGATAGGCAAACGGCACATACGCATTCCGTTACCATCGCTGTTACTAGACCAGTTCAGCATAAAGTCGCTATCGTGGAGGGGAACAGCCTGAATTCCGTCACTTGTATTATTGTTCTCCCAATGGATATTTTTACCATCTGATACGCGAGTTATCGTGGCGTGCATACCAGAGCCGTAGTAGTAGTAATAGCCCCACTGAAAGACATACTCACCATCGAGACTAATCTGGAATCGTGGGCCATATCGTGGGCCTTGATCTCTACCATAACTGGTTGTACATCCAAAGTTACGAGTGTTAGTGAAGCTACCATACGAGGTTCCATCTGAAGTAATCCTGTGGACTTCGTTTCCTTGGCTCTCTCCAAAGCTAGTGTAGATGATGCTATGGTTATCACACAGAACTATATGGCTTCTATAAGCCCCTTCACCATTGTTGTAGTTATGGCTAAACCACTGCGAAATCATTTTAGTGCTATCGTTTAAATTTGAAGTACCAAAAAACTCATCGTTGGTTTTAAAAGTCGCTGGAGATTCAACATCCTTCCAGACATGGACGCGACTTTGGCTGCCGTTTTTCTCTATCAATGCGAGTCGTTTGGTCTTCTCGTTATAAGAGATTCCTGCTCTTTTTGAGGAACTGTTAAATCCGCGACTATTCCAAAAACCTTGGTAGGCTTGTTTACCATGAGTGGAATTTAGCGGAGTGCCAGAGTAGCCAGCGCGACTTCCAATCCAACATTCGTTATTTTTATTGAAAAGAGCCAGCTCAGGAGTTGAATTGTGCAACCAAGTACCAACGCGCTCTAAGGCGTAGCCAGCTTCCTGATCGCCATGATGAAAAGACATATCGCCTGAACGTGCAACTTCTATGTCAGTATGTCCTGTATGGCCTGAAGCAGAGCTACGATTACCTCGATCATTCGAGGAGGACGTAGTGGATTGGGTGCTAGCGTAATTATAATGATCACTGGCTAGATCACCGCCATAGGTTGAAGTAGTGCCAGCAGAACCATAGCCGCTATTATTGTAATATTTTTTAGATATGAGGTTCATGTTGTGGTCATAAACATTAGCACCCCAATAATCTGTATTATGTATAGTCACAACAGCAAATGAAGGTTCCATAAATCGGGAGGGGTCTTTCTTCCCTATTAGTGGAGACACAGCAGAAGAACTTCCACTTCCACTTTGTAATTTGTTGATTTCGTTAAGTAGGATCATGTCCATGTTAGGTTACTCCAGTTATACGATTACGTTGATGGCTGTAATTTGGCCAGTAGCATCAGTTGTTACGACATAGTTCTTTCGTTGGATAATTCCACCAAGTTCTACGTCTTCTTTAAATGATTCAAGATAGCCATCTGAATCGTAAGTAATGTTCCAGACGAGCTTACCTTCAGACTTAACTGAAACTATTCGTCCTTCACCATCATAGGAAATATCAGTGCTTGGTACTGACCCTGTGAATATAGTGTTATCTATCTCTGCCTTAGAGTAAGTAGTGTGTACGCCAACGTAGTTCGCAAGGTTTACTTGAAGGTCATCAAACCCTGTATTAAGGGTAGCTGTTTGCGCGGCGAAGACGCTTGCGTTGGTATCAGATAACGTAGAAAAGTTAGTGTTAACACTCGCAATGAAAGTGTCGTAGTTTGTTTGATAAGTAGTTTCAGCAGTATTTTGCTGTGTCGCTACGTTTGACTTGTAGGTGCTTTGGTCAGTAGCAATAGTCGCTAGAGCAGTATTCAAGTGATCAATAACTGTAGCGTTCATGTAGCTAGTAATGGATGTCACAAAAGAGTTGATGTGACTAACCATTGATGCGACAGCAGCATTGTCGTGAGCTACTGCATCAGCCATAAGCTCAGTGTTAACGTGCGTTTTAAAGGCAGTAGCTATCGCGTTAAGCTTGGCAGGAATTTCTTTAGCAAGAGTTGCCGAAAAGATTTCCGTGTTATCTGTAAATGATGTAACTGTGTTGTCGGCTATAGCTAGGTCTGCGGTAGCTGACATGTCACCTACTGAGGTAATATCTACGCCAGAAACATTAAAAGACCCACCCATCCCACTGTGGTTAGAGCAGTAGTAGTAGAGCGCGTTAGGCGCGTCAGGTGCGACAATTATCTGGGTAAATGCACCAGAAGAACCAACAGTGCTTCCATTAGTCACACCTGATGTGTATGCCACACCACTACCATGAGTTCCGTCAGAGGTGATTGATACCCTTAATGGGTGTCCACTGTTAGTGGCATCTGATTGGTCAAAGATGTAAGTGTTTCCTCTAAGCAAAGATACTGCTGGCTGCTTAGAGCCGTTGATATTATAAAAATCTGTTCCGTCCGAACCTATCGTGACGGCAAGAGTGATTGTGGTCATGCGTTAGACTCCAACTGTTGCATAAAAGGTTTCAAGAACTTTGGACTCAAAGGACTCAAAGGTGCGTTCACCCACGGCAATCTCGCCATGAATGTCTACGTTTTCGCTGTCGTGATGCTTGATTTTCCATGCAGCCACGTCAAAGAACGGAACTTCTGAAAATGCGATACCGCGAGAAAGGTACATCATCTCGTCTGCGGTAGTAGCCAGAGAAATAGCGTTTGCTGATTTTTCTGCTAGTCTGGTAAGTAGGTCTGAGTAAGTTACCGAACTGATTGTTGCGTCAGATGGGACGTACTTTAAGTCTCCAAGTATCTCAAGGGACTTCACTGTAGCTACAATCTCACGAGCCAAGGGCGTTCCAGCGAGAGCGTTGTATAAACTTTCAATGGCTTTGATTTTGGCGGTGCGAATAATGTTGTAGTTGGCTAGGGTTGTCATATTAGATTAGCCTTTCTGTTAATGGGTCATGGACAATATTAGTAACTGCGTTAGCCAACTGGCTGTAATAATTTTGTGCTTGGATCATGTAGTTATATGAGGATACGTTTGAAGACTCTGAGTTAACTGACGAGGATAGAGCGTTAACTTTTGCAGCATTAGCAGCTTGGCGAGATGCTTCTGAGGCATTCGCTGATGCGAGAGATAGACCTGCCTGAACTAAAGCGTCCTGAGCAAATCCTGAAGCTGTACTTTCTACTGCGCTTATTACTGAAAGCGCGTTAGATGTAGTAGTTTCAACTGCCTCACTTTGGGCAATGATAGTGGCTTGTGCTGCTGCTAGTTCTGCTGATGTGGTGGATGTGACTGATGCCACTTGCGCGGTGATCGCCGCTTGACCTGCCGCTATTGATGAATTAATTGTCGCTTCGTGAGCGGCTACAGTAGCGTTAGTGCTGGCAGTTATCTCAGATTCTTTCGCGTTGACTTCAGATTGAGTTACTGCAATCTCTGACTGAGCATTAACGATCCATGCCTGAACGACATCTGATGCGGCTTTTGCTGTTTCGGATGCTGCCTGTGCTGTCTCGGAAAGACCTTGGGCTGTCTCGGCTAGCCCCTGTGCTGTTTGGCAGGCTGTAATAAATGCTTGAAAATCTGTGCTAGTTACATTAGCCCATAATGTATCGGGGTCTAACTGATCGCCAAACCTAACTTGTAGTTGGCCAGATAGGGGAGGGTACTCTCGGAATTCAAATAGGTCAGATCGTACTAGGCCCGAATCAGTGTACAGTTGAGTCAATAGTTCATTGATTGTTTTGTTGCCAATCTCAGCAGACTCTAAATAGGTGTCGAGTGAATGCTCGCCTGTCTTGCTGGATGAGAAAACAATTTGTTCGCCGCGAGGTCTAGTGATACTCATAGATTGAGTTCCTTCGCAATGGTGATCAATTTGGCTCTGGTAATTTTAAATGTGGGATCGTCTTCAATTGTTTTGTTAAGGTTACGGACTGATCTGGCCATGTCGGACTCAAGGGCTTTTGATGTAGCCAAAGTACGAGCAAGAGAAGCGTCAAGCTGTTCAGTAGTATGAGTAAGCTTCGCCGTCATCTTTCGCATGTGCGCGTCAATATACTCACGAATAAGTGGGTCAATTGCTGCTGCAAGCTGTTGAGGTGATGGCTTTGACATTCGGTTCTTTCGCCTATGTAATAATACTTTGGGTATTGTCCGACATAGCTAGAGGGGGGTCGTCCCTCTGCTATCAGGGTTATTTACTTCTTGGCGTTCTTTTGTGCCTCTGACATGGGTATCAAGTTTCCTGCTTTCACTTGGTCTTCAACATCACCTGCTGGCTGAACGGAAGCTCCTCGCATTTTTTCCATCATCTGCATTTCTTGGGAGGGAGACATGCCTTCTTCCTCGCGCTCTTTTTGCGAGATTTTAAATTGGTCAAGGTCAGAGATGCCCATTGATCGGATCGCTTCCTCGGCAATCTTGCCCATCTTGTATTCCATATTGAGTCCCGTCTTGTTCATTACTTGGAGCATGTTCATCCATGTCTCTGGCGAGCGAGAAGGTTCTACTGGAAGAGTGCCGTCCACTACTAGGTAGTCGATAGAACCTTGGATCGAGGAGGAGTCGTAGTCGATGTAAGAATCTTTGACTCGGCCAGATAGGAGAGTGGACTGATCTGTTTCATCTATTTTTATGGAGCCTTCTATGGAGAGGCTGTCTTGAATGTTGGATACCATCATGCGAACTAAGGGACGAATAGTGGTTGCTGACATGACGCGAGACAGGACTCCTAGACGCTGAGAACCGAGCTGGGTGAGTCGCTGTATTTCTGTTGCAGAGCGGATTCCATCAGAGGTTGGCATACCTTGTTGTGCATCAGAAGATGCGGAGAGGCGTTGCTTCATCTCAGAGATGCCTTGGATGTCATTCCAGTGGCCACGAGTTACGTCTGGCACTTGAGCAATGAACACGCCATCGCCTGCCTTCGCACCATTCATTGTCCGAACTACGCCCCAAGGGTTTCTGTCGATAAGGTCGGGGATCGAGACTTGCGTTGGGTCTGCAAAGATGAGGTTGGATAGCGAGGCTTGCACGTTATCTATGCGAGAGCGAAGCAACCATGTGCCTATGTCGTGCAGAGGAAGCATTAAATCGTACAGGGATTGCGAGTAAGTCTTGTGCTTGTCGAAGAATAGCGAGCCAAAGACTGCTGGGAACTGTCGCCCGTATGGGTTGAGCTGTGCGCGAATAACTACCTTTTCATCGAGGATGGTCATTACCATCCAGATTTGATCAATAGAAGGTACACCAATTTCAAATCCGTTTAAGCGAACCCATGTTTCATCTGTCACTCTGGCAGAGTCTAAGGTGAAGTAAGAGCCTCGTGTTAGTGTCTCTTGAGGTGAGACATTCATTCCCTTGGAGTCTTCTTTGAGGGTTGTGTGACTATCCCAACCAGACATCGTTCCTGATGAGCGGCGAAGGGCTGGATACTTCTTGAGCTTGGGGTAAAGGCCAGAGGCGAGAAGGGCCGAGGTAGATGAGTAGTCGGTGAAGGTTACGAACTGCATCTTGTCCCAATCTCCCCACTGGACGCGAGGGTCAGTGAAGCATCTGCGTGGGTCGAAGTTGACGATGTTGTTGGTGTTGGTCTGTGGGTTCCACACAATCTTTGTAGGGGCAAAACCATAACGTACTGAGTCGAGTAGGAGTTGGGCAATACGAGCCTCACCTGCGGTACGCCTCATGTGTTGGTGTAGTAGTCGCTCTAAGATTGCGGAAGACTCGCGTGATTTGCGGTCAAGCCCTTCGAGTTGGAACATGGGGTTACGTCCACCAAGGGCAGACATAAGGTATGTAAGTACAGTGTCAGATATTGCGCGTGTGTCAGCGATGACTGCTTTCTCGCGGAACTTTGTCGCATCGGGTGGAACGTATACGTCATGTGCGCGGTCAGCATCTTGCCAATGCTTGTAGCGGCGAGAGATTTTATCGTAAGACATCTGGGAAGTTTGGCGAACAAACTCCACAAGTTTTATTTCTTCTTGAGGGTTGAGGTCGTCAGAAATATCTTCGTATGCTAGAAGTTTATTGATGTGACGGGATAGGTCTACAATTACATCGTTAGGTTGAAGTGTACTGGAGCGATAGTCGAGCATAGGGTTTCCACGAATGATGTAGCATTGTTGCGAGTGTAGGGCTTACCCAATGGGCAATGCGCTTATCTGGCTGTGTAGCTATTGTGATGTAATGGGCTAGCTGGGTCGTCCTTGACCTAGCCGCAGATTAGTCTTGATTCATATCCTCATAGATAATCGCAGAAGCTATGTAAACAATAGAGTCTAGGAGTTCTTTACGCGCTTGGCTTGGAGACAAACGCTGCGACTCTTGAATCTTTTTTAGGGCTTGTCCTAGTGGGAATCCTGTACCTACGGCAGCTTGGATAGTGAAGAGTGGCTGGGAAGTAAAGGGCTTTCCGTTGGAATGCCGCTCCTTACCTTTTGACTCAGACGCACGAAGACCAGCTTCATGGAGGATATCGTAGAGGGGGCCATAGTCTGGTTCTGATTTCTCAGGGATGT
>Ga0209302_10000734_pt1 | contig 18943 bp, 12 predicted proteins | sample ArcOceMetagenome_2_FD_187445 | JGI IMG/M metagenome (GOLD analysis project Ga0209302, IMG submission 187445) | Marine eukaryotic phytoplankton communities from Arctic Ocean - Arctic Ocean ARC135M Metagenome (SPAdes) (version 2) | ecosystem: Environmental > Aquatic > Marine > Oceanic | place... | reverse complement strand
TTACAGGTGACGGTTTCATTAACGTAAGTGATCTTGGTGGATTCCTTGGAGCTTTCGGTGAAGCATGTGAATAATTAATATATTAAGCAACTAAATTTTAATGGGGAGCCTCTTAAAGAGGAGGCTCCCTTTTTAACCAAATATTTATTAACTATATAAAAAAAACAATTATGAAAAAACTCTTATTTTCATTTCTAATGGTGTCAGTCTGTTTCCTCGGAAACGCACAGTTAGAAACAGTCACGGTAGAGGAAATACCATTAACAGGATTTGTTGGTACTATTGACTTTACGGGATATACAAATTATAGACTTTACGCAGAGGTTGCAGATGCAACAGATGAAGTTGATCGTGTGATTGGAAATGCTGCCTGTCCTACAGACGTAAGTTCGACTACATCATTCTACAGAGCTGTCGCTGCAGGTCCGGACATAACTACTGGCGGTATCAATACTTTTTTCTTCGGTTTCGGTGCCTTACAGCTGAGATATAGCTCAGCCGTAGGGATTGGGCTAGGTGCTGCGGGTTTACAAGGTGTCCCTGAAGGTGAGGATCTTAACGGCTCATTGAATCCGGCTTTTGGAGCTGTTGATGGTTTAGGAGCTGCAGTTGCTGGTGCTACTAGTGCTCTTGGTGATGGCTTTGCGGCTTTCTCTACTGGTGGCGATATTGTTCTGAACACAGGTGTTGGTGCTTCTTGGTATACTCTTCCAGGTGCTAATGCTTTTGGTTTTGGTGTAAATAACTCGGTGTTTCTAGGTTCGTTCACGACTGATGGAGATTTCTCTTTTAATCTTACTGTAGGTATCCAAGATGATGATGAATCACCATCTAATGTAGATTACACAAGCTGTGATCCAGCGAATTCAGGTTTAGGATTAACGTATCCTGGTGTAGCTTTGGTTGAAGGTTGTATGGACGGTACTGCTTGTAACTACGATGCTGCTGCTGTTGTAGATGATGCTTCTTGTACATTTGCTGCTACAGGATTTGACTGTAATGGTGACTGTCTAGTAGGTACAGCTTATGTATTTACTATTACAGACGAATATTCAGATGGAATGTGTTGTGTTTATGGAAATGGCTATTATACACTTACGGATGGTTCTACGCTGTTAAATTCTGGTGACGGTCAATTTGGAGCAGGTGAGACTTTCACTTGGTGTTCTGATCAATGTATTACTTTAGAATTTTTAGAAGATAACTACCCGGCAGAACAGGCTTGGACTTTAACTGCTGATGGTGTGGTGATAGGGTCAGGTGATGGAGGTACAGGAACAACAACTTATGGTACTTGTATTACAGGTTGTGGAGATATTACAGCAAACAACTACAATGCCGCTGCTGATATTATTGATAATAGTTTATGTACATATGATTTAGTTCAAGGATGTACTGACCCTCTTGCTTGTAACTATGATATTGCAGCAGAACAGGATGATGCTTCTTGTACATTTGCTGCTACAGGATTTGACTGTAATGGTGACTGTTTAGTAGGTGTTGCTGTAGTTTATACTGCAGGAGCTTACGCGGTTGAGAACAATTTTACAATTACTGATTGTGATGGTAACGTGTTAGCTTCTATGGCTTCAGGAACTGATGGATTTAATTCTTGTGTTATTTTGCCTGCTATATACTCTGTAAATATGGATGATACTTATGGTGATGGATGGAATACAGGTGCTGTATCTGTTGATGGTGTTGTTTATAGTGTTCCTGATGCTGACGGTGACTTTACAACAACGAATAATTTCACAGTATATATGACTGGTCCAGTAACATCTAATGTTGGTTCATGTCCAGTTTATGGATGTACGGATGTAACAGCTGCTAACTATGATGTGACTGCTACCGTAAATGAAACATCATCTACAGATCCAACTGACCCATGTACTTATGGAATACCTGGTTGTACAGATGCTACAGCTTGTAACTACGATGCTGGTGCCACTGCTAACGATGGTTCTTGTACATATGCTGCTGCAGGATTTGACTGTAATGGTGACTGTTTAGTAGGTTCTCCTGTTGTAATAACACTTACAGATTCTTATGGAGATACTTGGAATGGCGGAACTTTAACAGTTGGTGGTGTTGTTTATGATCAACCTACAACTGCTGCAGCTGGTACAGTTACTTCTGACACCTATAATGCTTGTCTTGATTTATCAGGTTGCCTTATAGCTGAATATAACACTGGGGCTTTTTCTGGTGAGCATTCATGGTCTATCGCTGATGATGCTGGAGTTGTATTAGCTTCTGGCGTTGGATCTACTGTAGCTTACGGTACGGCACTTGGAGACGGTTGTGGAGTTCTTGGTTGTGCTGATGCTGCTGCTTTAAACTACGATGCTACTGCAGATTCTTGTGATGGTCTTGTAGGAGGTACAGATACTTCTTGTTGTACATACCCTCCAGTTAATGATGATTGTTCTGGAGCTATTGTTGTAGCTTGTGGTGATGTTGTTTCTGGAAGTAGTGTGAATTCTACTATAGGTAACGAAGTGTTGGCTTTAGAATGTGGAACTGCAATATCAAGTCCTGGGGTTTGGTATACTTTCTCTTCTACTGGAAGTGAAGAGGTAACATTTAGTACTTGTAATTTTGTGTCTGCAGGGGCTCCTTTAGATACGAAAATTAACGTTTTCAGTGGTTCTTGTGGAGCTTATGTATGTGCTGGTGGTAATGATGATGCTGGGTGCCCTAATTTCCTGTCTGAAGTTACTGTAATTACTCCTGCTGCTCCTACTGACTACTTTATTCATGTTTCAGGATATGGCACACAGACTGGTGCTTTTGACTTAACTGTTTCTTGTGATGTTGCTAGTTGTATACCTCCTATAAATGATGTATGTGCTTCAGCTTTTCCAGTTCCAGATGGTACTGCATTCATAGATGATAACGTTTGTGCTCAAGGAAATGATTTAGTTCCAGCTTGTGCTGGCTTCGGAGCTGTTGACGGTGTTTGGTACACTTGGAATTCTGGTGCTAGTAATGCATTAACTTTAGATTTCGGGCCTGCTGTAACTCCAGATGCTGGAGATTCTGCTGCTGCTAATCCATCTATCGCTATGTTTAGTGGTAACTGTGCTAACCCTACTGAGCTTAACTGTTTTAACGGAGCTGCTTCTGAAAGCATCACCGGATTAAATATTAATACTACTTATTACTTTTTAGTATTTACTGATGCTGATGTTGATCAAGGTCAATTTGATTTAACGTTAACTGGTGGAGTAGCTGGTTGTGCTACTGTCGGAGCTTGTAATTATGATGCTTCTGCTACTGTTGATGATGGTTCTTGTGATTTATCTTGTTTAGGTTGTACGGATCCATTAGCTCTTAACTATGATGCAGCAGCACTTGCTGATGATGGTTCTTGTGTAGTTCCTTCATGTGATCCTATCGTGAGCACTGAGGCTGCTATTTGTTATGACAGTAGTGGTAACGAAACATATAACTTTACTGAAAACACTCCTGGAGAGGGAGTTTCTGTCCTTTTCAATGCTGGTACAGTTGAGGCAGGTTGGGATGTGATTTCTGTTTTTGATGATTTAGGTGTTCAGTTGAATACTCAAATCGATGGAGATTTAACAGGATTAATATTTACTTCTGCAGGTGCACTGTCTATAAACATTGTTTCTGATGCTTCTGTTTCTTGTGCTTCTGGATCACAGACTGAAATCAGTCTTACGGTTTATTGTGGTGCTCTAGAAGTAGTAGGATGTTTTGATCCTTTAGCTACTAACTATGATGCAGCTGCTAACTCTGGAGATCAGGTAGCTTTATGTCAGTACTTAGGTTGTACAGACGTATTGGCATGTAATTATGAGGCTTTAGCTATCACTGATGATGGTTCTTGTTGTTTAACTAACTGTGTTACTGTGACTATTTCAGATACTTTCGGTGACGGAGGAGCTTCAGTTACTATATTCGATGATTTAGGGAACACTGTAGCATCTCTTGTTCATGTAGCAGGTGCTGAAACTGTTGGAACTTTCTGTATCGCTGATGCTTGTGCTGATGTGGTTGTATCTGTTGATGCTTTCCCAGGTGAATCTGGAGTATTGATCACAGATCAAAATGGTGAGCTTCTTAATTTTGCTACTGGTTCTATCTCTGGAGGTTCTACAACTACTATTACTGTAGGAGCTGCTGTAGGTTGTGTAGTGAGTGGATGTAATGATGCCACTGCATTAAACTATAACGCTGCAGCTAACGCTGATTGTTTAGATGTATTTGGAGGAACTGATGTTTCTTGTTGTATCTATCCAGTAGCTAATAATGACTGTGACGGAGCTATCGCTCTTGCTGCAGGAGTTGAAGCAGCTTGGGATACAAATAATACAGATGATTCAGGAAATAACTGTTCTCCTACATTAACTAACGATGTGTGGTATACTTACACACCAACATGTGATTTAGAAGTGACTGTTACTTCTTCTTCTAACCAAGGTGGTCAAGTAGCTATCTGGGAAGGTGATTGTTCTGCTTTGACATTAGTGGAATGTGGACCTAATGAAGGATTCATAGCTACTACTATTAGTGCTGTGTTAACTGCTGGAGTTACTTACTCTATCCAAACAGGTTCTAACGCTGATTTCGGTCCTTTAAGTACAGGAACGATTCTATTAGAAGAAGGGTTATGTAGAGGATGTACTTATATATCTTCTCCAGATTACTCTGCTGCTGCAGGTATAGATGATGGTTCTTGTACTTTCGAGGATTGTTCTTGTCCTGGAGACTTTACAGGTGACGGTTTCATTAACGTAAGTGATCTTGGTGGATTCCTTGGAGCTTTCGGTGAAGCATGTGAATAATTAATATATTAAGCAACTAAATTTTAATGGGGAGCCTCTTAAAGTGGAGGTTCCCTTTTTAACCAAATATTTATTAACTATATAAAAAAACAATTATGAAAAAACTCTTATTTTCATTTCTAATGGTGTCAGTCTGTTTCCTCGGAAACGCACAGTTAACAACAGTCACCGTGGAGGAAATACCATTAACCGGAGTCATTGGTGCTACCGACTTTACGGGATCTACAAATTATAGACTTTACGCAGAGGTTGCAGATGCGGCTGATCAAGTAACTGCTGTGATTGGAAATATTGATTGTCCTACAGACGTAAGTTCGACTACGTCATTCTACAGAAATTCCGCTGCAGGGGTGGACGCAAGTACTACCGCTCTCAATCCTTTTTTCTTCGGTTTCTTGCCAGAGGTAAGATATAGCTCAGCTGTAGGGCTTGGAATAGCTGCTTCCGGTATCCAAGGTGTCACTGTAGCTGAGGATCCTAATGGCTCAGTGAATCCGCTCTTTGGAGCTGCTGATGGGTTAGGAGATGCAATTGCTGGTTCTACTACGGTTATTGGTGATGGCTTTGTGGCTTTCCCTACTGGTGGAAATATCTTTATTAATACATTTACTGGGGGTACTTGGTTTTCTACTCCAGGTGCTAATACTATAGGTTTTGGTGTAAATAACTCTGTATTTCTAGGTTCGTTCACGACTGATGGAGATTTCTCTTTTAACATTAGTGTGGGTATCCAAGATGATTTAGCTGGTAATATAGATTACATAAACTGTGATCCAGCGAATGCAGGTTTAGGATTATCGTATCCTGGTGTAGTTTTGGAAGGTTGTACAGACGGTACTGCTTGTAACTACGATGCTGCTGCTGTTGTAGATGATGCTTCTTGTGTTTTTGCTACAGGCTGTGACGTATGTGACGGAGTTGGTGGTGTAACTGATAATCCAGAAGCAGGAGATCTTTGTGATGATTCAGATGCTGGTACAGAAAATGATATGATCCAAGCTGATTGTTCATGTGCTGGTACTCCAGTAGCTGCTGATCCATGTTCTACTGCTGTCGACATTAGTGCTGATGGCACGTATAATAGTGGTGCTATTGCAGGAGATTTAGATGCTACTATTGGTTCTTGTTTCAATGGAGGTAGTGCTATGAACTGGTTCTTCTATACAGCTACTGCTGATGGTGAAGTAACAGTTTCTTCTTTCGGAATTGGTGGAACTGATTCTGAGGTTGCTGCTGCTACTGGTACATGTGCTGGTGGGCTTACAGAAATAGCTTGTAACCAAGATTTTACTGGTGGTTTTCCTTACGAATCTGAAATTACATTCGCTGTAACTAACGGTGAAACTTATTATATCGTTTGGGGTAATGGTTGGGATGATGCTGCATTTGACTTTACAGTTGCTTTTGTTATTCCTGCTGTAGCTCCTGCAAATGATTTATGTGCAAATGCTGAAGGTTTAGCTACTGACGGTACTGTAGCTTCAGGAGATAACACAGACGCTACTGCTACTGCAGATGATTTCGGTAATGATTTATCTCCAGATGTATGGTATTCTTTCGTTGGAACAGGTAACACAGTAAACATTGAAACTTTCAATAACGGAACAATGACTGATTCTAGAATCGCTGTTACTGACGCTTGTGGAAATGCTTCTTTGGATTCTGATGATGATGGTGGAACTGGAGCTATGTCTCTTATTTCTGCTTTATGTACAACTCTAGGAACTACATATTTTGTGGAGGTTCAAGGATATGGAACTACTGGTGGAAGTCTTGGATCTTTCGACATCTCTGTTACAGATGGTGGAGTAGTTGAATATTGTTCAGATGCATTAGCTTCTAACTATAACGCAGCTCCTGGAGCTTGTGATGTAGAAAACAATGCTACTTGTTCATTCGCAGGTTGTACGTCTGCTACGGCATTAAACTATGATGAAAATGCTGCTACTGATGATGGTTCTTGTATAGAGCCAGGATGTGCTGATGCACCTCTTAACTGGGCTAATTGTTATGCTGTTTCTGAAACTGCGGGGACATTATTTGAAGGAAATACTCCAGCAGATATAGTTACTCTTTCTTTCAATGCAGGAACAATCGAAGGTGGTTGGGATATCATTACCTTTTATGACGGTTCAGATAACACTGGAGCTGTAATAGCAGGACCTCTTGATGGAGACTTAACTGGTTTAGTTGTTCAATCAACTGGACAGAACATGTATGTGGAAACAGTTTCTGATAGTTCAAATTCTTGTGGTTCAGGTGGACAGACAGCTATAGATGCTGACTATTACTGTTCTGCAATAGTAATTGAGGGTTGTACTGATTCTGCAGCTACGAATTACGATCCAACGGCTACTACTGATGATGGTTCTTGTTCATTCTCAGGTTGTACGTCTGCTACGGCATTAAACTATGATGTAAATGCTACTGCTGATGATGGTTCTTGTATAGAAGCAGGATGTGCTGATGCACCTCTTAACTGGGCTTATTGTTATGATTCTAATGAGTCAGGTGGGCCAGTTTTCACTGGAAATACTCCAGCAGATATAGTTACTCTTGTAGTGAATGCAGGAACAATGGAAAATACGTATGACTTCATTACCTTTTATGACGGTTCAGATAACACTGGAGCTATATTAGCAGGACCTCTTACAGGAGACATAGCTGGTTTAGTTGTTCAGTCTTCTGGACAGAACATGTATGTAGAAATAGTTTCTGATACTTCTTGGTCATGTGTTACTGGACAGAATGGTGGTCCAGCTATAGATGCGGACTATTACTGTTCTGCAATAGTAATTTTGGGATGTACTGATTCTGCAGCTACGAATTACGATCCAACGGCTACTGTTGACGATGGTTCTTGTATTGCCCCTGCTGTACCTAACGATACTCAAGCTGGTGCGGAATTATTAACGTTGACTGCTTTTGGAACTTGTACATCAGTTTTTGGTACTACAGATGGAGCTACAGATTCTCCTGAGTCTGTTGTATTTGAGGCTGCTTATGGAGGTAGCTATATCGATGTATGGTATGAAATAGTAGCTACTGAAGCAGGAGTAAGAGTAGAGGTAGCTTCTGGTTCTATGGATTGTATGCTTGAATTGCGTGATGATCAAGGAGGTTTGGTTACAGCAGTTGATGACGTATTCCCTGGAGGAGGAGAAATCTTATTCGGTAACCTTACACCTGGAAATTCTTATTTCTTAAGTGTTTCAGATTATAATAATGATGGAGCATCTTTCGAGATTTGTGCTCAAGAGTTACCTGCTTCTGAAGTATATGCACCAAACATTGGACAAACTTATCCTTGTTCTGGGTATAGAGGTTTAAGTAGTACTACAGGTGTTAGTGTAGCTGGAGGAGGAACAGACTGGACATTTGATGACGGTGTTAACCCGCCAATCAATTATTCTACTCCGAATTCTTCTGTGAACTTAGATGTAGTTAATGGATTACAGCCTGGAACTACTTATGCTGTATCAATAGTCCCTTACTATAATAATTTTGGGGTTACTTCTCAAGGTACTCATGACATTACTATTGCTGCTCCTTCTACAGGATTAAAGTCGCAGTATGTAAATTCTACTGTAGCATTATCTCAGAATGCATACGTAAGATGTCTTCAAAACACGGCTTGTGGTTATGAGTCATTCAATTGGACAATTACAGATGTGAATACTGGAGTAGTTTCAAATGTGAGTACTCCTGGTGATTTACTATTCTTATCGGCTATTACAGGTGTTACTTATGGCGCTGAATACACTGCTGAGATAGCTGTAGTTTATAACGGAGGTATAGTAAGTGCTTATGGAGCTCCACAAACGTTCTTTACGGGAGACGTGCCAGTAACTCAACTAAGGTCTATTTTTAACTCTTCTAACACTACGTTAACTCTAGCTCAGGATATTCAAGCTACACCTAAAGTGTACTTGGCTACTGATTATGAGTGGTCTGTAGAAAGAACAGATGTAACTGAGCTTCCTTTTGTTTATGTTAGAGGATTAGCTGTAAGAGTGGCTAGAGTAAATCAAATGCCTTTATCTGCAGGTGGTACTTATAACTTAAGTATTAGACCTATCGTACCAGGTGCAGTAACTGCTTTTGGTCCTGTTCAAGAAGTAGTAGTCATTGGTGGAGCTGGAATGGTTCAAGATGATGAAGATACTTCTCCAGAAATCCAAGAAGAAACAGTTGTTAAGGATAACGTTATCTCTGCTGCTGTTACGATGTACCCAAATCCTGCTAAGGATTTCGTTACACTAAATATCACGGGAATAGCTGATGGAACTGATAAAGTTCTTGTAGATATTTTCAATACTGTTGGACAATTAGTACAGTCTGAGCAAATACCTGCTGATGGAAACTACGTTAATTCTGTAGTTACATTAAATGGTTTAGCTGAAGGAATGTATAACGTTCAAATTACAGTTGGAAACACAGTTTCTACTGAAAGAATGATTATTCAGAAATAAGCGTAGCTTAATTCTTAAATAATATATAGAAAGCCCCGCACGAAAGTGTGGGGCTTTTTTATGCGCATAACTTTTTATGCTTACGGGCCATGGACTGGATGACCAATTAAGCGCTCTCTAAGGTTCATGCATAGGTGTCAGTGGCTTTTTAAGACCAAGGTCTAGCTTGTGGTTTCTTTTGAGTGTATGGGTAAAATAGGACCGAGACACGAACTACTAGTTGAGTATACTTTATAAAGAAGGACACTAAATTTATGTGGATGTTACAGGCAGTGAGAAATATTCAGTTAATTTTGACCATTCATTCTAAATAGAAAGTAAAATCATGTCTCTAACACCTACGAATCCCATGGAATTAGGATTTAAAGCGCCAGAATTTTCTTTGGTCGATGTAGTCACGGGGACCTCTAAAACGTTTCAGGAATTAAAAGGGGAACGGGGCACGGTAGTCATGTTTATTTGTAACCACTGTCCATTTGTGGTTCATGTGAGAGAAGAACTGGTTCGTCTGGCCAATGACTATCTTCCCAAAGGAATAAAGTGTATCGCTATTAGCAGTAATGATGTGGCTAATTGCCCTCAGGATGGTCCTGAATTAATGAAGAAATTAGCAGAACGGGATGATTTTCCGTTTTCCTATTTGTATGATGAGTCACAGCAAACCGCTAAAGCATACAATGCTGCCTGCACACCAGATTTTAGTGTTTTTAATGAAAATATGGAGTGTGTTTATAGGGGACAGCTGGATAATAGCAGGCCTGGAAACGGAATAGTAGTTTCTGGGAAAGATATAAGAGAGGTGTGCGAATTACTATGGCACCGCAAAGAAGTCCCTGCACAAAATCAAACTCCTAGTATAGGATGTAATATTAAGTGGAAATGAAATATAACTTAAGTGAGATTACAGAAGTAATTAGAGAAAGGAGATCCGTACACCCTGAATCTTATTCTTCTAGAAAAGTACATAGTGAAATTATAGAGGATGTACTGAATAATGCGATATGGGCTCCTACCCATGGAATGGTTCAGCCATGGCGCTTTAAAGTATATACAGGGGAAGCGTTGAAGCAGTTAGGAGCGGAGTTAGAGAAAATTTATAAAAGTGCAGTTCCCCAAGCTGAATGGAGTGAGCGTAAACTGGTCAAACTAAGAGAAAGAACATCATCTGTATCTGTACTTATTTTTATATGCATGAGGCCTGAAGAGCACTCTACTATACCAGAGGTAGAAAATGTAGCTGCTGTAGCGTGTGCGGTGCAAAACATGTACCTTACCTGCACAGCTTATGGCTTAGGAAGTTACTGGAGCAGTCCTAAGTATGTTTATTCAGAGGAGATGAAGGCCTTTTTAAACTTAGGAGATAAGGATAAATGTTTGGGCATGTTTTTTATGGGATACCCCGAGGGTGAATGGCCTAAGAGCCACAGAAAACCACTGGAGTATGTAACAGAATGGTTTGATAAATGATTAACTTAATGAACTATTACGAGCATCCGGGGGATAATCGTTATTACGTATTTGAGTATAGAAGTGTAGAGAAATCCATGAATTTCGAGGCGCTACTGGAGGAGTATGTGATAGAATATGAGAAATTAGTAGAACCAGAAACCGAGGATACCATATGGATGTGTAAGTATGCCATTTCTAAATCCCGCTTTAAAGATGCGCTTAGGGCACATAATTTAACAGAATCTAAGTACAGGAATCCTATGATACGGAACAAGTATGCCAGGTACGGATTCGTTATTTTAATGATTTCTCTGGTCTCATTGGCATTTATAGGATACATAAAATCTAAGTAACGGTTATTAAAAAAATAATTTTCATAGCGTTTATGTCGGTGAGTTTTTCACTGTTATCTCAGGAGAATGTGACTACTGTGGGGTTTCAATTCAAACCTATTATCTCTACGAAGTTCATTAACTCTGGAGCCGCAGAAAGTACCACAGATTGGATTAGAGCAGAGTTCGAAGCAGAAGGAGGATATACCATGGGTATGGTTATTAGAAGAGGGTTCACACCGACTCTTTCTTTGGAAACCGGAATTAGTTACCTCAAAAGAAATTATGGCATAAAGGTTTTTGATATAGATTCTCTTTATGAAGGAGAGATGCAGTACAGCATGGTTTCCTACCAGATTCCAATTCAGGGATTGATTTACGCCAGGTTGACAGATAATTTATATATGAATGCTTCTGGTGGGTTTGGGTTGAATTTTTTACCATCTGATGTGAAAACGAATACGTTTGAGCACCGGCAGACGACCTATAGAACAGGAGTGGTAAACTGGTTCAAGCCATCGTTGATAGCAAATTATGGGTTTGAGTACCGAACGAAAAAAGACGGGTACTTCTATTTAGGCGCCTCTTTTGACAGGCCTTTTGGAGAACTGGCACTAGCCAGAGCTACGATCAAGCGTCCCGGTGGTGCGGAAAGAAGCACTACCAGTGTGTATACTGGGGCATACCTAACTATTGACTTTAGGTATTTTTTTCATGAAGATCCTGAGCGGAGGAAGAAGGGAAAGAAAAAGAGGTAATTATCCCAGCAGCTCCCTAACCAATTTACTAATATCCTTTCCGTCAGCTTTACCAGCCAATTGAGCAGATGCCATCCCCATTACTTTTCCCATGTCTGCCATAGAAGATGCTCCGGTTTGTGCTACTATAGCTTCTACCGTCTCTTTAAGCTTCTCTGGACTCATTTTTTCTGGCAGGTAAGCGTTGATTACCTCTGCTTGAGAAAGTTCATCCACAGCTAAGTCTTCGCGGTTTTGCTCTTTGTAGATGTCTGCGGCCTCTATTCTTTGTTTATAAAGTTTGTTTAGAATTTTTAGTCCAGTAGCTTCATCTAATTCTGAGCTACCATCTTTAGTAGCTTCTAGTAACAGTTTAGATTTAATGTCTCTTAATGCAGCCAATTTATCTTTCTCACGGGCTTTCATCGCTGACTTGATATCGTTATTTATTTGGTCTGTTAGATTCATGTTCATCGAGGATTTTGCGTCAAAGTTAAGATATAAATAAACATTTTGAATAAAGTATGTGATTAACCAATTAATCGGTGTTTTCCCTTTCTTTTACTTGTAATCCCTATTTTTACAAGAAATAAATGCACTTCGATTACAGAGAAACGATGAAGCGAAAACAACTATTAAATGCTGTTTAATTCAATAGACTTTGCGCTATTTTTACCTGTAGTATTTATACTCTATTGGTTTGTTACACCCAAATATTTAAATCTCCAAAACCTTTTACTCGTAGGAGCTAGCTATTTCTTCTACGCCCTTTGGGATTGGAGATTTCTTTCACTTATCGTTTTTAGTACGGTGTTAGATTTTATAGTAGGAATACTTCTGGACAAAGAGAGTAATGAAGGAAAGAGGAAGCTTTACCTTTTTATAAGTATAGCTGTCAATTTAGGATTCCTAGGCTTCTTTAAATATTATAATTTTTTCTTAGAAAATTTCATTGAAGTTTTTTCTTTGTTTGGAATGTCCTTGAGAGCTTCATCCTTACATATAATTTTGCCCGTTGGTATAAGTTTCTATACGTTTCAAACGATGAGTTATACTATAGATATATATAGAAAAAACTTAAAGCCTACTAATGACTTTATAGCTTTTGCGGCCTTTGTTAGTTTCTTTCCTCAATTAGTGGCAGGACCAATAGAGAGAGCAACTCAATTACTTCCTCAATTTTATGTTAGAAGAAAATTTGATAATGAAAATGCAGTTAGCGGACTGAGGCAAATTCTCTGGGGTCTATTTAAAAAGGTTGTGATAGCAGATAATTGCGCTTTTTATGCGAATGAAATTTTTAATAATTATTCTGATTACTCTGGAAGTACTCTGGTTCTAGGAGCTGTTTTCTTCACGTTTCAAATTTATTGTGATTTTTCAGGCTATTCTGATATCGCAATAGGAACATCTAGATTATTTGGATTTAATTTAATGAAAAACTTTTCATATCCTTATTTTTCGAGAGATATAGGTGAATTTTGGAGGAGATGGCATATTTCACTCTCCACATGGTTTAGAGATTATCTCTATATACCCATTGGCGGGAGTAGAGGAGGCGTTTGGTCCAAGATAAGAAATATCTTCATAATCTTTATTGTAAGTGGATTTTGGCACGGAGCCAATTGGACTTTTGTCATTTGGGGTGCTTTGAATGCAATCTATTTTTTACCCTTAATGCTGCGCGAAAATAACAGGAGAAATATAGGAATAGTGGCAAGTGAAACGTCTCTGCCTTCTTTTAAAGAGCTAATGCAAATTCTCTTTACTTTTTCCTTGTCAGTTTTAGCGTGGATTTTTTTCCGCTCAGACTCTCTGGTAGATTCTTTTGGCTATTTGAATGGGATAATGAACATTAATCTTTTCAGTTTACCAAATGTCCTTCCAACAAGAGTCATTGCTTTTATTGGAGTTTTGGTAGTGATAGAGTGGTGGGGTAGGAGAGAAGAGTTTGCGATAGATAAGTTGCACCTACGTATGAAGCCATATGCTCGATACATTTTTTATTATAGTTTATTGTTTAGTATTCTTTGGTTAGGAGGAGAAGAACAAGAGTTTATATACTTCCAGTTTTGATGAAACAATTTTTAAAGAAAGTAATGCTGTTTCTGTCTGTTCCAATTGTGTTGATTGGTCTTACAGAGCTAGTCTGTTATAGAGACATGTATAAAAAGGTTGGAGTGCGCTTTAACCAATTGGCTAAGAGCAAAGTTCTGTTAATGGGAGATTCTCAAATTCAAAGATTGGATTCTTCTTTATTTGCAGATAGTACTTCTATGTTAGCTAGTCCGGGAGAGCCTTATTACGCTACTTATTTCAAGTTAAAGCGTATACTTGATCAGGATGATGTAAAGGTTGAGGAAGTGATCTTAGGTGTGTCTCCTCATAATTTCGCCCCAATCTATAATAAAATTTTAGACAGAGAATGGCCAGAGGGTAAAAAAAGTATGAAGCGATATTTCTTTTTTTTGGATATTCATAATAGTATTTATTTTAATTATAAAGATGTGTTCAGTCCGAAATTTATAGAATTAATATGGTCTGAGCCTGAATGGGGAGGTTATGTAGTTTCAGAAAATTCGAATCCAGATTCGGTGACTATTAACAAGATTTTTAAAATGCATTATGGAGATGATTCATTAAAATATAGGTCAGAAGGAATGCAATTGGAGTATTTAGAACTTCTTTCAGAGTTGTGCGAGAAAGGAGGAATAAAGCTTCATTTAATATCCACGCCATATCACAAGGATTATGTGAAAAGAATTAACCCGAATTACTTTAATCACATGTCAACTGCGCTAGAAAGTATTAATTATACTCAGCATGTTGATTTCATAATAGACGATGTTGTCCCTGACTTCATGTCTGATGCTAATCATTTAAATAGTTCAGGGTCTAAATATTATACTAGTAGGCTACTAGAGGAGATTTCTGTTAAATAAAAAAGAGCGGTGAAAACCGCTCTTTTAATCTCTTAGTCGCTTTCTTATTAGTCTACATTGTCATGTAAGAAAGAGTTGTTGTCTTTGAGTATAGTTTCAGAGTTCCCTTGCTCATCTGTTTCTTCAGAAAGTGTGTAACGGCTTACCTGAGACTCTGAGCTATGCGCTATGTCATCTAGTTTTACGTTTCTTCTAACATAAGAAGGCTCATTTTCTAGTTGAGCTAAACCACCTGGCGTTCTAAGCTTGTGAGAAAATTCTTTTACTCTGTTTTCTCTCTGTTGGTTCAGTTGAGCTAAGTCAGCTCTACTAATTCTGTCATTAGGCTCTTGGTGTGTGAACTTAATGGAACTATCTACAGGTGCTTTAGGCGCCTCTGAAGTGGTTCTTAGATCATCTTTATCTAATTCGTAAACAATCTTGTTAACTTCTTCTTTTGGTTCTTCGCTTGCAGGTTCAGAAAGGGGAGGAGTAGAATCGTTTACGGTAGTATTCTTTATAAAAGGTTCTTCTGTTTCTAGCTCTTCTGTGCGGCTAAATAAAGTTGACGAATCATTCTCTTCCGTTTCGTTTAACCAAGACGGAGCTTCATTTGCTGTCGGAGCATCAGGAGTGTTCGCTTCTGGAGTTTGTTCTTCCGAACCCTTTAAGAAAGGTTGTTCTTCCGATGTAGTTGTGTCAAATTTAACGGACGCATTAGTTGGAAGAGTTGGTTTTTCTATAGGTGAAGTTATTTGTAAGGGTTCTTGTTCTTCTAAAATGTGTTTTTTAATCTCGGGCTCCATTACTGGAATTCCAGAAATAATTTCCTGAGAACTAAAGCCAGTAGCGATTACTGTCACACATAAATCATCTCCAAGTGTGGTGTCTTCTCCATAACCCCAAATCACTTCTGCGCTCATACCCGCTTTATCCTGAATATAATCTGTAATTTCCATTACCTCATCCATAGTTACAGCATCAGCGCCGTGAGTTACATTTAGTAGAACAAACTCAGCGCCAGTTATATCATTGTCATTAAGTAGAGGAGATTCCAATGCCTGCGTAACAGCGGTCATGGCTCTATCTTCTCCTTGTGCTTTTCCTGACCCCATTATAGCTACACCGCTATTTTTCATTACAGTGTTTACATCATTCATATCTACATTTACCTCACCAGTAAGTGTAATTACCTCGGCTATACCTTTAGCTGCGGTGCAAAGAACTTCATCTGCATGAGAGAAGGCATCTTTCAATGTCAAGTTTCCGTAAAGCTCACGAAGCTTGTCATTCTTTATCACTAAAAGTGTATCTACAGAGTCTCTCATTTCTTTAAGACCTTGTTCTGCTTGATTTTTTCTTTTTCTCCCTTCGAACATGAAAGGAATAGTCACAATCCCTACAGTTAGAATCCCTAAGTCCCTAGCGGCTTTAGCTATGATAGGCGCAGCGCCAGTTCCAGTTCCTCCACCCATTCCAGCTGTAACGAAAACCATGGTAGTGTTCTTCGTCAATATCTTCATGACGTCATCTAGGTTTTCTACTGCAGCATTCCTTCCTACTTCAGGAATAGCTCCGGCTCCTCTGCCTTCAGTCAGTGTAGCTCCTAGTTGTATTTTAAGTGGAACAGGACTATGGTCTAAAGCTTGAGCATCGGTGTTACACACAACGAAGTCTACTCCATTAATTCCTTGTTCATACATGTAGTTGACAGCATTACTACCACCACCACCGACACCTATAACTTTTATGATTGAATTGTGCTCTGTAGGAAGCTCAAATCTCATTATGTCTGTTGTATTATCACTCATGACTTAGGGGTTAAATTGTATTAGTTAATCTATTTTCTTCTGATTAAAAAAGAAGTTTGCGAATAAGCAAAAACTAGCTGAGTTATCATGGAAATAATTTAAGTAGTTTTCCATATAACGCGGCTTCTATTGTTAGCTTTTATTCTTCTTCATTTTCGAACCATGCTTTGATGTTGTCTAAAAACTTGACCGCACCTTTTCTGCTTTCTCCTTGTTGTTTCTTAATTAGGTCATCAGACGTAGTTTTACTTCCATTGTCAAACCCTTTCATAACCAGTCCTACACCTGTGGAGTAGGTAGGCTTTACTACGTCTTCATTAGGGGCTTTGTATAAGTGTTCATTCGGGTAGCCTATTCTACAATCCATTCCTGTAATGAATTCGAATAATTGGGTAATGTGTCTCATCTGAGAACCACCACCTGTAACTACTATACCACCGATTAGCTCTTTTTCGAACCCGCTGTTCTTAATTTCATAGTAAATGTGCTCTATGATTTCAGACATTCTAGCTTCTATAATGTTGGCCAAGTTTTTTAGAGAAATTTCTTTAGGATCTCTTCCTCTTAGACCTGGAATACAAACGATTTCATTCTCGTTGTTTTCGCTAGCTATAGCAGAACCGAATTTTTTCTTTAATGCCTCTGCTTGATTTTTCATAATCGTGCAGCCTTTCTTAATATCTTCAGTAATGATATTCCCTCCAAAAGGAATGACTGCCGTATGACGAATAATTCCATCTTGGAAAATAGCGATGTCTGTAGTTCCTCCACCGATATCTACGAGGACTATTCCGGCTTCCTTTTCTTCCTTGCTTAAAACTGCCGCGCTAGATGCTAGTGGTTCCAAGATCAGTTGGTCTACGGTTAACCCTGCTTTTGCTACGCACTTATAAATATTCTGTGCAGCAGCGATATGGCCAGTGATGATGTGGAAATTAGCCTCCAATCTTACGCCGCTCATACCTATAGGATCTTTAATTCCCTGTTCGTTATCTACGATAAACTCCTGTGGAAGCACGTGAATGATTTCTTCACCAGGAAGCATCACTAGCTTGTGCATGTCATCTATAAGTTCATCTAAGTCATTTCTAGAAATCTCTGTTTCTAGATTGTTTCTCATTTTAATACCTCTGTGCTGAAGACTGTTAATATGCTGGCCTGCTATACCCACATTCACAACATTGATTTCTACATCAGAGTTTTTCTCAGCATCTACTACTGCAGCTTTTATAGAAGCTACGGTTTTTTCGATGTTAGAGACTACGCCTCTAGTCACGCCCACAGATTCAGAAATTCCCATTCCTAGGATTTCTATTTTTCCGTGATCGTTTTGTCTTCCTACGAGACAAGCTATTTTAGTGGTTCCTATGTCTAGTCCTACTACTATTTCTGACATGTTTAAAGTCTTTACAGGTTAATAGTTAATCTCTTTGCACACTACCTGGTCTTTAAATCGCAAGTCCAGCGTGCTGTATTTATTCCAATTCTGTTTACCGATGGTCTCTTTATAGAATACCTCTAGTCGGTTTAATTTATCTTCTATGTTCTCAGATTCTCCTAAAAGAATTTTATGGCTTCCTACTCTTGGTACCAATTCGAACTCTTTTTCTTCATTCACATACACATGTTCCACCTGATTCACCCAGAAATCTGATGTTTCTATAAAAGTCGCTACTTGAAAGATTTCGTCTAAAAGCGAGCTTTCCCTTAATTCTTCATTCACTTTGAGTAAAGAAAGGGTTGTGCCATCTAGTGACTCGTTAATTCTTCCTGTAAACAGCATTAGGCGGGGATTTCTAGAGGATAACGTAGGCATTTTAACGCCATCTTTATCTACCAAAAAACTCTCACCTTCTACATTTATAATTCTAACGAAGGGCACGCGCTGTTCGGCATTAATTTTTAGCTTTCCATCAACAGTTTTATGAACAGTTGGATTTTTAATCAGCGGATTGGAATTTAGGGCGGTTTGAATCTTATAAAGATTGACGTCATTTATAGGCGCTCCTAGGATGGGAGTGCCTATCCCTATAATCTCCTTTTCTATCTGTCTCTCAGTGATTAAGGCTTCTTCTGCGCTTACGTCTAACTTGATTTCCATGACCCAACAAGTCACTTCAGACTGCTGTTCTATAGCGAAGGCTGTCAGAAATATGATGGCTAAAATGGCAGCTACAAATCCTGATTTTTTCCAGTTGATATTCATGAAAGTGCTTGTTTTATGGGGGTCACTAATTGGTCTATGTCTCCAGCTCCTAAGGTCATAAGAAGTTCAGGTTTTTGTGATTTCACCCAGTGGAGTGTTTCTTCTTTAGAAAGTAATTTTTTCTGCGTTGAAATTTTTTCTAATAACCAGCCACTGGTCACACCCTCGAGGGGACGTTCTCTGGCGGGATAAATATCCAAG
>Ga0209302_10000732_pt1:0-17500 | contig 18998 bp, 16 predicted proteins | sample ArcOceMetagenome_2_FD_187445 | JGI IMG/M metagenome (GOLD analysis project Ga0209302, IMG submission 187445) | Marine eukaryotic phytoplankton communities from Arctic Ocean - Arctic Ocean ARC135M Metagenome (SPAdes) (version 2) | ecosystem: Environmental > Aquatic > Marine > Oceanic... | reverse complement strand
TTGGAACGAAGCGTCCGTGAACACGTGTGTGGGCGATGCGAATCATTTGTCTTTGCTTGGCCCTCTCTGTTGCACTGAACATATTCCAGGTCCTTACGCGACAAGAGGTGCAGCTTTGCGCCAAGGCGCAAACCGTGGTGGTGGCGCCTCTGCCGGGGCTCCGCAGCGGTGACCACGGCGGCCGCGGCGGCGGGCGAGGCGGAGCCAGAGCACGGCGGAGGGCTCCTCATACGCCCAAGGTGCGCATGAACGACGGCCATGAGCAAGCAGCCATGGTACCCGAGCGCGGGCCCATGATAGCCGGAGCTCCGCATCAGGAGTTGCTCTTGGTGCTCGGTGTGATGAGTGCCGAACAGCTGCCAGCGGTTGGGGGCGTCGGGGATCCTAAGCGCCACGCTGGCGACCCGAAGGCGAAGGCGCGCCGGGCACGTGCGAGGGAGTACTACAAGCGGTTGGGGGTGGCGGAGATCCTGGTGAAGTTCTTTGTCGACAGAGCGTGGCTGTCCAACCAGACGCAGCAGCCGGAGCCCGACGATGTTGTTGGCATCCCATCGTTCGGCAAGTATGCGCTTGAGCTCTGCGGCGGCTGGGGCCACGCCGACCTGCCGGGCACATGCACGACCAAGGAGGCACGGCTCATGAGCAAGGCGCGAGGCTGGTGGCTAACCCTAACCCTGACCCTAACCCTAACCCTGACTCCCCTAACCCTAACCCGAACCCTAACCACCCTAACCCTAACCCTAACCCTAACCATGAGCAAGGCGCGAGGCTGGTGGCGAGTGGCGCGACAGTGGCCTGCGCGCTACTACGGGCAGACTGACGACGACTGCGGTATGCAACCCTGCCAGCTACATCAGCCCTTACTCTAACCCTAACGCTGACCCTCACCCTGACTACACACCCTGACCCTCCCCCCCCCTAACCCTAACCCTCACCCTGCCCCTCACTCTAACCAGTGATCGACCTGCCTCGCCCCCCCCCCCCCTAACCCTAACCCTCCCCCCCCTGTGCCCCCCCCCTCTGCCCAGACCCAAGTCCTCACCCTAAGCCTCACCCTGCCCCTCACTCTAACCAGTGATCGACCTGCCTCGCCTCGCCCACCTCGTACAAGCGATGCCTCGCCGTGACGTGTATGCTGGCAAACTATTCTACGCATCTATCAACGGGACGTCGACTGATCAAATGCCGCTGAGATCTTGCTTCACTGACCACGGCCCAACGGTCTGTGCAACTCTATCTGAACCCAAATATTTCTCCTAACCCTAACCATGACCCTAACTCTAATCTTAACCCTAACCCTAACCCTAACCCTAACCCTAACCCTAACCCTAGCCCTCACCCTTCCCAGGCGGCGCTAGGCACGAAGGCGTTCTTCCCAAACTGCAGGCCGACGCGCGGGCCCTTGCCCTACATCAACGGCCCGCTCATTGTACTTTCCGAAGACGTCGGCACGTGGCTGCTCAACTCCTCCGCCGACCCGCTGCACAGCTTCGAGACGACGGCGCACCAGACCGACGCGCAGCTCGGATGGGAGCTCTCGTTCCACCCGTCCATCAGCCTCGTCGACCTCGGCTTCATCCTGGGCGGCTCCTACACATCGAACAACTTCCGCGCCCACCCCAGCGATCCGATCATGGGGTCCTATGCGCACCCCACCGATACCCGCCCTGCGGGAATAGTGGCCCACAAGGTGTCCAACCCGAGCGACTTTGAGCTGGTCACTGCACAGCAGCAAAAAGACCGCGCCAAGGAACCGAAGCCACTCGCAGTTCAGTGTCGTGGCCTTCGCGGCCAGGATCGCGAACGGTTCTGCCCCAGTGGCGCGAGTAGCTTCACGTGCAGCCCATGGTCGGCGCAGCTGGCCGAGGTCGACGCTTTCCCGCCAGAGTTCCAAGGGTGGCGCTTGTGCCAGTCGCCCCGTGAGGCTGCTGCGGCTGCTGCGGCAGCGAAGGCTCAAGACGAATCCTTCCTATCAACCAACATGAGCAGCGTGCTCGGGGCGGCCGAGAAGTGGCTAGCAGTGGCTCGCCCCGGCGTCTGCGCGGCCACGACGGGGCCGGGGGACTGCCACCGGGGGACCATGGGCAGCTTTAAAGATGCAGGCTTGGGCAACGTGCGATCCTGGGAGCAGTTGGCACTTCGTTGCATGTGGCTGTGCGAAGGATGCGCTCGGTGCCGCCACATCTCCGCGAGCCTGGCGTTTAAGGACTGCTCGTGGTTTCAGGACTGCTCGATGGACGCTCTCTCCTTAGCTGCGCCAGGCTTCAAATCGGCTCCGGTGGACGCGCACTCTCCTCAGAATACCTCCAAAAGCTGAGAGAGCGAGCGGCTGCATGCGCGAGATGTGCCTCTCCAATCGGAGAACGGGACAGGTCGTCCCGCCGGACATGCGTGCGGCAAATGGCTGTTCTTATCATGAATCTGCCGAGTCGTGAGGTGTCGCGTGTTTTCCCTTCTATTCAACGCCCTTGTTCGCGTTAGGCCCTTCCACGTTCACTTCACAGTCCACAGAGTACGTTGTGGTAGAAGGGGATTTGGCGGCCGGTGCTGTGCTGCTGCGTGCTGGCAACCCAATGTCCAAAAGTGTTTGTCAGGCGACAGGCCGCACCGCACAGGCCCTGCACACGCTGCGCCGTGCGCCTGGCTGTGGCTCGTTGCTTCAGGTTAAAGTCCTGGCTCTTAGAACGATAAGCTTATCCTCTGAGACGCGAGTCCGACAGTGTATACTTAGTATACAGTCAATACATCTCCAAAGCACACTTTGCCAGCAGGCAGCATTGTTGATATTTACCATCGAGACGGCCATCATCTACACAAAAGTGCCAGCGCACTACTCTACAGCCGTTACAGTATTCGAAACCCACTCGTGAAAGCACGAAACTCGACAGCTAGACGATGCGGGCAGTGCGGAACCCCGGGAGGCTCTGCGACAAGTGCGACAATTCGCAAGCCTGGAACCACACGAGTAGTCACATGCAGTAGCTGCACTGATACTGCTACTCCCTAATTACTGAGTACGATGCCACGTACATACGGTACAACTTACTGTACTTACCTGGAACCACGAGCAGTCGGCTTGCGTGAGCGACACGGAGATGTAAGCGCAGCGGCGGCCGCAACGCTGCTGGCAGCCTGTGGCGCACGCCTCCATCGCGACGAGCCAGTCGGTCGTCTCGTTTGCGTTTAGCGGCCACGCGCCGCTCTGGCCACACCTGCGGTGTACGCGGTACTCCGTTGTCCCGCAGAAGCCGGGCAGAGAGGACGAGAGCCAGCGCAGTGCCACGTCGTCACGTCGCGGGGACTTGATGACGGCCGTCGGTACGGTGGTGGAGTTGACTGAACGGAAAGCGACGGCGCCAACACCGTTGTACCATCGCACCTCCACGCCAGGTTCCGCAGAAGCGCGCTCCTCCTGAGCTATTTGCTTCCAGTCGTGCGCCCCATGCCGGCTCAGCATCGACTCCGGCACTTCCTTGGACTGAGCACCCGACAGGTGCGCCAGCACGCTGCGCCGCGTGCCACCCGTGAATGATGCAACCGTTAGCAGGCCCGCCTCCTGGATCACCATCGCGAGCCCTTGCTCGGTGTACCGGAAGAAGTCATAGGGCACGCCGTGGTACGGCATAATCGTCGGCGCCTACCATATATTTGAAAGCAGAAAATGTGGCTTATAGGCCTCGGCCAGATGGCTCTACTGAGGCTTGTTCTCTGTGCCAGATCGAGCAAACCCCCCTCATTCAAGCTCCGGCTCTGGTCAGCCTCACCGATCCGCATTATCTCGGGCGGGTGGGGGCTCTCTGGCCGGCGCTATACTATAGTAAGGCTTGTTTCTAACTTGGGCGAGCGCCGTGAGAACAAGCACGCCGCCCGGCCGCATCAACAGGTAGAGGTTGCGCAGCACGACGACGGGCTGCGACACGTGCTCCATCACCTCCGTACACAACACCAGGTCGAGCGTGCTGCGCGGGAAGAGTGGCGACAGCGGCCGCGCGAGATCGATGCGCCAGATGGAGGAGCCGCTCTTAGCGCCGCGGAGAGAGCCCATAGCAGAGACACCCTGCTTCTCGGGCCTCGACTCGTAGAACAGGACGTTGGTGCGCGTGCATGGGTAGTTGTTTGAGAACTTGACGTGGTCCCACTCGAGGCAGACACAGCCGTCTGGCAGGTCGTGGTGCGTGTTTCGATGGTAGCGCCGGAGTCTGCGCACGGGTTAGTGAGAGGGTATAGGGTATAAGAGCAGGGTTAGGACCACGGTTTAGAGTCACAGCACAGGGTTACTATAGTTGGGTGGGGTTAGAGGGTAGGTTACTGAAGTTGTGTAGCGTCAGGATAGGGGCCAGGGTTGCTGTATGGCAGTATGGCAGTGTGTCATAGGGGCCACGTATAACCTGCGCACGAGGGGCTGCATCTCCATGTGAAGCTTGTGAACGGTACGGCGCACGATGCTCCTGAAAGTCCCCATGCCCGCGCCAAACGCCAGCGGCAGCTCGCCGGACGCATGGAGCGCAGCCTGCACGCGCAAGAACGCTCTCTGCGCACCGCTCCGCCCGTTGGCAAACTCTTGGGCCGCTCCCGCCTGGCTGCCTGCCCTCAGCGCCGAGGCAAACGCAACTTGTTCGTCCTCCGTGAGGCCGATTGCCCGGAAGACGGAATCCAACGACGGAACGGTCGCAGGCTTGGCGAGTGGCCGATGCTCTGCTGCCATCGACAGAGCGACACCGAGATGCAATATCTTCTTCCCCGCCTCGACCCCGGTCGCAAGGAGGAGCGTAGAGATGAGGAGCACAGCCAGCTTCATTATCTGGCACACTGTTTATCTGCGCGCTCTCGGACAGGGGGCGATCTGTTGGAGAGTGCGCTTCAACAATGTAACAGAGTGTTCGTGTTGAGGGTTGAACCGATGGCGAACGTGTAACGTTACACGTAACGGGTTCGCCGTCGGTTCAACCCTCAAAACGAACACTCTTCTGTTCATTGTTGCGACTGACCTAAGCCCTAACCCTAAACCTCTAACGTCTAATCGAACCCTACCCTATAACCTAACCCTATAACCCTAACCCTAACCCCAACCCTAACCCTAACCCCGCCAACCCCAACCCCACAGCCCTAACCCTCGCCCTAGCCCTATAACCCCAAAACCCTAACCCTAACCCTAACCCTGACCCTATAACCCCGTCCCTCTAACTCATACAAGGTGTGGCTCAGGGAGAGGCTGCCTGGCGCGCGTGTGGCGTGTGGCATGACGCGGCAAGCTGCGTTCGCCTTACGTTCGCCTCCATGTGCTCGGACGACCCGCGCCCGCGCGCTTTGTGGTGCTCAGCTCGAGTTGCACACACAGTCCCGCTTGCGTTGGATTGTAAAGGCCAAGCAGCCCTGCATATGCCGCTCATATGCCGTTTTTGCCTTGCGCGATGGGCAAGCCAACTGCGGCCACAGCTAGCCCCAGTGTCGAGAGGCACGAGCCTTTCCATGCACCCAAGAGTACGGGAGAAGCCCTGGAGAGAGAGAGCGCGGCCCCCGCGAGCCCCGTCAGCATTCAGTCATGCGAGCGTTGCCCTAGCGCTGCCCTACTGTATATAAGCTTGGCATCAGTCGTCTCTGGTATAGCAGCTGGGCATCTCCTCTAGCATATTGACAGCACTCGGGGACTGATCTGGGTGCGCATCCACAGGTGCTTAATGGCGGAGTGCACGTGTCCTTCAACCCCGCGCGTGGCAAGAGGGACTTGATCGATCAGACCTTACGCATATGCTCACGCAGGCCCTTTATAACCCTACACCCTACCCTAAGTCTCGGTACGGTATGGGTACCGGGATATGTCCCTCCGGGCTGTTACTGAAGTTGTTAGGGCTTAGGCCGTTATCGTTTGTGTCGTCTTGTCTCGTTAGGGGCGAACACGCAGGATGTCGTTGTTCTCGACCCCGTCGCCGCCCTCGGAGGCGGGCGGCACGGGTCCGGCGGGCGGGAGGCCGGACTTCCCCTCGCCGACCAAGCTAGTGCGCAACGGACTCACCGGGACGGAACTCGAGATGGACGCCGACTACGTCGCGTTGTGGGCGCACTGGAACTCCAGCTGCAACCCTACTCGCGTGCAACGACGGGATGGCGTCACAATCGACTCACGCTCCTGGTCACTGGCGGCTGATTCCCTGCCTTTGATAGCGCCGCACGACCCCCGGCCTTGCTCAAACGTCTCGCAGCTTCACCGTGCGGTGTCGGCGGGGCGCCGCCGGGCTTCTCGCTTCGAACCGGTGGGCTGCTCTATCTCGTGGTGCCCGCCTGCACAAGCGCGCGAAGTGCTGGGCCGCTTCTCGCATGTGCTGCTCGTGGGCGACTCGTTGCTGACCACGGTGGCAGACGGGCTGCAATTCCTCGTCTCCGGCGACTTTGCGACGGGAGTGCTGCGTCCGAACGCAAGCACCGAGGCACACAAGCTGTGTACGTGTGACGGCCAGATGTCCGCATCGGTACGGTGCCGCTCGGAACACGAGCTGAATGCACGCCTTTCGCGGCACCCTTCGACGCGCGCAAACACGAGCTTTGCATTCGTTGGCCACAGCGAGGTATCCTAAAACCCCATGGCCTTTAGCCCGACCTAAGCCCATATAGCCTGAACCCCAAACCTCTAACGTCGAATCGAACCCTACCCTAACCTTATCCTAACCTAACCCTTACCCTAACCCTAACCCCAACCCTAACCCTGACCCCAACCCCAACCCCACAGCCCTAAACTTCGCCCTATAGCCCTATAACCCCAACCCTAACCCTAACCCTAACCCTGACCCTAACCCCGTCCCTCTAACTCAAGTTGTGGCTCAGGGAGAGGCTGCCTGGCGCGCGTGGGCGTGGCATGACGCGGCAAGCTGCGTTCGCCTCCATGTGTTCGGACGACCCGCGCCCGCGCTTTGTGGTGCTCAGCTCGAGTTGCACACACAGTCCCGCTTGCGTGGGACTGTAGAGGCCAAGCAGCCCTGCATATGCCGCTCATATGCCGTGTTTGCCTTGCGCGATGGGCAAGCCAACTGCGGCCACAGCTAGCCCCAGTTTCGAGAGGCACGAGCCTTTCCACGCACCCAAGAGTACGGGAAAAGCCCTGGAGAGAGAGAGCGTGGCCCCCGCGAGCCCCGTCAGCATTCAGTCATGCGAGCGTTGCCCTAGCGCTGCCCTACTGTATATAAGCTTGGCATATCGTCTCTGGTATGGCAGCTGGGCATCTCCTCTAGCATATATATTGACAGCACTCGGGGACTGATCTGGGTGCGCATCCACAGGTGCTTAATGGCGGAGTGCACGTGTCCTTCAACCCCGCGCGTGGCAAGAGGGACTTGATCGATCAGACCTTACGCATGCTCACGCAGGCCCTTTATAACCCTAAACCCTAACCCTAAGTATGCATTTAACCCTACACCTGAACGACAGATAATACTCCTATATATACCCGCCCTCTTTATATATATATACTCCTATATAACCCTAAGTAAGTCTGACCCTGATCCACTCTGCTCTGGCTATACCTTGTGCAACCCATGCTCACACACAGGCCGAGCACGCCTGTGCGCACCTCGCGGGCCGCGGTCTAGTGCACGTCGTGTGGACCGGCATACACGCCATGGTGGGCGACCCCGCGCTCATCCGCAGGTTCCCGCACCAGACGTGGAACGCGAGCCTGCGTTTCGACCAGGAGACGGGAGACCACGCGGCGTGCCTGTGGGGGGTGCGCAGTCTCTTCTTGACGAGCCTCACACGTGGCGCTGCGACGACGGACGGCGTGCACCCGCTAACTGACACGGCGCTTGCGGAAGCACTCGTACTACTCCGAGCAATGGAACTGGTTGCAGATGGGGACACTTCGCTGCTTCTCCAGAATTCTACTACCAAGCGAGAAAAGCGGGCAGGAGCATCGGAGCATGGAGCATCCGTTCCGCGCAAAACCAATTGGTCAGCTCTCTTCTACCAGGGTTTAGGTCAGATTAGATAAGATTGTTGGGTTAGGCCTAATTTGGCCTAATTTGATATCCAATTCTACCCCCCAAAACACACAAACCGACTTGGCACACGAAAAAATCCCCCCCTTCCGAAAACTTCGAAGTTCGTTCTGCTCCTCGGGGTGTCGCCCTGCGCTCATACGTCCCGCAGTGGAGCGCTCAACCCGGACGAGTGCCAACACCCGGCCGCAGTTCGCTCGTGTTACTGAGAATGGCGGACGACGCGCTGGGACACGCCCTGCGCTCGGGCCCAGGTGGAGCACCGAAACACCTGCAGGGCTCCGACGAGGGCACGGAGCAAATGAGCGCGGCGGCGCTGTTGCAGGAGGCGCTGTTCAAGGCTTCGGTGCGGATCATCGACCTCTTTCGCGAGTGGGACAGCGACAGCCGCGGTACTATTTCGCGCGACGCGTTCCAACGGGCGATGGCAGAGCTGGAGTACAGGGCTCCCGTCGAGGAAATTGATGCCCTCTTCCTCAAGTGGAGATCGGACCGAACGGGCGTGCTTGAGATCAATGAGCTCGAGCGACTGCTGCGCCGTGGAGCAAGCGTCATGAAGAGCGCGATTGAGATGGACTGCGATAACAGGAGTGCGCTGCGCACGGGCGGGGTCGACAAGGAAGGGTCGACGCTGCTGCAAGGATTCGCGATTGACGAGGCCTCCGACCTGTCGGTTGCGGAGCAGCTGCGCGACGCGCTGAGCAAAGCGGCGGTGCGCGTGATTGATCTGTTCCGTGAGTGGGATGACGACGACAGCGGCACGGTCTCGAAGGAGGAGTTCCGCCGAGGCATGACCCAGATGGGCCTCAAGGCCGCCACGGAGGAGGTCGACAAGGTCTTCGACGCCTTCGACCCGGACCGCAGCGGCAGTGTAGAGCTCAAGGAGTTCTCGCGGCTGCTGCGCCGAGGGTCGAGCGCGAAGCTCGACGAGTCGCTGCAGGCAGGCGCAATGGGAGTGATCGAGACGAAGAGCGGTACCAAATTCGCGCTGCGCAAGGGCAAGAAGCCGGAGCAGGCTGCAACCCTATGCGAAGTAAAGGCTGCAATCCTATCTGATTCAGGCTGCGACACGATTACCTCCCGGTTGTGTCGCTATGTGATGTGATCCAGGCTGTTGCACTATGTGAGCAGGCGGGCACGGCGGTGTTGCGGGGCTTCGACCTCGATGAGGACTCGGACGAGAGCATTGCTGAGCAGGCACCACCGACCAACCGACCCGCCGCCCACCAACCCTACTCCTCGACCGCCCGACCTAACCCTAACCCACCGACCCTCGCCGTGCCAGCTGCGTGGCGCGCTGTCGGCGTCGGGCGCGCGCGTCATCGACCTCTTTCGCGAGTGGGACGCCGACGGCGACGGCAAGGTGGCGGCACCCCCACGCCCACATGCCGCCGGTTATACCCCATGCCCGTCGTCCACGCACACCTGCAGGTGACGCGCGTCGAGTTCCACAGGGCGATGGGGCTGCTGCGCTTCTTCGCGCCCAAGGCCGAGATAGACGTGGTTTTCAGCTCGTGGGACCCCGACGGCAGCGGCGTGCTGGAGCTCAAGGAGCTCGAGCGGCTGCTGCTACTGCGCAAGGGCAGCACCGTGCTCGACGCGGCCGGGGAGGCGGAGGCGCGCGCGCGCGCGCGCGAGGGTGCGGCCACGCAGGCGGCCGCGCAGGCGGAGGCGACAAAGGCGGCGCGCGTGGCGCGCGCGACAGCGGAGCCCAAGGATAGTGAAGGGGATGGCCTTTGGGAGTCGACACCTCGCGCGTCGTCGATCGCACTGCCGCCGCCGCCGCCGCCGCGGCCGGCGGCGCCGCGCCTCGCGCCGCGCTCGCCGCGCCAACGGCACATCGAGGCCGTGTATACGCAGCTCGAGCACGCCCGCAGGCAGGACACGCGGCTGGCGCATCTCATCGTGCCTCACACGCCGCCGGCTTGGGCATGGAAGACAGAGAGGCAAGCTGAGGCGCGCCCTGTGCTCGCCACGGTGCGGCCGAGCACCGTGCAGGCGGGCCAGAGCCCCGAGTGCCCCACCATCGCCGCCGCTACCGCCGCCGCCACCGCTACCGTCACCACCACCACCGCCGCCGCCGCTGCCGCGCCACCGGGCGGTGGTAACCAGCGGCTCGGCACCGCGCCCGCAGCGAGTATGTCGCCTCGGCGCCGACAGGGCGGCGGTGCGCAAGGCGGTGCGACGCCGCCGTGGGCTCAGTGGCACGCCACGGCGGCGTGCCCTGCGCCATGGATTGTGGCCTCCGACGGGCGAGCGCGCGCGCGGTCGGCCCAGCAGTGGCAGCAGTGGCGGGTCAGTGGCGGGTCCTCGTCAGGCGCCCCGCTCGACTTGTCTGGCGCGGCCGAGGGGGCGGAGGCCCACACACGTGCGGGCGAGGCGTCAGCAGCACAGGCAGCAGTGCGGGCTGAGGCGGCGGAGGCAGTGCCAGTGGCGGCGGACAGTGGAGACAGCGGCGATAAGGGCGCCACGGATGAGGTAGCGACAGCGACCCCCGCGGCGGCTGCGGTGGCGGCTGCGGCGGCGCCTGGTCTGTCACTGCGACCTGGCGAGTTGGGCGGCAGGCTGAGGCCGCACTCGGCAACGCTCACCGAGCCGAATGACCCGCTTGCCGTGGTGTTGCCCACGTCGCGGCGAGCCGACGCTCTGCAACTTGCTGCAACCCCATGCATGTGCATGTGCATGTGCATGTTGGCCTGCAACCGCACGTACCCAGCCTGCAACCCCATGTACTCCAGGCCGCGGTCGGCGCGCTCGCTGTATGAGCCGAGGCCACGTGCGTACAGCCGCTTCACCACGACGGGGTCCTTCCTGCGCGAGCTCGTGCCCACGTGGCGCGAGCTCTCGCCGCAGGGCGGTAGTAGGCAGCCACAGGCGACTCGCAAGCTCGCGCCGCCAGCGCAGGCGGCGCACGCTCTTGTCGACGGCCCGCCGTGGTTGCCGGCGCACGCATGCAACGCCGCGAAACGCTCTCTGCCGACGGCGGCGGCGGCGGTGGCGCCAGCAGCGCACGGGGAGCGCCCCGGCACCGCGCCGGCACCGACGATCTCGATGGCCAGGGCCGCGGCTGACGGCGACGGGCCATTCTCGGAGGCGCGGCGGCCCGAGCGGCCCAGCACGGGCGCGGCTAGGCGGCCGCCGTCGTACCACACATCGACACAGCCCGTTCACCGCCTCGGCTTCAAGGCGGTGCCGCTGCTTGGGTCGCCGCGTACCGGGAGCGCGTGTCCTCGTCAAAGGCCGACGACAGCCCCACCTGTATCCAGCCGCGTTGGCTGGTTTCCCTCCGGAGTTGGCGGGTCGTATGAGTTGACCGAGAAGCAATAGTGGGGGGAGGGGTGCGTCGTGTGATAGGTACTGTACAGTTTTGAGATTAAATAATTGAGTATACGAAGCGCGGTACTGCTTTTGTGACCACATTCACGAGCGCGCCCAGCAGCAGCACCGTTCAAAAATGTGCTGCGACACAGTTGAGTGGCAAGTTGGGCTGACAACATGGCTGACAAGCTGACGGACGGGGATGGTCGGTCGGGTGTACCAGCCTTGGGATCAGGCTCCCGAGATTTGGCCCATACGATGCAAACGGCTGCAGGCGATATATCTGTAATATATCTGGGCTTGAGGGCGCCATTTCGCTCACTGGAGCACAGAGCACAGGATCGTTTCCCCAAGTGGGTCCACGGAGCACGGACCCGCTTCGCCCGTTTCAGGGGGTCACAGGCGGAGTTCGATCGGCTGCGCAGGCGCGCACCGCACCTCTGGGGTGCGGACGACCTGGATCGTTTCTACGGCTGCGGCACGTGGGACAACGAGGCTCGAGGGGCTGGCCGAGGAGCACGACAAGCTCGACGAACAGGAGGAGGACGAGGCGGGGGAGCGTCTCCTCACGCGGCTCGGCATGAGCGAGTACTACGGCTCGGAGGGCTTCGACCACCCGCCGTCGGACGTGTACTCGTACGGCGGCGGCTATTTCGGCGATGACGGGGCTGGGGCGTGACGCGTGAGTGAGTGAGTGCCTTGGCCCGGGGCGTGAGCCCCCCCCTTAGCCCGTGGGACTTGTGTTTGTGTGTGTGTACTTGCGTAAGTACCTCGTGGGTAGGCAGTGGGTAGGTCGTCCCATTTGGCACCCCTTCGTATCTTATTATCTTATCCCCTTCGGCGCGTTAATTAATAAATCTGCTGCATATCTTATCTTATCTTATCTGCATGCCACATTTATTGCATGCGACAGGAACTTGCGCTCCGCGAACGCGCACGGCGGATGCTCCCGACCCGCTACGCACCGGCGCGCGGCTGCGACCAGTATCTCAACACCTGGTGCGAGGCCAACTGCCCGCACGCGCCAGCCCACTCGCCGCTCTTTGCTCGGCTCGACACCAACCAGCACGGCGGGCCGTCGACCTGGCGATGCTACGCTAAGTCCACGCTCACCGATGACCTCATGCACTTCAAGGCGGGTGACACCTACTGCACCCGGCCGCAGCAGCTCGGCCTGCAGATGATGGCCTGCCTCAATAACCGTCCGCCGCTACCTGCAGAGGCGGCCCAACGAGCTTCAGCGCCACCGCAGCCCACCCGCAAGCCACCGCCGCCGTCGCCGCCCGCCGCTGGCCGCGCGGGGTGCGAGGATGCGCTGAGCGAGTGCGCGGTGTGGGCGGCGTACGACGAGTGTCGCCAGAATCCCGGTTTCATGAACGAGATCTGCCCCGCCGCGTGCAACAAGTGCCCGAAGGGGCTGCCGCCGCCGCCGCCGCCGCCGCCGCCGCCGCCGCCGCAGAAGGCCAGGGATGAGGCGACGAAGGAGGTGAAGGAGGAGCCGCCGCCGCGTCCTGTGGCGTACTGCGCGTCACCGTGCGACGCGGCGGCGCCGGCGGGCTCGGGCGCGCGATGCTCTGGGCGCGGTAGCTGCGCGCAGTGGCGGGGCTACGACTTCTGCTCGTGCACGCACACAGTCGACACCAAGCACCTCGGGCTACGCTGCGAGCAAGCGGTGCGGGCCAACGCGCCTTGCTCCGAGGCGTGTGCGGCGCACGGCCGCTGCGTGCACGGCTTCTGTGACTGTGACCTCGGCTGGAGCGGAGCCGACTGCACGACGGCAGGCGCGATGCCGCCCTTCCTCACCAAGGCCGCGCTGCACGCCAGCGGCTTGACGGCCGGCGACGACGGGCCCCTCCTCGGCAGCTGCCCCGCGGCGCCCTCGCTCCACCTGGCCTACGCACGCGAGCCGGCCAGGTTGAGGCGGTTAGGGTTAGGGAAAGGGAAAGGGAAAGGGTCAGAGTTAGAGTCAGAGCCCTAGCCCTAGCCCTAGCCCCAACCCTGGCCCTAACCCCAACCCTAACCCTAAACACCCTGACCAGGCTGAAGCGGCTGCTGGCCTCCGTACCCGAGACGGCGCAGAGCCGGCCGCTGCGCTGTGCGACGTGCGCGGTGGTCTCCAACGCAGGCATCCTGAGGCGGCGTGAGTACGGGGCCCAGATCGATGCTCATGCGTGCGTATGGCGCATGAACCGTGCGCCCACCAAGGGCTTCGAGCGGCACGTGGGCTCGAGGACGACGCTCGATTTCGTCAACTCGTTCCCGCACCTGCGCAACCTCAACATCCTGCCGCGGCTAGACACGCAGCTGGTGCACGGCATGACCATAGAGCTGTGGGAGGCGACCGTGCCTCGTGACGGGGCCCAGTGGGCCGGCTTCGAGAAGTACATGGGGTGGGTCGACGGCCACGTCCAATTCACCGAGAGCAACCCCTCGCACACGGCCGATGTGGTGGACCTGGCGTGGATGGACCGCTCGTGGCAGGCGTACTGGGCCTACCTCGCGCCTTTCGAGCCGACCTACTCGGTGGGGCGCCCCTCGTCTGGGTGGCACGTGTCGCGCCTGGCGCTCGAGACCTGCGGCAAGGTGACGATGTACGGCTTCTCGATGGAGGCGGACGACTTCCACTACTTCGACTCCGCCGTGCAGGAGAAGGTTACGCCGCAGCAGCGCGACCCAACCTTCGGCTACACGCACAAGTTCGCGCGCGAGCACGAGGTGTTTGCCAACTGGAGCCGCGACCTGCCGGAGCGCTTCGAGCTGCGCCAGTGAGCAATTGTACGGTAGCAGACACACGGTTTTATACAGTAAAAAAGAATCGATCAGGGGTATCTCTTGCTTCCTCGATCGGGTCGGGGTGTGGGCATAAAAAATACATTCGCAAAATGCCAAAAAAAGAAAAGTACAAATGTTACATCTTGTAATGGCGGGTAAAGAAAAGGAAAACATGAAAATAAGAAAAGGGAAACAGCGGCGTGTCTTAGCGACCGCATCCAGCGCGTTGAGCGGCAGGCGGCGGCGGCGGTGGCGGCGGCGAGAGGTTGGAGCTCCTGGACTGCTCATACATGTGATTGAGTGTACGATGTGTACGATGGAGAGAGGGAACGATTGTGTACGATGCTCGATGGAGAGAGGGAACGAGTGTGTACGATGGAGAGAGGAAACGAGTGTGTACTCGATGCGCGTACGAAGTGTATGATGTGTACGATGTGTACGATGGAGATTGGAGTAGGTGACATCATGAGGTGACATATATAGAAAGATATATGATATATAATCAGTCGCAAGCAACATGCGAGCACACACAACGCCTGCCGTGTGCCGAAGCCCGAACATTGTTCTCTTCACTAGTCCTCGGCAAAGAAGCCCGGCTCGAGCCGAAGGCCGCACTCGCGAAGCAGCAGCTCGACCAGGCGCCGTGTTGGCGCGCAGCGCACCGAGAGCTGCGAGACCGTAACGGCGAGCGCGACGCCGGCGCCGGGCACGGCGAGCCCAACGACGCCGCCCAGGCCCAGGTGGCCGACGAGCGGAAGCGAGCGCCCCGAGGTGTCCACCACCTGCCCCGCCTGAAAGCCGCCGAGGCCCCAGGTCGCGGGCGCACCGTTGAGTATGCCACTCGATGCTGGCCGCGCCGCGTGGGCGAGCATGGCGTGCGGCAGCTGTAACGCGGCAGCGGCGGCGGCGGCGGCGGCAGGCTCGGCGCCGCCAGCAGGCTCGGCACCGCCGGCCAGCGAGGCATAGAAGCGCGCGAGCGCGCGTGCGGAGCCATGAGCGGAGACGCCGGGCACGCACGCGGTGCGCAGCTGCGAGGCGTTGAGTGTGGCTGGGTTCTGCAGCTGCTGCGCGCCTGGTTAGGGTTAGGGTTAGGGTTAGGGTCAGGGTCAGAGTTAGGGCTAGGGCTAGGGCTAGGGCTAGGGCTAGGCGTGGCGGGATTCGGCAGCTGCTGCGCGCCCTGGAAGCGCTCCCACTGCGCGCCGTCGCCCGCAGACTGCTCATACACGTCAGGCGCGTCGTCCGAGCCCGCAGCGCGCAGCGCCTTCACCTTCGGCGCCCCAGCACCACCAGCAGCCTCCTCCGGCGCGGCAGTGACGGGCGGCGGCGCGCTCGCCGTGGCGCCCATCATGTCCGAGATCTCGAGCCCGAGCTCGCGCATCATCTGGCTCGTCGTGAAGCGCGCGGCGCGCTCGCTGCTCATGCTGGGCGTGAGCGACAGCCGAAGCTCCTCTTCGATGCCGAGGGGTGCTGTCACTCGCTGCTCCAGTAGCGCCTGCAACGACCACTCGCCGCTGCCACCACCGCTGCTGCAGCTGCTGCCGCCGCCGCCGCCGCTGCAGCCACCGCTGCCGCTGCCACCGCCGCTGCTGCCGCCGCCCCTGCTGCCGCCGCCGCCGCCGCCGCCACCGCCGCCGCTGCCGCCGCCGCCGCCGCCGCCGCCGCCGCTGCTGCCGCCGTCGCCGCCGCTGCAGCCACCGCTGCCGCTGCCACCGCCGCTGCTGCCGCCGCCCCTGCTGCCGCCGCCGCCGCCGCCGCCACCGCCGCCGCTGCCGCCGCCGCCGCCGCCGCCGCCGCCGCCGCCGCTGCTGCCGCCGCCGCCGCCATGGAGACCGCCGCCGCTGCCTGCCGAGGCTACCTCGGGTGCAACTGTATGCAGCAGCCCAGCGACCGTCCAGCCCCACGGCGCCCCCTCGAACTCTGCGCCGCCGCGCACCCCCGCGACGTTGCCCGACGCCACGGCCCGCTGCTCGCGCTCGGCCGTCCCAGCAGCTGCTGCGGCGGCGGCAACCCACTCGGCCATGGGCAGCGGCTCGAGCAGGTGCTTGAGCCGCGTGCCGGCGGGGATGCACGTGGCGAGGCCCGAGCGGTGCGCCAGCAGGCCGCCCACCGAGAGCGCGGGCGCGCCGAAGGCAGGCCACGCCTTGCTCACCGGGTCGTCGAGCGAGAGGTCGCCGCGCGCCACGGCCTGCAGCACCATGGCGCTTAGCAGAGGCGCGCCCGCCTGGAAGAGCTGGAAGAGCGTGTCGGGCCGCACGGGGCGCGCGTCGACCGTGCCCATGCGGCCGGCGGAGGCGTCGACCACGGTCTTGCCACGGACGACCAAGCACGCCTGCGCGCCTAGCAGCTCGCCCGTCGATGCGAGCGCACTGAGCAGCTGCTGGGCGTGCTGCTGCGGGCCCGCCGAGGCCGAGGCGCGGAGGACGGAGGACCGGCCAACGGCAGACAGTAGTGGCGAGAGCAGGCGCTGGGGGGTGGAGGCGGAGGCGGAGGCGGAGGGCCGCGGCGAGGCAACTCCCCGCTGGGAGGGCGGCGGCGCGGCGGCGTGGCGTGAGGGCGGCGTGGCGAGGGTCTTGGGTGTGCGCGGCACGGTGGGCGGTGAGGCATCGTTGTCGAGCAGCTGCTGGCGCGAGTGCTTGAGCAGTCGCTGCTGCGCCGCGCTGGCCATCGGCCGCAGAAAGGGGTAGGACACCTCCAGCCGCGTGCAGAGGCCCTGTAGCATGTCCTGACAGTGCACGCGGCGAGCACGGGATCAGCCGAACGTCTCTGCAGATTGGCGTGTGGTGCCAGGTTCGAATGGCGGCCGGCTACGATCGTGCGGAAGAAGTAGACCACCTCGGGCGGTATCGACGCCATCACCGAGGTGTCTCCCGTCCGAGGCTTCCGCTCGTCCTCGCGCGCCGCCTGGCGTCGCGCCCCCTCGTCGCTCCCTGCGCGCTGCCCCGGCCCCTGCCCCTGCTTGCGCGCCGCCTTCCTGCGGCTCCGCACGTCCACTTTGTACACGGCGTCGCGCTTCTGCTCCTTGGTGAGCTGGGCCGAGTGCCGCTTGCGCGCGGCGGTGGCGTCCGCGTCCGAGTTACGGAACGCGAAGGCGATGCCCGCCAGGAACTCGAATGGCTCGTAGTCGATGTGCAAGTTGAGCCCGAGCCCGACGAGCGCATCCATCAGGCCGTCGCCATCTTGCTCGGAGAGCTGCGCAGCCGAGGCGGCTCAGGCCAGGTCGGGTCGGGTCGGGTCGGGCAGGCTCAAGCGGTGGGGCACGCAGGCGAGGCGGATCGGGCAGACTCGTGTGATGGGGCTGTGGGGTGGTGGGGCACGCAGGGGCGACGCGGAGGCAACGCCGCGCGTGAGCTCATCTCGCAGCACGAGTGGCGGGCACGGGGCGCGTGCGTGGTCCGGGAGGGGAGGAGGGGGGGAGAGGGGGGAGA
>Ga0209302_10000731_pt1 | contig 18998 bp, 2 predicted proteins | sample ArcOceMetagenome_2_FD_187445 | JGI IMG/M metagenome (GOLD analysis project Ga0209302, IMG submission 187445) | Marine eukaryotic phytoplankton communities from Arctic Ocean - Arctic Ocean ARC135M Metagenome (SPAdes) (version 2) | ecosystem: Environmental > Aquatic > Marine > Oceanic | place... | reverse complement strand
TTTTTGAGGTGAAAGATTATATCTTATTTTTCCGTTGACCCGTTTCTCTAGTTTAAACTGAATACCCTCAGTATTTAAGAGTTTAGCAAGATCAGTAAAGTTAGTATCTGAATTTATAGCAGATACAGGTATTGATCTTCCTGTAATATATTCATTTAAATTATTTATTACATTCATTAGCCATTCTAGAGCATCCTGAATTAAATTTAAAAATTTATTTGTAGGTGCATTTTCATATTCTTTTTTAAAGTGTCTAGACAATGCTTGTGTAACTATCTCTAAGTTTCTATCATTCTCATTAAAATCTCTTTTTTCATTATATGAATCAGAAATTTGTTGTACCATTTCTGGAAAATTAATTTTTGCTTCAGCTAATAAATTATTGAACAAACCTTCATTGTCTACTTTTATTGCATCAATAAATGGATGTAAAATTTCTTCTATAGCTATCTCATCTGTTACTCTTCCTTTTATTAAATATGCAACACCATCTACATAAAATGATTTTACATTATTAAAAGGCACATCATTCTTTTTCCAAGATGGCATATTATCATAAAGAGCTTTTGCATCTGCTACTGATAACATTTCTACACTTACTTGAGGAAACATTCTTTTAAGATGCATTACCACCGCTCTTGCTCTTGGAGAATCCCATGATCTTGAAGACTCAATGATATCTTTATTAGTAAACAAATCTTCATTTACAGTGACTCTGTATGATTGAGATGTTCTTTCAATAGTCACTCTACTTTGAGGAATATTATTTATTGATAAATATCTCTGTAATCTTTTTAGGTTAGAGTTTAAGTAAAACTCATCGTATTGTTGTGTGTTTGGATTAGAATTATTTATATAAAATTTATCTTGAAAACTATGACCAATTCTTTCTCTTCTTAGATTGTTTAATAGACTATCTCCAAATTCTTTTTGTTTTAAAGAAAATAATAATTTTTGATTACTGACAAATTCAGATGCCTCTAATGCAGTAGGGAATGTGTCTACATCATTAAGGTCTTGCCACTGATTAATAATATTATTAGTAGCAATCTCAGTTCCATATACATTTTGCAATGCTCTATATTCTGCAGTATTTTTATTAGGACATCTAGCCATAGCTTATAAATTACATTTTTTAATTTGATCTAGAAAACTTTCTTCACTTTCATAAATCCCTGTGTTATATTCTTCAATGAAGTCATCCAAAGATAGTATATTATTTTCTCTAAGCTTTGTCATTGCTTTTTTATTTCCTTGTATGTTGGTATCCCAAAAATCTGTAAGAGTTGGAAATTGCTCATCCAGCTCCATTTCAAAGTCTAAAGTTAACTGTGCTTCAACCTCATCTACCTGGGGAAGTGAAGTATCAACATTATCTATTACATTAGCTTCCATTTCACTTTGGTCTTGTGCATCTTGATTTAAACCAAGCTGCTCTAATAATAATGCTGTATCAGCAACATTAACCATATTGGCTTCAGGATCAAGTTGCACTTCAATACTATTTTCAGTTGCTTCAATGTTAACGTTTTCTGCTTTTAAAATTTCTTCTTGTATAGCATTAATATCATCCATTAAAGCTGGAAAATCTGATGGGTCTTCTTGAGTTTGTCCGTTCTTAGCTTTAACAAAGTTTCTTACTTCTTTGTAAGTAGGTCTAGGACCAAACATAAAACCAATGTGCGTTTGTTGATTAGAACCATATGTATCTATTTCATTATAAGTTGAACGCTTATCTTGCTGAAAACTTGCATCATACTTATATGTTTTAATTTCACCTAAGATATCTTTAATTCTAACATAGTTTGGTATAGCATCTCTTTCTAAACCAACTGCATCCCAATTAACTGTTACCACATTGTCTGCTACAGATACACCTACGTTAAGACTACCTGTTGTTGCACTTCTTTCAAATGTCCAAAGCTTTGAACCATTAATATTAGATTCAAGAAAACCTTCTGTAAATTCTTTTGTTAATTCATCTTTGGATAATCCAAATACAGACTCAAAAGAAACATCCCCTCTTACTGCTTGTTCAACAGTATTAATGTGTGAAAGAAATCTATTTAATGTAAATGGAGCAATAGCTTCTAACAAACTTTGATATCCAACTTGAAGCCCATCTTTAACCATAATATAATTAAGTATTGTTTGTGCATCATCTTTAGTATCAAGAGATCCAAAAAGCTTTGCAAAACCACTTTGTAAATCTATTTTCTGTAATGCAGATAAATTTCTAAATGTATTTGCTACAGCTAAATTTAATCCTGAGTAATTATCTACAGCATCTGCTGATAAAGGAGTTACAAAGTTATCTATAAAAAAGTTTGTTTCGTTCTTAGACTCCAATGTAGTTTTTATATTATTTACTACATCTACTATAGATCTATTAGAACCAGGATATATTAATTCATTACTTATTGTCTTTTCATTTAATGTTCCATTCTGTAGTAAATTATACTGATACCCTTTTATATTTAAATAAGATAAAAGATCTAATGAAATATTTTGTATGTCTTCTGATTGTAGTGTACTAGATCGTGAATCTACATTATCAATTACATCATTTAATATTTCTTGAAAAACAGGTGAGCTTGATAAAAATGTTTCAGGTAATAAATTTTCTGTCAACTCATTAAATAAATTTACATATGTACTATTCCATGTATCACTGTTATAAATTTTGTTTAAATCCAATGGTGCATCAACATCAAGTAAGTCTGCTATATCTTGTTTCTTCTTTATTACAACTGCCATGTCTTTACCTAATCCTTTAGTAAGACTTGTAGGAGCTCCCATTTTTTCTGTAAAAGACCCAAGTGTGATTAATTCTTGAAACTTAGATAATATACTTATATTTTCTAAATCAGATACTTCTTCAGGAAAATCAATACTATCTAATAACAGTGAATCACTTACTGGTAATGACACACCTTTTAAATCAAGCTGTTTATTTTGAAAAATTATTTCGTTTATTTTCAAGCTTACTAATTTCTGAATACCTGGATCAAACTTGTCTTTTTTATTTAATGCTTTAGAATATAAATCTTGTATAACCGGATTGTTAATCAACAAGATAGATGTTCTAATAGGTATACTTAATGAAGTCATCATTGTAACAATACCTAATGCATGCTTATTTAAACCTAACTTTGAAAACAAACGTTCTTTGGCATTATCTGTAGCCATAGTAATAAGAGAAGATATAGTATCTTGTTTTCTTTGATCACCTTCATTCTTTTCTTCTGTAGTATATTTAAATGAATCGTATGTTACACCATTTAAAACAATTGGAGTTTTTAAATCAATGCCATATTCAGTTAGTAAACTAAGATATAAGTTAGGTAATACTGCTGCACCAATGGAAGCTCCTTTATTAGCTTTAAAGGCTTTAATTTTACCTACTAAATTATCTACATCAATATTATCTTCTAGCATTCTGTCCTCAAACAACTTAGATTCTTCAGCTAATGTTGACAATGTACTTTCAAGTATATCTAATGTAGCTGGTGCATATGAAATAGGATTTTCTCCTGATGCTACAGCGTCATTACCTAATAATGCATACTTGTAATCAAGTATTTTATTATTTAATGGAGCCGCATATGGTTCACCAAACTTTTCCACGTAATTACCATACTGTTCTTCAGTAATAGGTAACCCTAATATTTGCAATGCTTTTAAACTTTTCTCAGCCAATCCAGCATCTGTAATAATATTTAGACTACCAAGTAACTTATAAAACTTTTCTGCTTCTAATTTAGTTGCACTATTTTCTAATTTTGCACCATCTAAGTTTTCATCGTATGTCAGAAAAGCTTCAGAATAAACAGTGCCTGATTGATTAACTTTATCATTTATATATCTTACATAGTCAGAATAGTTTTCTTCTAAACTGTTTTTATTTCCATACTCATAAAACTCATTATCTTTTACGTAGAAATCTTTAAACTGTGCAAAAACTTTATCTATGTCAAAATCAGCTCCAGATATTTCAATAAGCTCTCTTGCAAACATAGCTGAAGAACCATAATAAGATGGCATAAAATCAACCCATTTAATATTCATTGCTGAATGATTATCTTGTGAAGGTATCCTAACACCAAACATTTTAGATATTACATCAGGCATTGCATCGTTAGGTGAATCTTGAATTAATTTTGCCACAGATAAGTGATGTGCTGGCATCATCATTTCAGTATATCTTTGTCCAGTTGGTTCACCATTAGAGTCATATTCCATAACCCCGTGTCTCAATCTGTCTAATACAATTACACCTTCAGCTCCTATATTTGATTGAGTAAGAGAATCAATGTTAAGTAAATCATTTGGATCACCTTTAAATGCACCTCTTCTTAATACTTCAGACCTAACTGGCACACCATCTTCTATTTCAAATACTCTTCTATATATTTTATTACCAAAGTCTGATACTAATGTTAGACCCAAACCTGGTGTACGTTCTGAAAAGACTCCTTTACTAAAGTATGTTAAAAATAATTGCTCAAATTTTCTTACTGTAATCTGATTATTTAAATTATAGTTTTGAACTCCATCTGTCATTGAGAAGAACTCAAGTATTTGACTACTTGATTGAGATGCTTTTAACCCACTTAATGCATATTGTAAAAATGCAGCAAGCTTAGGTGTAACATTACCTTGTTCTTTAGATAAAGTTATTTCATCCATTGCTCCATCAAAAGTAAATATTAAATTTCTTTTATCTTTAAACTTAATGCTAACCCTTTGTGATATAGCATCATTATAGGCTTCTTTAATTTGTCCTATATTCATATTTAATGCTGGTACAAATTGGCTATCATCTTGTTCAGATGTCAATATTTGTTTAATTTGTGTAGGATCTACTTGTTCTAATTTATTTGATGGGTTAAGTTGTTGAAGACCCATAAACCTTGCATCTAATGTAGTATAACCATTTGTAAATGGTTTAGTATCCTGAAGCTCTTCAAGAGAATTAACACGTTGTTTCTTCATTTTAATTGCAGACAAAGGAGCAGCAATTGCAATTGTTTCTTTTTCTTTTTCAATAGCTTCTAACTTCACTCTTAAATTATGAAGTGTTTCCATACCAGGCTTAGCTAACCACATCTTTAAATCAGAATTCCATGTAGAGGTATAACCTGGAGTTAATGTAAAGGCTGACATTTTAAGAAATGTACTTCCATCACCATAAACTAATTTCTTAGAATTTAATAAAGATTGTGTTTGTGCATAACCTTGAGGATTTTGTTCATTACCAAATATTGAATCAGGTGTTATATCCTCCAATGTTTCTATTCTATCAATTAATTCTGCTTGTGCAGCTGTCAATTTACCAAAACCAAACCACATATATCTAAATGCTTTTGTAGTCATATACATTTGAGCATCTGCAATATCAATTCCATTACCTTCTGGTTCTTCTAGAGCAACTAAACTTATATCTTCTACAGGATGTATTACACCAAATTTAGGAGCACTGATAGCAGAATATGCACTATAGTAAGCACCATTTTGCATTTTAGCTCTTTTAACTTGATCTACAGCATCTTTCAATGATACAGCTTGATCACCTAATAAAATTTCATTGATTGAATATGTATTGATATTATCATTAAAGAATATCTGCTTAAGATTATGTCTATAATTATCATTCATATTTAATAATGAAGCAGACTGTACAAGTTTGTTTCTGCTTACACCAGCTGCTATAATCGGACCTGATGTAACTTGATTAGATATTTGATCTTCAATTTGCAATTCATCAATTAATTGTTCAAATTCAGTAAAGCTGTTTTCTAAATTATCAACAACATTATCACGTAATGCTGTCATTCCAGATACCTCTTTAGCAACCTCACTAGTTTGTTGTGTTAATTGTTTATCAGCCTGTTCAAATATATCATTTTCAAAAAACTCTTTAACTGGGTTTTCATTAGTAGTTAATACACCTGCATATTCGGGAGTCATGACATCCATGTATTCTTCTATTTCATTGATATCAAACATCAAATCATTCAATATTCTATAAGCTAAGGTTTTTGCTTCATTAGCTTCTTCTGGTAAGCCTTCTTCTATTAATGTATCATAGGTTTTTCCATAAAGCATTATAGCAGCTAATTTATTATCTGCAGCATTAGGAGTTAATGCGTTAGGTTGAGTTTTATCTACTCTTATATCTTTTATTAATTGAGAATTTTGTAAATCAGATTTAGTAGCTATAGCTCTTCTTTCTGAAATGATTTTTAATTTATTAGCAACCTCACTAGTTTGTGGTGAAACTGTTACTGTTCCTGCTAATGCATCCTCTAGTGTAATAACATTACCTGCATTACCTGCTTGAATTGCTCTATTAATAAGGGATTCCTGTAGCTCAGCAGACATTAATGTACCACTATTAAAAAACTTAAATGCTCTACCTCCTTCATTATTATAACCTACTATATCTTCTTGTACACTTGTTGACTCTATAGCAGCTCTATTTATTCTAGCAAACTCAGTTCGTATTTTATCTATATATATATCTACAGCTTCTTCAGTTAGTTTGGCTTGACCATCAACCATTTCTACTGTTTTAATAACAGGTAGAGAAACTAAATCTCCAGTGTTAGAAGCTTCCATAACTCTTATAAGTATAGGTGCTAATGCAGAAAGGGTTTTATTTCCTTCATCATCTAAACTTTCTACAGTAGATACCTTGTAACTTTTATTATTCAAAAGACCCGCATAATTATTTATTAAGTTTATTGCAAACTCTTGAGGAGTAAAGTCTCCATAAGTTGAAGTTTGTTTTACATCTTTTAAATTATTATTAAGATCTTCTTCTGAAGATAATATATCACCAATCTTATTACCTGCTACTCTAGTTATTTGTAATCTTGATTGTTGTGATAGTTTTTTAAATGCTGCACTATTTAACAGAAAATTATTTTTTAAATATGGATCAGAATTAATAAGTTCTTCAAGCCTTCCCTGTTTATTCAACTCAGCTATCATTTTTAAATGATAAGTTGGCAATTGATGTGCATAAACTAAATCTCCATTTGGATTTTTAAATACAGATGCTCCAATTGTTTCATCAAATGGCGCATTACTTATAGCCATAGTTTTTAATCTAGAATCCATCCCTTGTTCACCAGTGTCAAAAATATCATTGTTAGACTGTATTATTTGACTGAATATTGAAATTGAACTTTCTTTAAACATGGTTCCATCTACATCATGAGTTAATGGAGTTTCATTTTTATTTATATTTAAAAATGCTTTTTGATTAGGTTCTAATTTAGATCTGTTATATAACATACTATATTGTATATATAAAGGACTAAGTTTAATACCTGATAAATTAAATAACTCTTCTGAATATAATTTTGAAAGTTTTCTAAGTTTAGTATTACTTATACTTTTATCTGTAGGTATTATTTCAGTTTGGAGATCCGCAAGTAAATCAATTAACTCATCTTTTCTCTTAGGATCAGAAAGTAATTGTTGTCTCATACTAATGAAACCTTGACTCCATCTATCTAACTGAGAGTTTATATCATCTCTTTCTGAAGCTGAATATACTATTGTATTACCTAGGTTATCTCTTTCATTAAATAAATAATCAACTCTGAAGTTTTCAAACCCTTTTAATATTGATTGCATTAAAAGTGGAGATTGTATTTCTAGAGGAATAGTATTATCACCTATTAATTGTTCAACAGTTATACCAATATCATTTAGCATTCTACGTACCACTGCCCCAGCTTGTGCATTATCTTGTCCAAAGAAGTACATACTCTGAAGTATTTCTTTTGGATTTGTTAAATTCTTTACAGATTTTAATAATCCATTATATGCTTCTGTAAAATTAACCGCTATTATTAATGGCTCACCATCTTTTAATTCTGTATTCCCAAAATAATCTGATGACTCTACTGTTGTAGTAGCAATATAACCTCTTAGTTGACTAGATAAAGATCTAAATCCACCAATCATTGATGCGTCTTTATCATATTCAGATGTAGTTCTTAAACCAGTTTCATCTTCAAATTCTTCAATTGCAAACTCTTCTAAATCAGCCTTATCACTTATTTGATTAACAAATTTTACAACTTCTTCTTTTATTTCAGTTGAATAATTTTCAAAAGCTGATTGTATATCACCTAATTTTTGTTTTTGTATTTCTGTTTTATTTTCATTATTGGGATTTTCTAAATCATACAACCATATAAAATCATCCATTACTAGATCTAACTGTTCTTTTGAATTATATGATTCAGTAAGCTCACCTATACGTTGTAAAAACATAGCTGAAATACTTCTCACCAATGGATCAGCTATATTACTATCTAAATAAATATAACCTAATTTTGTTTCATCTCTTGAAAATTCTGAATCATAAGGTATTAGTGCATTAGCTTCTATTGTAGCGCCAACGTCCAATGATGTAGTAAATTGATTATTTGCTATTTGTGCACCTTTAAATTTACCAGCATCTATATTTTCAAATAATGTTTGTAATTCATTTTTATTATATGAACTGAAAACAGCTTGAATCCATTCTAATATTCTTGTGAATAAAGATTTAACTGCTGCATCAGTATTTGTATTTTTAGGACTGATTTTAAATTTTTCAAATTCATCTGCAAGATATTCTTCATAGTATTCATTTTGTAATTCTGTCTCAGTCATATTAGTATATGTATCTGCAGAATTTCTAAATCTTTCTAATTCTTGTTTAAGGTTCTTACCTTCAGCTCTTAGTTTTGCTCTTACTTCTTTTCTAGCAATACTTCTATAATTATTTATTTCTTCATCAGTTAACAGCATTCTATAGATACCGTGAAAAGCTTCATGATATTTAAATGGTGAATTAGCACCAGTATAAATTGTACCTGAAACATTTTGTCCACCAGCTATATGATTTAATCCTAAAACAAAAGCACCTACACGTATACCACCATCTTTTAAGTTATTACCCAATGTATCTATATCCGCTATACTTATATAACTTGGTAGATTTTCTGAAGCCCATTTAGTAAAGACATCAATATCTTCAACATCCTGTAAAGTTAATTCAGAAGCAGACAGAATTTTATTTGCTTCTTTCTCAATAGCTTTTCTTTCTGCTAATAGTTTTTGATACTCTTCATTACCTCTAAGAGTTTTACTTTTATCTTTAGGTGCTACTCCTTCTAATATTTGTGCTTTAAGAGATTCAAGTTTTTGTTTAACTTTATCAAGGGGATTAGATGCAGATATTTCAACCTCACTAGTTTGTTGTGTTGTAGGTATTGGTGCACCTTCAAGTTTTCTTGATACTTTGATATTAATAGTGTCACCTCTTTTACTTAATATTTCTTGTTCTCTTGAAGATAAATTGGCTTCTCCTTGAGTAACAATTTTATTAACTATGTGATCAATAAACTCTAATGGTACATTAACAAAGTCACCTGCCGCATATTCAGCAAAAACATCTTCACTTACATCGTATATGCTAAACTCTGCTTCTTCTGCTGTTAAACTATCAGGCTCAACCTTTTCTGTAGACACTTCTTCTACATCAACTGTTTCTGATTGCTGCACTCCTTTTAATGATTGTATTGCTGAAGAGTGAGCTGTTGCTCTACCAGTGCTGTTAAATATTACATCAGGTGTAACATTAGTTGTTGTAGAATTTATAATTATATCTGAACTAGTTTGACTTGGAAATGATTGTCTAAGATTTTTATTTGTTATTGATACCTTAGCCGCTTTAATATCTGGATCATTATTAAAATCCTTTATCAATGTGTCTACATATTCATTTATAGCTGTCCCTTTACCATCTACAAAAGTTAAATCATTAACAGCTGGAATATCAACATCTATAGTTTCTCCTACTTGGTGTTTTGTATTACGGTTATATAACTGTAATTGCAATTTACCCCAAGGAGTTACTTGTAATGAAACAGTAAAACCTTCCTTAGATGATATAAATAATAGATCTGTTAACTCCTCCTCATTAAATATTGAGTTAAATCCTAGATCTTTTTCTTTTCCACTTTTATCTAAATTTTCTTCCTTAGTTTTTTGAGCACGGTCTACCAGTTTAACGTATATATCATCTCTTTCTCCTTTAGTTAATTCACGTGCTTTTAAATTAACAGCTCTATAGTTTCCATCTGGTAATAACACCATAGCATAATACCTATCAGTACCAGCCATCATATCATTCCAAAGTTGTTGTTTCTGTAAATTCTCTCTTATTTTTTTAGATAGTTTAGATCCTTCATCTGCAGTTGTTACAAATTGTACAGTTCTACCACCCTTTTTTTTCTTTAAATCAAATACAAAATAATTCCCTTCATTATCTACACTGTCATATCTTAAATCTTTTAATGATCTAGTAGTGCTATTATCATATGACATACCACCTCTTTGAGCTATAAAATTTAAACCAAATGGTATTGTATTTAAAGCAGCAAAATGTAGTTGATTGTTATCTTCCATAACTCCATCTGCATAATTCAAAAGCAATTGATTAATAGCAAAATTATCTCTTACTAATTCTAATGTTTGTTTTTGATCTAACTTAGATCTAACAGCTTTAGGTACAAAAATAGTATTTAAAGCTTGTTCTCTAGACATGTTAGGTAGTTCAACAGGATTACCCTGCGGATCGGTCATATTAAAATTACCATTAGGAATATATGCAAATACACCATTTTCATTATCTGTTTGTGGTATATTTCTTTCTTTTAATATACTATCAATTTTATTTTTAGTGTCTTTATTTGATATCCTAAGACCTATTTTATATTTTGATTGTTGTACGTTAACATATGGATTTGTTTCTTTTCCATTTAAAGTATACTGTAGGACATCATCACCTCTGTTTGGGTCAATACTAATTACCAACTCTAGATTAAGCATTTCTTCTTGAGTAAGATTATCTAATATAGCATTTAGTCTATCATCTCCAGTTGTATAATCCCTTTTACCATCTACTGTATTTGCATGAGGATACATTTGATTTATAGCATTTACATTAACTCTTGCTACATTAGTAGGTAACAAATCAAATTTAAGTTCTTGTGTAGAAAATTTATTTTTAAACTGCCCAGATTGTAATGATATTGGTTTACCTTCAAAATTATTAGGTAGCAAACGTAAAGTACCTCCCTGTGCAAATTTAGGTGTGGTTAGTACTCTATACTCCTTACCATCTTTATCATACACCAATTGCCCTTGAAATAACATTTGACCATCAAAAGGGAAAGGTGTACTATCTGGAGCCCGTTTATCTAACTCTCTCATTGCAGCAATTGCTGAACCAGAGTTATTAAATGCATTTCTGTTAATACCTATTTGAGTTAGTAATTCTTGAGATATGTTATTACCTAATTTATCAACTAACTTAAAGAATGCTTCAATATTACCTTCTCCATTTAATGTTATTATTTTAAGTACATCAGCTGTTGCACCTTCTTGAAATGGCCTTGGCGCTGGAAGATTAGCAGGATCAATATCATCATCATCTTCAGAGGCTACTGCTTTTATATCAGTTGGATCAGTTTCAGTTAGTTCAGTAAAGTACATCTCATTTAAAGGTATACCTGCTGCATCTAATACTTCTTTAACTAAAGGGTTTTCTAATACTTCTCTAGTTCTTAACCATTCATCAAATCCAGTTTCTGAAGCAATATCTTTTTCACTTAATTTACCAAATATAGGATTACCTTGTGTATCTAAAGTAGGTATTGAATTAGACACCCATAATTTTTTTAATGCATTGAATGAATTTTGCCATTCTAACCCTTCTTCATTTCTCCATTGTTCAAACGTCTTAACTGTTTCACCAAGAACCGTTTGTGTAGCAGAATATTTTCTGTATTGTCTATCTAATAATGTTCTTAAAAGTGGTGTATTATTTGACTCAGGTAATATAACATCTACTCCGGCTCCTTCCAGGATTTCATCTTGATTACTTTTTGTCTCTTGTGCTTCAATGTCTTTCCCTTTCTCTTCAGTTGTTTCTGACGTATCATCTTTTGATGACATTTTTCTGTATGCATTAAGAAGTCTTTGTATTTGATCATATTTAACTTTATCTATTCTTGGGTCAATATCTCCTTGTTCATCATAAAAAGTTTTCAATTCATTAACATTACCTGTAAGTAAAAACTTTTTAACTTGTTCAGGGTCACCAACATATCCAGCTTCAAATAGTTTATTCATTAACATATTGGCTTCTTTAATGTTAATGTACTTTTCTATTTGTGCTTTATGTATTTTACTAAGATTTTTATATATGTCTTTATTAACTTGAAGTTGTCTATCTACAATTTCAGAAAATCTAGCAGGGTTATTTAAATATTCAATAGATTTATCATATACTCTTGCTCTTCCTTTTAGAGCATAGTAGTCAACCATATTTTTTAAAGTCTCTTTTATTTGATCCTTATTGGTGAATGAGTTAGTAGACTTTGCCATAAATGCAATGTAGTCTTGAAAAACTCCAGTTAACTTATTAATTTTTCTTCTGTCAAAAGAACCATCTTTAGTTAAGTTATTTTTGTCACTTACAACTTGTAAAAATGCATTAAGCTTTTTAAGTTTTTCACTCTTGTTTTTAATAATCTCTTTGCCTTCTTTGGTATCTTTATCCTGTACTGAAATATCTTGTAATAATAATCCTATTTCATTACTAATAGAATCTTTGTCTAATAAAACAGTAACATCATTAGCTGCCATTTTATCAAATAATGGATCTTGTGCTAATGAAGTATAAATACTATCTGCTCTTTCTACTGCACGCTTAAATCCATCATTAGTAAAAAGATAAAGATATCTAGCATGTTCATGTGCTTTTTCTTTTAAACCTTCTAATGCATACTCTCTTGTTCCTTTTTCATATTGAGTTCTATCAAATGGATTTGAAAACTTATCTTTGTTTTCTTCATAAAATGATTCTTGCTTATCAATCTCATTTATCATTTCCTGAATTCTAACCCTCGCTTTACCTGATTTAATTTGTGACTTTTGATCTGGAAATGCTTGACCAAGTTCATTGTCATCCATCTGTAGAAAATCCTGAAGTTGATTTCTAAAATAACCTGATGTACCATTTTCAAATATGGTGTACATCTGTTGGAATTTTCCAAAATCTTTTTCATCTTGAAATCCAAATCTATCTTGACTAAATACATTTGCTTTCATGCCTGCAGCAACTTGCTTCTGAACCATGAAACTTAATTGATTTATATCAAATACTCCACCGGCATCAACACTCTGTGCATTCCATGCTTCATTATGTACTTTAACTAAATCTGCAACATATTGTTCTTTGTTTTCTTGATATTCTTTATAAGCTGCTGGATCACTGATTTTATTATACAAAGCAGGCATACCTTGAAATACTAATTTTTGTGGTCCTTGAACAATACCACCCATCAAAAATCCTGATAAAAAAGTTTCTACACCTTGTCCACTAAACTGAGATCCCATACCAGCAAGAATCATATCATTTTGTAGTTGAATACCTCCTGCCGTTGGATCCTCCATTACAGCTGTATAGTAACCTTTTGTTCCTACAGCAATTGCTTCTTGACCTATTTCTTGTAAACCCTCAGCTACATTTGCAGCAAAGTATCTAGCAGTTGCAGAGATTGCTCTACCAGCACCACCTTTAACTCCACCACCTTTAACTTTAGTCCACCATCCACCTAAACCAGAACCGGCATCTTCAAAGACATCTTTTATTTTTCCAGTGACTGCATCTTTAACTCCTTTACCTTTAAACAATCTTCCGTTTAAACCTTTTTTAAATGTATCATTAAATACTCTACCTAGTGATCTGTTAAAACCACCCATTGCATTTCCTAATACAAATTGATTACTTAAAAAGATTAATGGTGCATTAGTCATTGTAGTATAAAAAGAACCTTCACCTGCTTGGTTTTGTATAAGTGCCATTTGTTCAGGTGTAACGTTACCTGTTTTCTTTTGTTGTATAGCTACACCTTCTCTTATAAGTTCGTTGTAAACCATACCACCTTCTAGTTTACTTTCAGCTAATGCTAAATTTAATGATCTAAAATCTCTATAGAAACCACCAAATCCAGCTTTAGCTTTTGCTAAGTTATTTGCATTTTGTGTAGCATTTTTAGCAGTCTTGAAATTTTTAAGTGCAGAAAAAGTTTGTGGTGTTAATACATTACCAATCATTTTTCCACCAGATTTAGATGCTGCCCAAAAAGCTTTAGCTGCATCAAAATTCTTTAATTGGTTCATTAAAGCTCTGGTAGAAGCTTGCATCTTACTTATATTAAAAAAGTTTTTTGCGCCCTTTCCAAGTCTACCAATATTTTGTGCTGTTCTAACTGCAGCAAGTCCACTTGTAGAACCACCACTTAGGTATGTTGCACCTGCAAGTATTAATTCCTCAACAGCAATAGAACCAATTATACCAAATGTATAACCACTATTTAAAAGTAAATTATTTGTAAAACCTAATGCACCCCCTCTAGAAGAATTACCAATAGCCATAGCATCTTCAAACTCCATTCCAGAATCAATATCTGGTGCATAGAAATAAGCATCATCATCAAACAAATCTCCCATAGATCTATATACACTTGAAAATCCAGAACCTACTAAACTACCAAATTCACCACTCATTCTAGACATATCATCCCAAATAGTAGAGTTAGCATTATAATATGATTCCATATTAGCATAAGGTGTAAAACCTAATTCTGCAAAGTCAGGGTGTTCATAATATCTTAAAAAATTACTTTGTCTTATGCTGGCAAAACGGGGATCAACTACATCAGAAGCAGCACCTTTTGAGTCAGCTTTTAATATTTGTGACATAGTGTTATATGTACCCGATGCAGGATTTTGTTGCTTAACAGGATCAAAAGTTCCAGTAGCTAAACTAGGTCTTGCAACTCCTAAACTAGCCATAGCAGGTATACCAAATCTATCTATATCTGCTTTATATAAATCAACTTGAGCAAGAGCTCCAGGATCATTAGCTAACAAATCAGCTAATTCAGTTTCTGGTCCATCAAACATATCTTCAACTGGAACAAAATTAAATTCTCCAGTTGGTATTACACTAGGCTCTCTTTGATTACTTGTTACAGCATTCTGTAAAGGTGTACTCCCTTGCTTTTCCATTTAGTTTTTATTTTATTCCGTACTGTTTTTGATCCTTTTGTCTAGCCAATCTATTTTCAGCTCTTATTGATTCAAAATAAGATTTAACTTTAAACACTTGTCCATCTAAACCTCTTAACCCTAATGACATATCTATAGGTTGAGTAAAACTTGCAGGTCTGTATGTACCTCCCAGTTTTGTTTCTGGATTATAAGGAACATATGTATTTAATGTATAGTTCATATTATATTCTCCAGCACCAACTCTACTAACTCTATATTCAGCTGTAGGAGTACCCATGTCTGGAACAGTATAATCTGCATATCCATTTTGACTTGACATTATAGCCGTGTTAATACCAGAATAATATGAATTATTAACAGACTTAATGTTTGTATCATCTTTCTGTTCATAAACAAATGATACACCAGAACCTGTTTTTTCATTACCTCCACTACCTCTCAAAGCTAAAATATCAGAAGTTGATAAAGCACCATATTGAGTACTTACATCAGAACCACCTTTTACTTTAGAAGCCAACCATTCAGGACTAAATATAATTTGATAACCAGCTGTAGTTTTCTTTCCATCTTCAGATCTACCATAAACTGGTTTATATTGCATTGTAGCAATAGGTGCTATAGCATCTGTATTAGATCTTTTAGGATTATTATACCAAGTATTTAAATCTTCTTTATATAAATTCCAAGCTCTTTGTGCTATAGGATCTGACATTAAAAGCTCATCTGAATCAACATCATCTATACTTCCAGTAATTAAACCATATGGTGATCCTTGTCTTTCTAAACCATTTATTTGCTGTATAAGCATACCTAATTCTGCTTCACCTTGAGCATTATTTGTTAATGGGTTAATTGTATAATTATATGTAGGTGACATTGTTAAACCATCAGCAGAGTCTCCATATCCACCTAGAAAAGAATCAACTGTACCTGTTGGTGTATCACCTTGTGTACCAAGTAAACCTTTTTGAAATAACGTATACAGCTTATCATAGTATTCACCAGCTTCACTTTTAATTTCAGCTTCATCAAATCCTATTGCATGGTTACCATTAGCATCAAGTACTGGTGTTTGAATAGTTGTAGGACTATAGTTACTACCTGTGTATCTTGGATTAGCAACTTCTTTATACAAATACTTTTTATACTTTTCATTTTCATTGCCATCCCATCCCCATAAATCAGGATTTTTTATTTCTCCATTATCTATTTTTTGTTTTACTATTTCAAAATATTCTTCTTTAGATATAATTTGATTTTGATCATTCATAATAGTTGGAAAACCAGCATCAGAAAGAATTTTAGCATTTTTATCAAAACCAGATTCTCCTCTGCTTTCTAAATTAGCTTTCATAAGATCATAGGTTTCCCTATGACTTTCTAATACATTTGTCATAGCTGTATTTAAACCATCTATTTGTATGTCTGTACTATTTTCAGGACCAACCATTCTATTATATAAATCTTGATATGGTTGAAAACTAGTATCATTGCCAGTTAAATTTGCATCATTTTTTGTTTGCTCATATGTATTTACAAATGCATCTCTTGTTTTAGAATACAAACCACTTACTAAATTTCTATTTGCATATCCTGTAATCTTAGAATCTTCACCCTCACCTTCTATTGTTGGAGTAGTAAGTTTTTCTTTTATTTTTTCAATAGTGCCTCTAAATTCTACTTCTTCACCATCTTGCATTATTGTTACACCCCATGTACCATCTTCTGCAGCACTGTCTCCTTTAGGGTTTAAAATTTGTTTTGCGTCAAGTATATTATCTACTTGTCTAGTAAATAATAAATTATCCCTACGTAAAAATGCTTCATTATTTGCTAAAGTAACATCATAATCTCCATCAATCTTACCATCACTATCTACTTCTGCATTAATAGTAGAGGCATCACCAAAAGATACATTAGTTCCTTTTAATAATGACCTAAGAGAATTTGGATCTTCATTATTCTCAACTATGTCTCCTTTTGCTATTGCTAAATCTCTAGCATCTTTAGCTTTTTGACGTTGTAATATCAATGCATTTTTTGCATTAGCTCTTATCTTAGACATGTCATATTTGAATTGCTTTTCTTGTTTAGCATATTCATTAACCCTCATAGTATATTCTTGATCACGTGCACTAAAATTAACAGCGGCCTTTTTCATATCTCCACTTATATTATAGTTCATCAACAAGTTATACGCTTTATTAAGATTACCTTGTAAACTCTTAGTAGGCGTATTAGCTAAAGTTTGAATATTTACTTTAGCATCTAATGCTGCTTGCATAGCTTCTGCAGCACTTTGCTGTTCCATCATCATTGTTTCTAAATCTGATCCAGGAACAATACCATTATTTGCTTGATAGTTACCCCAATTAACATTAGCATTTTGAACTTTCTTTAATTCTTGAGTTGCTTTTTGTATTTCAGGAGTATTTAATTCATTAATTCTTGCAATAGTTTCTTGTGCCCAAGCTTCTTGTCCTTGATCAACTGATGTAAATTGACCAGCCTGCATACCTTGTGAAGCAAAATTTCTACTTTTTACAAATGCGTCTTCTTGATATGCACGTTGTACAGTTGGATTATCTAACAGTGCTGACTGTACAGCTTGTAATGCTTGACCTGTAATTAATCTACCGTTTTGTTCAGTTATAATCCAGTCTGTGTTTGCAGTACCATCTGAATTCTCTCCATAATGATCCACTTTCATTTTAAGTGGGGGATCCATTCCTTCTAAATATTCAGTGGCCAATTCAAATAAATCTGCATCTTGTATATATTTAGGTAATTGTGCTTGTAAAGCTTGTTGTTCAGATCCATTTATAAAATCATCCATTCTATATTGCATACCTCTTATACCAGTTTCCCAATATCTTTCATGCATTTTTTGATCAGTGCTGTCTAGTAATCTATTAGCATAAGCCATTTCTTCTCTATACTTAGATGTAAACACCATGTCTTTTACAGTTAAATCATCTTGGTAAAATGGTGCAAATACACTACGTGCATTATCAGCATTCTGTTGCAATGATAAATCCATACCTGATATCTTCTCTATCTGTGGTCCTATTTGTTCTGCAAATTGATCTCTACGTTCTTTTGTATCTTGTCTTGATAAATCAGCATATACAACTTTATTATATACATCGTTTGTTGCTTTGAAATTAGCATCATATTTATCTGTTCTTGCCTCTAAAACTGCAGACAAAAATTTATAATCCGGTGTAAACGGTTTAATATCCGGTACGTAAGATTTGCTTCCTTTAATATATGTTGCCATAATTCAAAATTAATGTAATTTAATAAGTTTACAAAGCATTCATTGTAAACTGTTTAAGTTTATGCTCCCATCTTTCCAACACCAAATGGAAATGATTTTGGTAGCTTCTTTATTTCTTTTCCTCTTTTAAGTTGCACATTTGATCCAGAATATCCGGGGATACCACGTTGTTGCATCTCTGCTTGTCCCTTTTTAGTTCCTATAGCTGGTGTGCTAGTATTACCTAAAGATAAGTATCTATCTAAAAAAGCAGCATCTATCTTTTGATCTGCAGGTAAATTCTTTCTTAGTTTAGTATATGCATTTAAAAAAGCTTCTTGCTGATCTACTTGATTTGTTTTATATAATTGCTGGCCATTTTCAGTAAACTCTACATCCCCATATCCTTGCGGATTAACATTATAATAATCATATAAAGTATTTAGGTTATATGTATTAGATGCATTAGTCATCATTGCATTAAAGAGCTCGTTGTTTTTAGCAATCTTTTCATTATCAAAATTTGTTTTGTTTTGTAATGCAAAAACAGTATCATCATATAAACCCTTATCTATGGCTTTATTTC
>Ga0209302_10000730_pt1 | contig 19013 bp, 7 predicted proteins | sample ArcOceMetagenome_2_FD_187445 | JGI IMG/M metagenome (GOLD analysis project Ga0209302, IMG submission 187445) | Marine eukaryotic phytoplankton communities from Arctic Ocean - Arctic Ocean ARC135M Metagenome (SPAdes) (version 2) | ecosystem: Environmental > Aquatic > Marine > Oceanic | place... | reverse complement strand
TTATCGCGATAAGATAAGATAAGATAAGATAAGACATCTTCTCTCTATCTTATCATCTCTATCTCTTCTCTCTTATCTCTTCTTATCGATAATAAGATAAGAGAGATATCTTATCTTCGCTTAGGGTCCGCTGGGAGACCCCACCCTTCAACAGCTGCTGCCACGCCCGCACCAGTGCCAGTGCGCTGAATCGGGCTGCGGACCAAGGCACTGCCGAATCGATGCAGCTGCAAGAGCGCACCACCGTCGCGTCTGCTCTGACGCCGCAGCAAGCTGCGCAACAGTACAAGGTCGACGCACAGTGCGGGCTCAGCTCGTCTGAGGCGGCACAGCGCCTCGCCGTCCATGGACCCAATTGTGCGCGCCACCCCAGCCTCTGGCCCTCGCGCCGGGCACTGCCTGGCCTCTGAACGCCACCGGCACCCGGGCTCCACGCCTAACCTGGCTCCAAGCGCCCATCTGCCACGCCCAACCTGACCGGACCCGTTCCCTGGCGGGTTGCGCAGCTATCCCTGAGCCGCCGTCGACGCCGCTCTGGAAGCTGGTGCTCGCCCAGTTCGACGACTTGCTCGTCAAGGTCCTACTGGGCGCCGCGTCCATCTCCTTCCTGCTGGCCCTCTCCGAAGAGGACGGCGCGAAGCGGATGCACGCCATGGTCGAGCCGCTGGTCATCGTCGTCATCCTGGTGCTCAACGCGGGGGTCGGCGTCTGGCAAGAGACCAACGCCGAGCAGGCGATCGATGCGCTCAAGCAGTACGAGCCCGACGACGCCGACGTGCGGCGCGACGGCCAGGCGTTCCGGACGATCCGCGCGGTGGAGCTCGTGCCTGGAGACGTGGTCCGCCTGAGCGTCGGCTGCCGTGTGCCCGCCGACCTGCGGCTGCTGCAGCTCGAGTCGACGACGCTGCGGCTGGACCAGGCGATCCTGACCGGCGAGAGCGAGGCGGTCATGAAGGAGGCCGACGTCGTCGTCGAGGAGGGCGCCGAGATCCAGTCGCGCGTCAACATGTGCTTCTCGGGCACGACGGTGAGCTACGGCGCGGCCCTCGCCGTCGTGGCGAGCACGGGCGGCGCGACGGAGATCGGCAAGATCGGTGCGCAGGTGGCGGACACCGAGGCGGAGGCCTCGCCGCTCAAGGTGAAGCTCGACGAGTTCGGCGCGCTGCTCACCAAGGTGATCGCCGCCATCTGCATCCTGCTGTGGCTGCTCAACATCAACCACTTCACAGACCCGCAGCACGGCTCCGTCGCGCGCGGCGCCATCTACTACTTCAAGATCGCCATCGCGCTCGCGGTGGCCGCCATCCCCGAGGGGCTGCCCGCCGTGGTCACCACGTGCCTCGCGCTCGGCACGCGCCGCATGGCGGCCAAGCGCGCGATCGTGCGCTACCTGCCCTCGGTGGAGACGCTGGGCACGACGGGCGTCATCTGCTCGGACAAGACGGGCACGCTCACCACGGGCAAGATGGCGGCGGTGCGCGTGCTGCACATGGGGGCCGACGGCGCGCCGCGGCTGCTGCGCACCGAGGCCACGGACTACGACCCCGCCGCGGCGCCGCTGCTCGACGGCGAGGCGGAGCTCGCGCAGGAGGCGCGGCTGGCGGAGCCGCTGCACTCGCTCGGCGCCGTGTGCGCGCTGTGCAACGCCGCGCACCTCGCGTGGTCCGCCGAGGCCGCCGACGGCCGAGGGGCCTTCGAGCCGACGGGCGAGCCGACCGAGGCGGCGCTGCGATCGCTCGCCGAGAAGATCGGCGCGCCCGGCGTGCCCGCGTCCGACCGCGAGGCGCCCGAGCGCGCGTCCGCGTGGTGGGCGGCGCGCTTCCCGCGCCTCGCCACGCTCGAGTTCTCGCGCGGCCGCAAGTCGATGTCGGTGCTCTGCGCGACCTCGGCCAAGGGCGGCACGCCGACCAAGAGCCCCGGCGGCGGCGGCTCGAGCTCGCAGCACACCTCGCTCTTCGTCAAGGGCGCGCCCGAGATGCTCCTCGAGCGGTGTACCTCCGTCGCCATGGAGGACGGCCGTGTCGTGCCCCTCTCGGCGGCGATGCGCGTGCAGCTCGCCGAGGCGACGCTGACGCTCTCGGGCGGCAAGGAGGCGCTGCGCTGCCTCGCGTGCGCCGTGCGCCACGGCCTCGGCCCGGCGTCGAGCTTGCCGCTGGGCGACCCCGAGAGGTTCGTCGAGATCGAGTCGGACCTTACGCTGCTCGGCGTGGTGGGGCTGCGTGACCCGCCGCGGCCCGAGGTGCGCGCCGCCATCGAGACGTGCCAGCTCGCTGGCATCCGCGTCGTCGTCGTCACGGGCGACAACCGCGCCACGGCCGAGGCCGTCTGCCGGCGGGTGGGCGTCTTCGAGGAGTTCGAGGACGTCTCGGGCGGGAAGGCCGTGTCGGGGCGCGAGTTCGCCGCGATGGACGAGGCGGCCCAGCTGCGCTGCGTCGAGCGCGCCAGCCTCTTCGCGCGCACCGAGCCGTCGCACAAGCTGCGGCTCGTCGAGCTGCTGCAGCAGCAGGGGCACGTCGTCGCGATGACGGGCGATGGCGTCAACGACGCGCCCGCACTCAAGAAGGCCAACATCGGCGTCGCCATGGGCAGCGGTACCGCCGTGGCCAAGACGGCCGCGGACATGGTGCTGGCCGACGACAACTTCTCGACCATCGTCGCGGCCGTCGAGGAGGGGCGCGCCATCTTCAACAACACCAAGGCCTTCATCCGCTACCTGATCTCGTCCAACATCGGCGAGGTGGCCTGCGTCTTCCTCATCAACGCGCTCGGCATGCCCGAGGCCCTCGTGCCCGTGCAGCTGCTCTGGGTCAACCTCGTCACCGACGGGCTGCCCGCGACGGCACTCTCCTTCAACCCGCCCGACCTCGACGTGATGCGCCAGCCGCCGCGGCCGCTCTCACAGAGCTTCATCGACGCGTGGCTCTTCACGCGCTACATGCTCGTCGGGCTCTACGTGGGCGTCGCCACCGTGGCCGGCTTCGCGCTCTGGTTCATGAGCTTCGAGGACGGGCCGCAGCTCTCCTACTACCAGCTCACCCACTGGCACGCGTGCGCCGAGTGGGGCGATGGCGCCGCGGCGCCGGCGGTGGCCGACTGCGGCGTCTTCATGGACCTCCGACCGAAGACGGTGGCGCTCTCGGTGCTCGTGACCATCGAGATGTTCAACGCGCTCAACGCGCTGAGTGAGAACGAGAGCCTGCTGCGCTTCCCGCCGTGGAAGAACGTGTGGCTGCTCGGCGCCATCGTCCTCTCCTTCGCGCAGCACTTTCTGATCCTCTACGTGGGCTGGTTCAACGGCGTCTTCGGCGTCGCGCCGCTCAGCTGGGCCGAGTGGAAGCTCGTGCTCGCCGTCTCCGCCCCCGTTATCCTCCTCGACGAAGTGCTCAAGCTCGTCACGCGCATGCGCGGCGTCGACGCGAGCGCCGGCTCGCCGCTGCCGAGCATAGCAGCGAGGGCGTCGGCCATGCCGCAGGAAGAGAAGGCCGAGTGAGGCCCCGCCCGGCGAAGCTGGTCCCCGCGGCTGGCGACGCTCCGCGGGCTCCGGCACCCTCACTGGCACGACCCTCGTCTCCGTGGACCTGCCAGGTGCCTTAATCTATGGTATGGAGTGTACCGCCCGGGGTTCGGGTCGTGGGGTAGAGCATCAAGCCACTGTCTCCACTAGCAGTCTATCATGTGCTAGTCGCGTAATTAAAGCCTTATTGAAATGTCGCACCGAGGCGTCTAGTTGGTCCGTGTTACCACCCCGTGCGTTGCCTAATCAGGAGACTCTGTGTTGCGGCGGGGGGCAATGGTCGCTCGGCGGCTTGCCCTCGTGCAGCTGCTGTTTGCCTCGGCCCAGGCTTACACCGCCCAGCGAGAGGACGGGGACGCCCTCGACCCGAGCGAGCCGCCGCCGCATCACAACGCCGCCCACGAATTAAACGTGCGCTTCCAGCGAGGAGCTAGTGGCTTCCACGCTGGCGTGCCTGTGCCAAGCGGGTGGACCCCCCTCATGGACACGGCCGTCACGTTCCAGAGGAGGACATCGGTGGCCAAACGGACGGAGCAGCAGGCGGCGCCCGAGGCGACTATCTCCTACGTCGACAGCCCTGACCTAACCTTCTCTTCGTTCGTGAGGTTCGGCAGGAGCTCGCAGACGCCCGCGCTGAGTTTAGGCCGCCGGCAGTCACCCGGAAGCGTGGAGCCGGCGCTGCCAGGTAAACAGGCCTGGGATGTGGGAGAGGGCAAGGCAAAGGCGGAGGCGAAGGAGCACTTTGAAAAAGAGTTGGATAGCTGGATGGCCAACAGCAAAGGAGCTGCGGAGAAGCGAGCCACGGATTACGTCAAGAACAGGGCGTATAAGGAAGCAGCAACGAAGGAGGCAGAGGAGACCGCGAAAGCGCAAGGCACGTTCAACTTTACGAAAGCGAAGGAGGAGGCCAATACCTGGCCCAAGAAGACCGGCATATCGCGCTGTGGCTTCACCTGGGATGATGCAGCCGCCAAGATGGGCGAGTGGTGCAGCAGCACGCTGGGGGCTTCCCCGTGCGAGGCCCCGCCCGGTATCTCAGACAACGAAGACTCCTACTGGTTCAATCATTCCTACGACTGTTTCACAGACCTGCCGGATATTGGCGTACGCGTGGGCGGCCGCGTGTGCCACGCGATCTCGAAGGCGGCGTCGGACACGTGGTGCATGGAGACGTGCAATTCCGGTGGCGTCACTTGTGATGCGGTGTACTGCTCCTGTTCTGATGACGGCACGGGGCTCGAGGACATGGAGGCCTTCAAGACGGAGGAGACGCTTGACATCTCCGCGCCGATCCAACCGCACGTCGCCAACATCCGGACGTGGCAGCTGCCAAACATTACGGAGAAGCTCGTCGAGGCGGTCACCCAGGCAGGGATCAAGCAGCCGAGCGGGCTGCCCGATTGCACGTGGCGCCCGGGAAGCTCCCTCAGCGCCTTCGTCCCGAGCTGCACCAACGAGAGTCAATATGAGTGCACCCAGGGGATCTCACAAGGCAGGTGCTCGCACTTCAACTGGTACGATAAACCGACGGAATGCGCGGCGTCGTGCGTGCACACATCGCTGCTCAAGCCTGCGCCGTACTATGCGCTCTGGTATCCCGGGCCGCTGGCCAAGGAGTTCAAGACGGCCGAGAAGCAGCCGCGCTACAAGCACACGGCGTCTCGCTTCTCGCTGCGGGTGCGAGGCATCGAGACGAGCAAGTCGGACGTCATGATGAGCGGCATCTGCAAGTCGCAGAACAATCACTTCGTCGGCATCTCGCTGTACTCTCCGATGTACAAGGACAAGGCGCAGCGTCTGCTTCGCTCATGCGCACGCGTCGGCGTCTGCTGCAAGGCGACGCTGCTGCCGAGCGACGCCTTCGGGCCGGACGCGCCCGAGGGCTCGGAGAATTTCCGTTACGAGACGATCTCGCTCAAGCCGAGCTTCATCCGCGACGAGCTCGACGCGACGCAGCTGCCCGTGGCCTTCCTGGACACCGACCTCGAGTTCCAATCCTTCCCGCACCTCTTCGTGCCGGGCAGCTGGCCCAATGGCGGGCGCGACGTGGCCATCTTCAACTTCTGGGGCAACGAGAGCGACTGGGAGCACGCGAGCACGCCCACCACGGGTAGCGGCGTGGTCTTCTTCAACCAGACGCAGCGCGCGCGTGCCGTGCTCACTGCGTGGGCCGAGGCCATGGCCTGGCCCGAGAACACGAAGGCGCCCGACGACCAGGTCTTCGACACCCTCCTGAAAAAGGGCGGCTGGCTCGCGCGCGCCTCGTACGGCTGGCTGCCCTCGTCCTACCTGCGCACGATGCCCGCCTACTACCGCGGCGTCACCCCCGTCATCGACCACGACCACGCCAACGCGCCAGGGATTCTCAAGCACTCCCACATCGAGCCCAAGCTACCGCCTGTGGACCGCATGGAGCTGTGTGACCCTAAAGGGTGGGTCCGCGAGCACGAGCCGGCACCCATCCCGCGCGACAGCACGGACGAGGACTTGGCTGCGGATGCCGCGGCTGAGCTCAAGGCCAAGGATGACGACCTGAGGCTGCCATCAGGCACGTGCAGGTCCAACAACCCCTCGCTCAGGTCGGACGGGAAGGCGATGCAGCATTGGAACAGCTGGTGTGACGTGAACTGCCTACCGAGCAAGTGGGGGGCCGTCGGCGAGGGCGGCTGCCGTGACGGGAGCGAGACGGGGGTGGTTGGCTGCGTCTGCAAGCAGAATGTGACCCCCGTGAAGGCGGCCGCCGTGGAACGTGCGATGAACGAAGCGAGTGAGAAGGCCGAGGAGGAGGCGGCGGCGGCTCAGGCGAAGGTGGAGAGGGAGGCAGTGGAGGAGGCGAAGAGGAGGCAAAGGTACGCAGCGGGTGAGGCGCAGAGGAGAGAAGCGGCGGATACGAGGAGGCAAAACGTAGAGATCAAGAAGAACCAGGACCGAATGGATGAGGTCATTGCCGACGCGAAGAAGATGGAGGCGGCGGAGGCAGCGGCGGACGGCAGAAGAGGGGCCATTCAGACGGGGAATGGAGCGGACAACCCTCTCGGTGGAGCGATACGACAGGGGTGGAACCCGGACCATTCAGACACATGGAACCAGAAGCAGCAGGCGGAGGATGAGCGGCGTACTGCAGCGGAGGCGGCGCAGGAGGCCTGGAAGGCCGGGGAGGCGGAGAAGCTCAAGAGGGCGGCCGCCGACGAGGAGAGGCGGAGCGCTGCTGAAGCCAGAACGATGCGCGAGATGCAGCGGACGCAAGGGACGTTGAGTGAGGAGGCGGCGCATACGGAGGAGGACGAGGAGCAGCAGCGGGTGTCACAGGCCGAGTACGAGGCGAAGCAGGCCGCATTCCAGACGCAGCACTGGACGGCCATCGCAATCGCCAACGAGAAACGGGCGACGGCGAGGCAGTCCACGCCCGCCTCCCGGGGGCCTGCCAGGAAGTGCACGGCCATTCTCACGACGGTGAGTGACGAATGGTGCGTCACGACGTGCGCTGCCGGCTGCCCGCCCGTGGCGTCACTGTGGTGCAGGTGCGAAGATGTCCGTGCGGCGGACGCCGTGCCCGCCAGCGCGGCCGACGTATGGGGCGCCGCACCCGCCGGCGCCGCGTCCGCCGCACCGGGCGCCGCGCCCGCCGCGCCCGCCGCGCCCGTCGTCGCGCCTGGCGCCGCCGCGCCCAACACCGACCCTACGCTGCAACGAGAGCTACAGCGTATCGATGCTGATGCCAATGCTGAATCCATCGCCGACGCCAATGCCGACGCCGTCGCCAGCGCCGCCGAAGCCATCGCCAGTGCCAATGTCGCGCACATTGCCAACGCCGCCGACGCCATCGCCAGCGCCAACGCCGCGCATATCGCCAACAGCGCCGACGCCAACGCCAAAGCCAATGCCGCGCATATCGCCAACAGCGCCGACGCCAACGCCAAAGCCAATGCCGCGCATATCGCCAACAGCGCCGACGCCAACGCCAAAGCCAACGCCGCCTCCATCCGCCACGCCACCCAAAACGTCGACGCCATCGCCAGCGCCAATGCCAATGCCAACGCGGTGAAGACCGCAAGAGCTGCCGTCGCAAAGGAGCAGGGCAAAAAGTGCATCGACGACGTGGGCGTGCGAGTGTGGTGCACCTCCGTGGCGAGTGGCCAGTCTTCCTCATGGGCGTCGACACCGCCAATCAAGGATCTCTTCACCTCTGCCCGAGCTGTCACCCCGGAGGCCTCCACCAAGCAGGCGTTGCCGTCCGAGCCGTCCGAGGGTGGCCACACGGCGCCGTCCGCGCCGTCGGCGCTGCCCGAAAACATAGACTTCCAGAGAGATTCGCCTGAGTACAAGACGGAGCATTCGCCAGAGTACAAGTGCAAGTTCTTTGGTGAGCAGTGCGATGAGGTGGCCAACGCAAAGTCCGATGATGACACCCCTGCCTGCGCTCCTAACTGCAGCCATCATCAGCAGCAAGCGACGCAGCAGCAGGCGCAGCAGCAGGCGCAGCAGCAGGCGCAGCAGCAGGCGCAGCAGCAGGCGCAGCAGCAGGCGCAGCAGCAGGTGAAGCAGCAGGTGAAGCAGCAGGTGAAGCAGCAGCCCGCTAGCTCGGTGGTGGCCCCTGAGGCAGCTACGCAAGCGCCGGTCAACATTGTAAGCGATGGCGGCTCGCAGGCTCCGATGGTGGTCGCCGACGAGCAAGACGAGCAGCAGGACGTGGCGCCTGAGGCTGCAGACGGCACAACGGTTGTGGTGGTGCAGCCAGATGTTGTGCCTGAGGACGCTCCTACTGACTGGTCCAAGTGCAAGGCATCCAACCCGAGCTTCCCGGAGACGGCCCGAACCAATTGGGACTTGTGGTGCGTCTCCACCTGCAGTCAGTCGCCTGCCAACTGCGCGAGTCCAGAGTTGACGGGGACGGCCGCGTGCGTTTGCTAATAGCGTGTACTCTTTGCTTTTGTTATTATTTAATCTAAAATTACGCTTGTACTGAGTACGGCTTACGGGCTTAGCGTTAGCCGGGGGGCTTTACAAAAAGATATGTAAGATCAAAGTCCGCAAGTTCGACGTCTTACGAGAACTCGCGCCGTCTGGTCTCGTGGCACGGCGTGCGCAGGTGCCCGAACCAAAGGCCAAAGCAGCTCACCTTGATGTACTTTACACTGTACCGTACTTTTTACCAAACCTGTCGCGCACCAGCCACCACCTGCTATGTGCTAACCACCTGCGCACCGCCCGTACGTGGGTCGTCGTGGCGGTTGTCGGTTTAATTATCCCGCGAGCGAGGGCGAAGTGCACTCTTTTATATAAAGCCGTACGCGGTACGGCTTTATTCCCCCCATGCTGCACATGTGCATGTCCATGCACATGTGCATGATGTGCATGTTGCACTAATTAATGCACAGCATGCCGTTTGCCGTACAGGTATCAGGTACACCACGTATATTGGCGTACATACTTTATTTTTAGTGTGCAGCTTCCTGTATCCTGAGGGAGATCCCCTGACCAGTTTTCTAGCCTCGTATATGTATACATATAGACACTCTATCTACGAACGTGCGGCGCGTACGTCCCATTATGCATCTGGCGTGCGAGCTTCCTCCACGCAAAGCCCGTGGGCATGCTCGGTGCCTTGGGGCGTGAGGGCGCACGCCGCGCCGCCGGGCCCAGCTGCGCTGCTGCCGCGTCGATGATGCTGGGGTCCACGTCCGAGGGCCGGGCCCGCGAGAGGATCGCGTGGAGCCTGGAGGGGCGTGCACCCGCAGCGAGCGCCGCCTTGAGCTTCGCGATGACCGCCTCGGCGCGCACGGGGAAGAGCCAGCCGGGCGTGAGCGCCGTAATCAGCGCGGTGGCTGCGTGGTCGGCCTCCAGGGCAATCTTGCCGTCTAGACCGCCCTTGCAGCGCACCTGGTTGGGCAGGGGGGAGGGGGTAAAAGTGCGGCGTCGGGTCAGAAGCGCAGGTCGCGGGGAATGGCGCGCCTCCGGCGCATCTTGCCACCCTTGCTCCTTGCTATAGGCGCGCCACGCGGTGCTGATCTGCTCCGGCAGCTCTGCGCCATCGTACACGGACAGGACGGTGGTGCTCTCGCCACCGCCCGCCTGATGGACCCGCCAATCTCCCGTCTTCGGGTGGTAGCGTAGCTCCTTGCCCGCGTCGCCCTGCCTGCGGTAGACATGCGGCTCATTGGGCTTCGCGTCCGAGCGACTCAGCTCGTAGGCGCCCATCCATTCGCTCGGGAAGGAAGCGGGCGTCCCCCCCACGAGGTACACCACAGACGAAGCGCTGTTCTGCTCCCGCAGCCGAGTTCTGCGCAACGCCTCGCCCTCGCGGCCATCGGAGGCGACGGCGCGCACAGAGCTGGCGGGCACCCACGCCTCCGTTTGCGCGTCCGTTCGCAGCATCCATTGCGCCGAGATGCGCTCCGGTGCGAGCGCCGCGTCGACCACAGAGAGAACTGCCTTGTTTGGGTGGAAGCGCTCCTCGTAGGCCTCGTGCGGGCCCACGCACCAGCGGCCGCTGCGGCCGTCGAACCACAGGGCCTTGCTGTCATCCACCTCGTGCGCAAAGACGAACCGGCCGTCGACCAAGGAGCCCGTCCTCTGCGTGTACGCGCCAAACCACTCGTGCCCCCACCCTCCCGGGGTCGTGCCGGACAAGAGCACCGTGCTTGCCGACCGGGAGAGCTCGCGCGCCTCCTCGACGGCTTGCTGTCGCATCATCGCCTCTCCCTCGGCGCCCGCGATGACGCGCACGGACGAGGGCACCCACCCGCCGTCCTTCCACGCACGCCAGCTCCCCTGGATTTTGTCCGGGATTTGGGCGGCGTCGTACACCGAGAGCCACGTCTTGAGCGCAGTGCGCCGCTTCCCCTTTCTGCTGACGAGCCAAGTGCCCGTGCGAGCATTGTACGAGAGGACCCATGCCGACTTGATGCCGGCAGAGTCGCCCGGCTTGACGTAGCGGTGGCGGCCCTCCTCCGTGGCCTCGATCGTGTACGCGCCCTGCCATGCGGGGGCGGTCGAGCCCGACGTCCCTGGGGACTGCGAGGCGTGTGCGTCGAAAAGGTAGATCGTTCGCTGTGCGACGAGTAGGGCGTTCTGCTCCGACTTGAGAGCCTTGTCAGCCTCTGAGCCGTGCACGCAGTGCATGTCTGGCGCCGAGAGCCAACCCTTGCCCTCACCTTGCCCGAGTTGCCACATGCCTGGCTTGATGAGCTCGGGCGCCGCCGCTGAATCGTGGGCTTTCAGGATGCCTTTGCGCTGCCCCAGCGCGGCCTTGCCACCCATGTACCAGGTGCCCGCTCCCGCATTGTACCAAAGCATCTTGGCAGGGTCCCCTTGCTGCGATTGTGCAGTGCGCAGCGTCAGCAAAGCGCGCTGGAGGGGCAAGGGCGGGGCGACTAGGGAGGCTAAAGGGGCGACTGCCGACCTTGGTATAGGCGTGCCGTCCGCCAACGAGGTCCCCTTCACGCTGAATGTAGGCGCCGAGCCACTCGTGCCGTTGGCCTGATGGCGTCGTGCCAATTAGATGGACGGTCTTGTCGGCGCCCGCTACGGCCAGAGTGGCCGCCTCAAAGATCTTACGGCCACGGTTCCCTCCCACACACTGCAGCTCGGGCGCGTCGATCCAGCTCTTCTTCGGCCCCCACCACGCTTTCCAGTGTCCAGAGATCTTCTCAGGCATGAGCGCATGGTCCTTCACCGAGAGCACGCCCGCGGCCTTGCCTGCAGCGCGTGACCTGCCAACGTACCAGTAAGCGCTCTTCTTGTGGTACCAGATCATTTTGGACTTGTCGTTCTGCTTCGCGTAGATTATGCGCCCATCGCAAAGGCCGCTGCGCCACCGTTTGGTCTTGCCGAGCTGGTCGTAGGCGCCGAGCCAGTCGGTGCGCAGGCCCTGCGGCATGCTCCCCACGAGGTAGACGGTACTCGACGCAGATTTCAGCTCGTCAGGCAAAGCGGCAGCGACCGCGAGCACGAGCGCAACGCAAGCGCAGCGAGCGCCCGCCATCATCCTACAGAACACCGCGGCGCGCCGCTTGCGCTACTGCGGTGTCGACGTTACCTCTCTCTACTACGAGTACGATCGTGCCGTGCTTGATAAGAGAGATAAGAGATCTTATCTTATCCCGTGCTTGAGCATGGACACCAGAGTACCAGGTTTGCTGTAGTCTGGGGGCATTCATATCGTTGTGCGACAGGCTTCGTTACACAGGCTTCGTTCGGTGGACATAATAAAAGTGACACCCGCGGGATTCAACACACGAGTTGGCGGCACGCTATAGAGGACTCGTGTTGGTTGTACTTCGTTCGACGCACAGTCTGCAGCTGTACGCCACGGGCACCACACACGACGCGCATTGACAGTCTCACCAGTCACACGAGTCCTCTATAGCCGCCTTTCCCAAACTCAGGGACTCGGTCCGTGCGGGCGAACTTGTAGTAGGTCTTGACCGGTCCGCTGCTGTGCAGGAGCTTCTTGTCTGCCTCGAGGAGCCCCTTGGCCGTCTGGCCTTCGGACACGCTGCCCTGGACGACCACATCGCCATCGACTGCGGCCGCAAAGTCGGAGGGCCGCCAGTTGGCCAAGGTCTTGTGCGAGGCCGAAACACGCGCGACCTTGGTGCTCGCAGGCGGCGGCGTGAGTATACCAAGGATACTGAGTGGGCGTTACTAGGTATGCTACTGCTACGCGCGACCTCTTGCTCGAAGGCTAGGTCGTAGCTCAGCTGCGAGTCGAAGACGGCGAAGATCTCGTCGAGCGCGGTGTCGAGCTCCACAGCCATCGGCTGGTTGAGGCTGAGCAGCCCCTTGATGTACTTCACGGGGAACCAGCGGCGGTGCGTTAGCGCAGCACCCGCGGTGAAGGCCTTGTAGTGCGACGGCAACCAAGGCATGAGGAAGAACTGGAGGTGCAGCTGGAACTGCGAGGGCGGGAAGTTGCAGCCGCACACGACGTGCGAGCGGAGCGCCGCGCGAGAGGCGGCGTCGGTGGGCGGCGCGCCGCGCAGGTTCCTTGCGCACCTGGTCAGGGTTGCGGCCAGGGTTAGGGTTAGGGTTGCGGTCAGGGTTAGGGTCAAGCGTTGGGGCCAGGAACGGGGCCAGGATCAGGGTTGGGGCCAGGGCCAGGGTCAGGGTTGGGGCCAGGTTCAGGGTTAGGGCCATTGGCCAGGGTTAGGGTTAGCAGGTGCGTTGCACACCAGGCCTCGCTCGAGAGGAACTGCTCTTCCAAGCAGCTCCACGCCGCCTCCTCCAGCGCACTCAGCAGCGCGAGGCCCTCCATAGGCGCGCGCAGCAGCAGGCGCCAGTCCGCCGCCCAGCATGTGGTGGGTATCGCGCAGAAATGGCAGGCGGACAGCGCGAGAGGGTCGTCGAACACCAGCACTTCCCTCGTCTGCAACCGCACCGCGATGTCGTACGGAAAGCGATCGCCCTGCGCACCCGTGCACGCACGCGCGGCTCGGGCGGGGCTCGTGCGGCGCGGGCATGGTCGCACACAGCGCACCTTGGCGATGCCGTAAACGAATGACATGAAAATGTTGTCGGTGTGCACGGTCTCTTGCGGCAGCTCTGCGTTGCACCCGTTGCAATGCGTCGTGGTGAAGCCACACGACTTGCCGCACGCCGCACACTTTCGCACCAGGTTGTGCAGCTGGGCGCCCAGAGCCTGCCGCTCGGAATCCGACTCATGGGCCGTCTGAGCCACGCCAGTCCCCGCCAAGTTCTTGGCAAACTCCTTGGCAAACTCCGTGCCTCCATGGGAAGCCTGAAACTCTGTGAGGGTTCCCTCAAACCTCGGCCCGCTCCGCTCGGGGTCGTTGGGGATCCGAAGGGCCGCAAACGCGGCCGGATCCGCTCCGGCCTTAACGGCGCCGTCCTCAGTGACGCCGAGGAGATCGGCCTCCACGTAGTCGTCCGGCGCCCACATCTGGCTGCCTACTCGAGGCGGCGCGCGCGCACTCCCGCGACGCGTCGCGTTGGCGCGCTTTGCAATTGCATTTGCCTCGCCGCACAAAACCTGAAGTGAAAAGCAGCATTTCGTGCGTCAAAATGTCAACTCGTTCAAAAGGTTGGACCATACTTCTACAGTGCCCCAACAAGCCGACCGCCGCTAGCGGTCCGGGAGGACGGTGGGGTAGTGTGGTCTTCGGATGGCGCGCCCTTCGCCCACCCCGTGTCGTGTTTGTTATAGGCTGTGTGTCTCTCACTTCCAGGCAAAGTTAACAAGAACTTCACAGGGGCGCGCCAACGAGGCGCGTGCTCTTTTCAATACACGCGAGCAAGGATAGCCCATGCTTTTGCGCGGCATCCGATGGCTCCAACTCGCTTGTTTGCTGCCAGCAAGCGCATTATTAGCACCCGCGCTCCACCAGCAGAGACCTGCGCCATCTTGCCTGCGCGCGCAGAGACCTGCGCCATCCTGCCGTTCTGCGGTGGCGATGGCTGCGCCCTACCTCGACAGAGGGCTCACCCGCCAGCTGATCTTCAACCAGGTCGCCGTCGGATATACGATTTGGGGCGGCGGTTTCGGCGCTAAGATCCTCGCGGAGCAGGTCCACTTGGACAGACCGGAAGCTTGGCTCTTCGGCACGATCGGCGCTCTGCCCATTCTCGCGCTCGGCCGGTCGATCGAGAAGTCAGAGTCACCGTTCTTCACGACGCTCAACCTCTCTACGAACGATATCGTCGAGCGTCTCTTCGGATCACTCAAGCAGCCCGCCTTTGCACTCGGCGTCTCCGCGCTGCTCGCGCTGCTCACCGGTGTCTGCGAGGAGATCGTCTTCCGTGGCGGCGTCCTGCCGAGCTGTGCAAACTACGCGGTCCTCCACGGCTACTCCGGGACGCTCGTTGAGGGGATCCCGTTTGGCATCGCAGCCTCGACGGTCTTGTTCTCCCTCGGCCACCTCCCATTTCTCGGGCTCATACAAGGGGAGGCCGGCGTGCGTAACTTCTTCTCCGTGGACACCCTCGTCCTCTTCGGGCTGCAGTGCGCCACCGGCGGCAGCTTCGCGCTGCTCTACGTCTCGACGGGCCTGAGCACCGCCATCGTCGCCCACTTCCTCTACGACCTCTACACCCTGTACGCGACCCACCTCGTGGTCACCGACCAGATCGCCTACTCCAAGTCGCCTCTGCCGCCGCTGCCGCAGCAGAGCCTCGCGGCGATGCGCTGGCGCATGACCGAGGGGCGGCAGTACGTGGACGAGGCGCGCCGGGCCTTCCTCATGATGGATGCCAACCGCGACGACGCCATCTCGCAGGCGGAGCTGCGCCTGGGCCTCGCCTCGATGAACCTCAAGCTCAGCCGCAAGCAGATGGGCACGTCCTTCGCGATCGCCGACGCGGACGCCTCGGGCGAGATCGACTTTGACGAGTTCCTCGAGTTTGTGGGCGGCGCGGAGGATGAGGCGTCAAGCACGATCAAGGCCTCGCTGCTCGGCGTGCGAGCATAAAGCCGTAGAGCTTAAAGTAGGTGCGCCGTTGCCGGGGCACGATGCGTGATACGCCGCACTCGTTCATGCACATAGACCGTTTATAAGAAGTGGGCCGACGGCCCCACAACTGGGTGCGGTATGAGTCCGTGTGGAGAGATGCACTAACGTGACATTAAAAGCTGGTGGGTGGGTGGGTGGGGGGGGCCTCTAGCGTGTGTATACATAACTTCACATTGGTCTCCTTTTCACGGGATCACGGGCCCGTCCGGCTAGGGGTCCGTCCGCGTCGCCTGACGTGAGTCAGAGTAAAATATGGATGGGGAATTCAACTAAGGTGGAACCCGAGTTTGGGAGCGGTTCTATGTCGCCATTACATTTCGATAAATCGCCGCTTTTACCGCGCGCCCGAAACGCGAAAGTCAGAATCGCCAACCCGCAGATTCCAGATATCGCGCGCGGAAGCGGCGCTCAAAGTTGGAGGCAAGATTTCGTGTAAAAATGGTGTGCGAAACGTTGGCAGGCCCGCCCATGCATGTGACACAGCTCTACGGCTTTACAGTAAACGATGGGTAAACGTCGGCGAGTTTGCCATTTTAGATTTTACTGATACTCGCATACTGTACGACCGTGTATAATGCCGGTATAAAACACCCAGCTCAGCCCTAATCAGAAATCACCCTACACCCACTCCCACAGTTACCCCCCCTTGAAGGCAAGCCATACTTTACCCATAGCCTTCCCTAAAGCGTACCAATGTGTAGACGGCACAAGAGTAAAACGTCACGAAAGGAATCCAATCGGTGCGCGAGGCGACCACTCGCAGACTCACACGCGTCTGTGAGCACGGCTTTAGTTTACGCATCCAACCCAACCCCCCACGGGTGCCGGCGGCGCAGCGCGCTGTCAGGCAGCGCCGCCTCCCCCTCTCGGCCGCCCGGCCCATCGTGCCCCTCCTCCTCCTCCTCCTGCGCTGAGGAGTGCGGCAGCCGCGTGTGCCACTCCTGCAGCGTGAGCTCGGCGAGGGCGAAGGCGACGAGCAGCACGAGCGCCAGGGCCTCGAAGCTGGGGCTGAGCAGGCAGGTGCCGCTCGCGGCGTCGTACGAGCGCAGGTAGCGCGCGGCGCACTGGGGCTGCTCGCACGTGTTGGTCGCGGCGGTGTAGTGCTGCTGGCCAACGCACTGCGGCCGCGCCGCGCATCCCTCGCGCCGCCGCCGCCGCCGCTCGGCACCCTCCTCACCCTCCTCGCCCTCCTCGCGCCGCTTGGGCAGCAGCCCGACGCGCGCCTTGGTTAGGGTTAGGGCCAGAGTCAGGGTCAGGGTTAGGGTTGGGGTTGGGTTAGGGGTAGGGGTAGGGGTAGCGCGCGCCTTGCTAGACGTCATCTCGAAGACAGTGAGGAAGCCGTGCAGCGCCTGCCGCAACCGAAGCGGCGTGGGGCGGCGTGGGGCGGCGTGGGGCGGCGTGGGGCGGCGTGGGCGGCGTGGGCGCGGGGCGGGGCGAGGTGTGCGCGCCTGCGTGCCGAGCAGGATGGGCACCTCTTCGTTTGGACCATCCGGGCTGGCTGCGGCTGCAGAGCGTGCGTACGAGCGAATGCAAAACTCGCGCCGGCCGTCGGCCCGCTGCGGCAGGAGCAGCTCCTCGAGCGGTAGGGTGAGCAGCCGCCCCGCCTGCGAGACGCGGAAGGAGAGCGCGGGCAGCGTCGCCGCGTCGGCGCCGCGGGGCAAGTGGCACCGCCGCCCGCTGATACCGGTAGACGAGGCGTTGGCGTCGGCGTCGGCGTCGGCGTCGGCGTCGGCGTCGGCGTCGGCGTCGGCGTCGGCGTCGGCGTCGGCGTTGGCATAATCTCCGCCTTCGAGGTCGAAGGAGCACTCGCGCAGTGAGGGGGATACCCAGCGGAAGAGGCCGTAGAACAGGTCGGCCGGTAGGCTGAGGCAGCTCGAGCCCGAGTCGACCAGGGCGAGCCACCTGGAACGCGGGGGTGTAGCAGGGGTGCAGCCCTTGAGGCGCGGGGTCGCAGCCTTGCATGCATAGGGGTGCAGCCCTTGAGGCATAAGGTTGCAGCCCTAGCCCGGGGCGGCGAGGGCGGCGAGGGCGGCGAGGGTGGCGAGGGCGGCGAGGGCGGCGAGGGCGGCGAGGGCGGCGAGGGCGGCGAGGGCGAGCCACCAGCCCGAGGTGTCGCCCAGTAGCCCCGCCCCACACAGGCTGGGCGCGTAGAGGAGCAGCCCGTGGAAGTCGGGCGCGGCCTGCTTAGCGCGAGGGCGAGGGTCAGGGTCGGGGCGAGGGCGAGGGCGAGGGCGAGGGTCAGGGTCGGGGTCAGGGCCAGGGTCGGGGTTAGTTGAAGTCGGGTGCGGCCTGTGTCTCTGACCACGCGACATCCGCCGCACTGTACGTGCCGCCCAGCACCTGGCGAGGGTGAGGGTGAGGGTGAGGGTGAGGGTGAGGGTTTGGGGCTAGGGTTAGGGTTTGGGGTTAGGGTGTGTGTTAGGGTTGGGGTTAGGGGATGGGGTTGGGGTTGGGGTTGGGGTTCGGGTGCCGCCCAGCACCAGCCGACTCTCGCCGCCGCGGTTGAGGTCGAGAGCGAACCGGTCCGTCGCGCCGGAGAGGAGGCGCAGCAGGCTCTGCCACGGCCCGTTATCCCAGTGCGATACTCCGAGCACGCCCGAAGCGTCGGCCAAGAAGCGCGGCACGTCCTCGACGGGGCCGATGCCCCCTCTCGACACTGCCTCGAGCAACGCCACGTAAGCGTTGATGTATGCGCGGGATGACGCGCTGCTGTCCTCCACTCCGGTCTGCACGCCGTACTCCGGCGCTTCCGCGCCGTCGAGCACGACGCGGTCACGCGCCGTGCGGTAGTGGCCGTTGAGGTGGACGTCCACGTCCACCACGTAATCGTAGAAGGTCGCATCCTCGTTGTTGTCGGTGATCGAGGTCGAGGCCGACGAGTTGAAGCAGCTGCCGAAGGTTTTCGGCTCGCTCGGGCTGCACGCGCCCCGGGCCGCATCGCGCAGCAGCAGCTGGTGCGATCCGGTGTCCAGCAGAAGGAAGAGCTCCTGAGGCCGCGTGCCCACGTTCACCTGCACAAGATAGCGCCAGCCGTAACCCAGATCCCGTGGCCAAAGCTTCACCACCGCCGTCTTGTCCGCCGGGTACAGCGCCTCGTACTCAGGCGCGGTCTCTTCGGCGGCCTGGGTCGGGAGCGCGAAGAACGCGAGCAGGAGGGCCGCGGCGGCCCTCATGAAGCGCTTGGGAGTTTGGGGTGACAACGAGTGAACGGATGCCAACGTATTTCCCTCCTTTGGGTAAGCCCTGGTCTGATACATAGAGTTGAAAGCAATCGAGGGGAGGCTGCAGAGCGCAGAGCGGATGTGATCAGGCGACGTGTAGGACGCGGTAGTGCGTTCGGCGTAAGTTCGGTGCAGTTTGGCCGGTTGTTAGGTCTGTGCCAGCAGTTAGGTTGTGTGTGATCTGTGACTGTGTACTGTGAAGTCTGTCCTGTGTAGCTGTAGGTCACATTGTCCTGGTGCCATGGCTGAGCGTCCGCTGGGTGCCACCCCCACAGTCACGTTCGGCGCACCGGCGGCATCACGCGTAGTGATGGGAGGAGGCAACCCTCCTTTGGGTAAGCCCTGCTGGTCAAAAAACACTGAGTTGAAAGCAAACACTTATTTTCTATTCCACCAATTCTGCAATCATTCTCTTCACAGCCGCTTCGCCGCCGCCGCCCGCCCTTCTGGCGTACGCGCGACGCACAGCGCCGCCTCCTCGGCGGTCGCGAAAAGTGCCAGGTACATGTACTTGCCACTGCGCCACACCCGCGCCTGGTAGGGCTTGGGCTGGCCGGGCTTGGCGAGGCGCACGCCAAAGTAGCCTGTGGCGTTCTCGGCCACCACCAGCGTCAGCTTCTCCGCCTGCGCCTGCTGCCGCGCCTCCTCAGGTGACAGTGCCGCCCGCTCCGCCGCCGCCGCCCGCCCCTCTGGCGTACGCGCGATGCACAGCGCCGCCTCCTCGGCGGTCGCGAAGCTGCCCAGGTGCATCTCCTTGTCGTTGCGCCACACCCGCGCCTGGTAGGGCTTGGGCTGGCCGGGCTGGCGAGG
>Ga0209302_10000729_pt1 | contig 19017 bp, 14 predicted proteins | sample ArcOceMetagenome_2_FD_187445 | JGI IMG/M metagenome (GOLD analysis project Ga0209302, IMG submission 187445) | Marine eukaryotic phytoplankton communities from Arctic Ocean - Arctic Ocean ARC135M Metagenome (SPAdes) (version 2) | ecosystem: Environmental > Aquatic > Marine > Oceanic | place... | reverse complement strand
CATTGTGAATGGTTTTGGTGCAGAGGCAGGCCAAGCGTTAGCAACCAGCAAACGTATTGCTAAAATTGCTTTCACAGGTTCTACTCCTGTCGGTGCGCATATCATGAAATGTGCCGCTGAAAATATCATCCCGTCTACTGTTGAGCTAGGTGGTAAATCACCTAATATCTATTTCGAAGACGTCATGGAACATGAAGATGATTTCATCAGTAAATGTGTTGAAGGTACAGTTTTAGCGTTCTTCAACCAAGGTGAAGTGTGTACTTGTCCATCACGTTTGTTGATTCAGGAGTCTATCTATGATCAGTTCATCGAGAAAGTTATCGAGCGCATTGCTTTAATTAAGCGTGGTAACCCTCTTGATACTGAAGTTATGGTCGGTGCTCAGGCTTCTCAGGAACAGTTTGATAAGATTCTAAGCTATTTGGAAATTGGTCGTCAGGAAGGTGCTGAAGTCCTAACGGGTGGCGCTGCTGAAAACCTAGATGGTTTCCAAAGCGGTTATTACATTCAGCCTACGTTGTTGAAAGGTAATAACAGCATGCGCGTTTTCCAAGAAGAAATTTTTGGACCTGTTGTCGCTGTTACAACGTTTAAAGACGAAGCGGAAGCGCTAGCGCTTGCTAACGATTCTGAGTTCGGCTTAGGTGCAGGCGTTTGGACGCGTGATATGAACCGTTCTTATCGTATGGGTCGTGGTATCCAAGCGGGTCGTGTATGGACTAACTGCTACCACTTGTACCCTGCTCACTCTGCGTTTGGTGGTTACAAAAAGTCTGGCGTAGGCCGTGAGACACACAAAATGATGCTTGAGCATTACCAGCAAACTAAAAACTTGTTGGTGAGCTATGACATAAACCCATTGGGTTTCTTCTAAATACTTAGAAAGCACCCATGAGTTCGATAGCCCAAGGGCTATCGAACAGCAAAAGCCCCGAACGCGGGGCTTTTTAGTCTCTGCAGTACTCTCCTTCTTAAGGAATAGGGCATGTGGGCCTCGTATAATCAGTGCTCACTGACTTTAGGGCTTAATCGTTATTCATTCATCGACAGTAAATAGGACCTGAGGCCTCCGCGCATTCGTGGAAGAACTAATGCTAAGTGGTGACTTTTTTATCGACTTGGGAACAAACTGTCCTATTTATTGGCTTTTAGATGGTTGAGTAGATCAAATTTGATACAATAAATACTTTATATCAATGATATGCAGCGTGCTGCAGACAAGGACTTGGCATTCAGAATGTATGTTTGGAGTAGTCGTATAGCGGCTTTTTTCTGGTTGTATTTTGTCTCAGCTACAGCGTTCGCAGCGGCTGACCTCTCTCGAAATGAGAATAGTGCAACGGCGCAGACCAAGGCTAATAGCTCAACAGCAGAGCCTATTACTGTCTATCTAAACTGGCAACATCAGTTTGAGTTTGCTGGCTATTACGCCGCACAGCAGCAGGGCTATTTCGATGAGGCAGGCTTATCTGTTTCATTAAAAGCATACGAGAGTGGTTCGAATATTACTGACCTTGTCACCAGTGCCCCGGCGCGTTATGGGATCACTGATAACAGAGTTATTCTTTCGTATCTTGAAGGTAGGCCTGTTGTCTTACTCGCTAGTTTATTTAAACGCTCTCCCCACATTATCGTCACACAGCCAGACATTCAAACGCCTTCACAACTTAAAGGTAAGCTAATTATGGCGATGCCAGGTGAGTTAGAAACGGCTGGTATGATGACCATGCTTCGGCAGTTCTATGTATCAAATGAGGACTTCAAGACGGTTCCGCATGACAATAAGATAGACGCTTTTGCTTCAGGTGAAGTCGATGCCATGACGGCGTTTAGTAGTAACCAGCTATTTGACTTGGATCGTCGTCATATAGCCTATAATGTACTCGACCCAAGCCGCTACACGGGTGAGCTCTACAGCGGCAATTTATTCACCTCCGAAACAGAGGTGCGTGAGCATCCAGAAAGGGTCCAAAAATTTACTCAAGCAGTCCTGCGTGGGTGGCAATATGCGTTAGATCACCCTAAAGAGATAGTTCAATTAATACGTAGTCAATATAACAACGCTAAGTCAGTTGAGGCATTAACTTATGAAGCTGACAAGATTCGCGACGCAATCCGTCCTAGCGTTTATCCGATAGGAAGTGTCGAGCTTGAACGCCTACGTCAGATAGCGTCTATCTATATCGAGCATGACTATCATGTGAATCGCATGAACGTGGCTGGTATTTTATTACAACCAAGTGAAATCGCATTGTCGGTACTGGGGCTAACAGCGGTCGAACTTGCTTTCCTTAAGCAGAACCCGGTATTGAATGTTCATAATGAAGAGAATTGGCCACCGATTAACTTTGCAGTGAATGGCAAACCGAGTGGTTACTCCATCGAGTTTATGGATTTATTAGCTAGCAAGTTGGGTATTCGAATCAATTATATCACCGGCAATGACTGGAATGCGTTTATGCAAATGTTAAGCGATGGGCGCTTAGATATTATGCTGAACATTGTAGAGACGCCGGAGCGTTTAAAAAACTTTATTTTTACACCGCCTTATTTATCAGCAACAACAGGGATCTATGTCCAAGGTGGTAGCAAGAATGTTGCGATTCGTTCGCTTGATGAGTTGGCGGGTAAAACGGTTGCTGTGCCAGCGGGTTTTTTCCTTAATGAGCAATTGAAGCGTTATTACCCGGCCATAAAGGTAAAAAACTATACCGATTCTATTAAATCGCTTGAGGCAGTAGCCTCCGGTGATGTAGATGCGATGGTCGGTCGCAGTGGGGTGATTAACTTTCTTATTGAGAAGCAGTTTCTCAGTAATATTGTTATGTCCACTGCGGTGGAGGATCCGCGCTTTACGAGTGAAATGCATTTGGCTGTTAATAAAGATCAGCCTGTCTTACGAGACATACTCAGTAAGGTTATATCGAATGTTACTGAGAGTGAAACAACTGCCTTGCGACGTAAATGGAGCCAAAGTGGATTTGTTAAGCAAACCTCACTCACGAATGCTGAGCAAGAATATTTGTTAACGCGTGAGCCTGTGCGTGTTTGTATTGATCCTGACTGGATGCCGTTTGAAGGTTTCGATCTTGACGGGCAGTTTATTGGAATGGAATCGGACTATTTTATGTTATTCGAACGATTTCTCCGTTTACCTTTTGAAATCGTTAAAACCGGTTCGTGGACAGAAACCTTAGAATACGCTAAGGATCGCCGTTGCGACTTGGTATCACTTATTGTTGAGACCAAAAAAAGCGCAGCATTTCTTGATTTTACGGCCCCCTATCTAAGCTACCCGTATGTTATTGCGACGCGCCAAGAACAGTTGTTTGTTGAGGATGTGAAACAGGTGTTAGAGGAGCGGGTGGGTATTGTTAGAGGTTATGCGTTGTATGAAGACTTCTCTCGCCGCTATCCAGATACCGAATGGGTTGAGGTCGATAACGTTCAAGATGGTCTGTTAAAAGTTCAATCAGGTGAAATATTCGGTTTGATTGATTCTGTCCCAAGCATTGGCTATGCGATGTCTGAGCTAGGCCTAACAGATATTCGTATTACCGGTAAAATCGAAGGGCAGCGTTTGTTGCGCACAGGTGTGCGTAACGATGATCCCTTGCTGTTGAGTATCATGCAAAAAGCGGTAGCCAGCTTAGATACGGATGATCATCAAGATATACGTCGTCGATGGAGCCCTATCAATGTGCAGAGCAAAGAAGATTACACGTTAACCATTTGGGTGTTCGGTATCAGTTTTTTGCTGCTTAGCTTTATGCTTTATCGTCAAATTACCTTACGCCGTTACAACCGTCGTATTCAAGAAGCCTTTGACGATAAGGAGGCGGCTAACCTCGCGTTGATTGAAAAAACAGCCTTGCTTGAAAAAATCTCAATTACCGACCCGCTAACTCAAGTGTATAACCGTTTAAAAATTAATACATTGCTGCAGCATGAACTGCAACGTGTACGTCGATATGGCGGTACTTTTTCGGTACTTTTATTGGATTTAGATCACTTTAAGATAGTAAACGATACATACGGTCATCCGGTGGGGGATCAGGTTCTTAAAACAGTCGTGAAGGTCATTCAAGATGGATTACGCAGTACTGATTCGCTTGGGCGTTGGGGAGGTGAAGAGTTTATGGTCATCTGCCCTGAAACGAATTTACGCAGTGCGATGCTCGTTGCGGAGAATATTCGCCGCCAGATAGCACGAACTTTATTCGTAGAGGTTAAGCATCAGTTTGTGAGTGTAGGCGTCACCATGCATCAACCGGGCGATACGCTGGAAGCGATGGTAATGCGTGCCGATGATGCCTTGTATCAAGCGAAGGATGCTGGTCGTGACCGCGTAGCCTCGGTGCCTAAAATCTAAGAAACGCTAGCAATAACGCACCCTAATGGAGTGCGTTTTGCTATGAATTTGCGTTTAAGATTCGCTACTTTGGCGAGCCACATCCGCGATAATGGACTCACTAACTTTGTTGAGTTCTTTTTGAGCATCTTTGGTTAAAGGCAATGGACGGCATAACTTAATCGCTTGAAAGCCTGAACGTGCCGTAAATAAACTAGCTCCGACGCCTTGTCCTGCACGTGCTGAAAGCGTAGTTGTAATGGATGCGCCTAATAGGTGTGAGCCTGCATGAATCGTAATCTCGCTTAAGCCAGCAAAAGCGATATTGTGAAGTACCCGTTTCAGTAGCTGCCACTGAGTAGCCGCGCCGGGAGCGATGCCGTAGATCTCGGCTAATTCACGCAACATTTTGATATTACGCCAACCAACTAGGTACATATCAAACGTGGCGTACGGACTAAGGGCAACCATTAGCCCCGATTGAACGCTGTTGCGTTGAACGCATTTGCGGGCGGCGGCATCTTGCTCTCTTAATGAGTGATCTGAAATGAAGCGAATAATTTCACTGTCGTTATACGCTGAATCAACTTGGCGAATCGCATCTTTAAATGGCTGATTTAGCTCCGTATTGTCGTAGAGTTTATCTAACTTTTTTAAGAAAGGAGCTGCTTCGCCATGTGTCTTTTGGCGCTGTAGTTCAATGGCTTCTTTTTGCAGTGCTTCGACTTCTTTTAGTTGGCGTAGCCCTTTAAAGCTCGAGTATAGCCATACGCCACCGGAGAGGAAGGTGATCCCGGTAACCGTTGCACAGACACCTCCCAGTATAGGGTTTAAATCATAGCCCCAGCTAATAAAGCGATACACTTCACTAACCACAGCACCGGTCAGTACCGTTGCCACAGCAGCCCCAAAAATACGGGTCCACAGGCGGCGTTTCTTTTTATGAGGTGCAGTAGGTTGTTCTGTTAATGCTGGCGAGCTATCGTCGACAGGTGTGACACTGTGGGGCGAAAATCTATGTGCGTCCATGGGCGGCTCTTGAAAGCCTGATGATTGGCTCGTCTTATCAGGGTCGATAAAAACAGGCTTTTGCCATGAAGAATTGTTACTCATTAGAACAGGTCTCCTGTGAGGTATTCTAGGGCCTGATCAAGGCGAATATGGTGCTCGGGTTTTAAGTCATTGCTCGGTAGTTTTTTAGGAGCAAAGTCGACAAATTGGAAACGGCTGCTGTTCCAGTCGTGATCGGTAGGTAGCTCAACAGGAACTTCGCCCGGGAACAAGGCTACGACCTCGCCCGTCGTTTTATCCAATCCCTTAAGGCATGAAATCTGCTGTCCATCCAGCTTCGCTTGGGCTGATTCTGTAGAGCGTATGGATGCGACGGCTAGGCACGACGTATCGATCTCCTCAAAACGCATATCACGCTGTGCATCCTGAATAATAAGCTCTAAAAACTTATCCAAATTATGATGCTGATTGGCTGTTACATGGTCGGCTTTTGAGGAAGCGAAGAGCACTTTGTCAATCCGGGGGCTGAACAATCGCCGTAAAAAGCCAGATGATCCATAGTTAAAGCTTTGTAATATGTCGGTCAATGCAAGCTTCATGTCATCAAAGCAGGGTTTACCGTTATTGAGTGCTTTTAAGCAATCGACGAGTACGACTTGACGATCAAACCGTGAAAAATGCTCTCGGTAGAATCGTTTAACAACATGCTCTCGGTAATCTGAATAGCGTTGGCGTAGCCGTGCATAAGCTGAATTTTCGGGGATTTCAGCATGACTATCCAAGGCTGGAATAATAGGAAATAACATTAATAAAGGATCGTTCGCCATGTCGCCCGGTAAAATACAGCGCCCGGGTTGTAATAAACTTAGTGCGTAAGGTTGTTGCCTTAGTTGGTGGAGCAGGGCGGTGTAGTCTCGACTCAATTGCGCTATCAGCGCATCATCGGCGGGAGCTAACCAATCAACAGCCTGCATGGCTGTTAGCCAGCTACTAGCTACGCTTGCACGCGGCTCTGCATCAAAAAGTTTACGTTGCTTATCACACCATTGCTCGAAGTTTTGATTGAGTAATGGTAAGTCCAATAGCCACTCACCAGGGTAATCAATAATGTCTAAATACAGCGTGGCTGAATCAGTAAGTAAGCGCTTGAGACGGTTGCCGGGTTTATATTTAATAGCTAAGCGTACTTCGGATAGTCCAGTGGTTGACGGTGGCCAATGAGGCGGCTCTTGTGATAGCGCATCCACCGCGTCACTCAGAGGAAACGGAAACGTTGACTTATCACTGATGTTTTTAACGCTGAGAATACGATGGTCGCCCGCGGCACTGAAAAACGGCAGTGATTTACTATGGTGAGCTTGCAAAAGATGATGTGTGAGTGATGTTATAAAAACGGTCTTACCGCTACGGCTCAATCCTGTCACGGCGATCTTAATATGTTTATCAAGGCCTTGATCCATCACATCTTTGAGTTGTTGTTGTACGTCATCAATTAAATCTGATCCGACAAAGCGTTTCAATTTGGATCCCAATCCCATTCTTTTCTCCTGAAATAGCGAAATAGCGCCGCTTCAACCTATAAAGTCGCATGAAAAGTCGAAGCTTCGTTATTAACTATGACCTTCATTCGTGTCCTGAGTGCCATTATCTAACATAAATAGATTGTAGCGAGAAGGTAAACGATGCGAGTTAACGGCGTCATAGATAGGCAGTGAAGCATGGGGGGAGGTGCTAAAGGGGGCGGATACGGCGTTTTATCAATCGGATTACGCTGCCTAATAAAGGAAGCTTTTCGTAGAAATGAGTGGCGGCATCCCAGTGATCTTGATGGCGAATGACACGGTAGTCGGTATCTAGGGTGAGTTCACTTACACCAGGGAAGCACCAAGGCTTGCCTGATTGTTTTAACGTTCCACTAAACTCCCATCGTAAAAAACATGTATCCGCAATAAAGGCCGTTTCACTGACATTAAAGTGGGGTGCTGTCACGGTATCGCTAAAATGCTGTAGTACTCGCATCATATCGCCATAGCCTGTTACATCGTTGAATGGGTCTATAAAACGAACGGTAGGCGCCGCGACCGCGCTTAGCCGCTCGACTGATAATTGATCCAGTTGGTTAAAGAGGCGGATGTACGCCACAACAGTATGTCGTGCTTGCGTGTTATCGATCATAAGAGGCTTATTTGTGCATCAAAAGTGAGTTGTTGTTGGCGTTTTATTAAAAAATAGCATGACGGTCCCTACCTCGAATCCCCATTTACTGACCGTGGCTTTATTAATCATAATATCGTCCGACTGTAAGAACATCCAATCGTTGAATTTGACCTTATAGGTTTTATCGCCGACGGGTAACAACATGGTGTATTTCCAATTCAGAGCGTTGCCTGCCACTTGGCCATCAGCTTTACCTATGATGTCGTCGGCCGTGCCTTCATAACGATCTTCACCTGTTTGGGTGATCGTCCAGATGCGTTGGTCTACTTCGCCATCGTTGTAGACAAAATCTTCAACGAGGATAAGGTTTCCGTCCTGAGTTCGGCCGTTAATAGTGACTTTAAAACTGCGCTTAACATTACCAAAACGGTCTTCGAACAATCCCCAGGCATGTGTTGTGCCCAGAAAGTAATCATTGAGTACAAAGTGCGGTTTTGTGTCGTTAAAGTCTTCGATATTCATTGTACTGCAGCCATTAACCATGATGGCCATCACTAGGCATAGCATTAGGCGATACATTCGCATGATTCTCTCCTTGTGTCACAGCTTCTTTAGTTGTTAGGGGCTTTCTGATTTTAAATAAGCGAACATCAATCGAGCGATAGCGGAATCCACTTTCGCAATAAGCTAAATAGAACTCCCACATACGGCGAAATCGTTCGTCATATCCTTGCGGTTTGATCTCATCCCACTGATATAAGAAAGTTTCTCTCCACTGACGCAGGGTCTCTGCGTAGTCCAAACCAAATTCGAGCTGCTCTTCCAATGCCATACCGTGAGTTTGAGTTAGCTCACACATCTTTTGTGCCGTGGGTAGCATGCCACCTGGGAAGATGTAGCGTTGAATAAAGTCAGCGCTGTTACGGTAGGTGTCGAAACGGTCAGGCTCTATACAGATCACTTGTAGGACGGCAGTCCCTCCCGGCTTTAGTGAGGTATATAGCGTTTGGAAATACGTGTTCCAGTGAGCTTCGCCAACTGCTTCGAACATCTCAATCGAAACAATGCGATCGAAGGTTTGGTTAATATCCCGGTAGTCTTGGAAAGCAAGTTGAATACGGTCATGGGCATTAAGTTGCTTCATGCGGTTTTGTGCATAATTCAGCTGCTCTTTCGATAGAGTCACGCCGTATAACGAGAGTTGCTCATGCTCACTAACCGTTTCTGCAAAACCGCCCCAACCACAGCCTATTTCTAGGATACGATCGCCCGGTTGGGCCTCGCTCATGGATAATATACGTTGATATTTAGCGTTTTGTGCATGCGCTAAAGATAGGCTTGTATCTTCGAAGAGTGCCGACGAATACGTCATGGTGTCATCCAGCCAAGACTCGTAAAAGTGGTTCCCAAGGTCATAGTGATAGGCGATGTTTTTACGGCTACCACGTTTGCTATTGTCATTTAAACGATGCCAAAGGCGGTTCACAAACGCATTAATTGATCGCCCGGCAAAGGCTTTACGCAGAGGCACTTCATTATGCATGGCCCAGTCAGTCAAAGTAATGAGTGAGTCACAGTCCCAATCCCCTGCCATATAGCTTTCAGCCCAACCCATTAAACCATTAAGGCTGCTTTTCACTACGGCTCGATGGCGTGTGAGTTTAATAACGGGCATAGCAACATCGTTATTAGGTTGACCTAGCGTGATGCGCTCGCCGTTTTTTGTTACGACGCTAACGGCTGTTATGTCCGCTGCATTGAGGGTGTTAATCAGTGCGCGGACTAGCCAGCCATGACCACGTAGGGTGTGATTTTTTTGTTTCGCATGAGGCTTAATTAGGTCGCGTGGTTTGGAGGTAGGCTGCATTCGATTCATAACGTCTTTACCGTTTCGTCGGGTGGGTGGGTTGGCCGTGAGAAATTAAGCGGGTAGGTGGAGCTGGGCGTTTTATCAGTTTCACGCCTTTAGCCCAAAGCTTTAGGGCTTCCCAATGGATCGCGCAAATAACTTTGAGGGTGTTAAATGGATGACTAAGGGCTTGTTTGAATAACACAGACTGCGATAGAGACTCATGCTCGCCTGTCCAAGCGGCAGCCATAATAGTTTTACCTTGATAGGTCTGGTTAATGGATAACGAGAGTTGTTTAGCGGGTAATTTGAAAGCAAACTGGTATGTGCATTCCATCGGCATAAAGGGAGATACATAAAAGTGTTTATCTACTTGTTGTTTAAAGTGTGTAGCTCCTTTTGCTTCTGTTTTATCCACAGGCACTAGGTAATGGTGACGTTGCTTAAAGGTGTTGTGCACTTCGTAAAGAACGGCCGTCAATATGTCATCTTCGCCATAGCAAAACCAAACAACCAAAGGATTAAAAACATACCCGAGGCAGCGGATTTGACACAATAAGTCGACCCGGTGTGGAGTTGCTAGGCCGTTATCCTGCATCACATGGTTGATGAACGTACGGGGTGGGCGTCCATCAGAAAAACCGTAATCTTTATCACGAAAGCTAAATAGGGCTGCTCGGTTCCAACCAAAACCTCGTAAGCTGTTATCCATTGTTCCTAGCTCATCTATATCGATTAACCAGCTAGACAACGAATACACAAAGCGGTGTGTTTTGGGAGCCATACGTTGATGCATGACATTGCCATGGTAAAGGGCTGAATTCATCATGCCGCCGCCCCTGAATCTTTATCGAAAAGGGGGCTGTCCAGAAAGTCAGCCGGTACCGGGATACGGTCATACATACCGACTATTTGCCAAGGCCGTAAAACACCGCTAATTTTTTCGGCGACAAGCAAGCCTGACTGAATACCATCTTCATGAAAACCAAATCCGCACCACGCGCCGCAGAACCAGGTGTTGTGATTTCCTTGAATACCCCATAAGTCTTTTTGGGCCTGATCTGTTTTTTTATCGAAGACAGGATGGTCATATAAAAAACTGGCGTGTACTGACCCTTTTGCGGGTTCTTCAAAAGGGTTGAGTGTCAGAATCATTGGCTTGTCTGTGGGTAAATGTTGGAGCTTGTTCATCCAGTAGCTAACGCATAGAGCTCCACCACCATGTGAGTTATCCCCTAGGTAATTCCAGCTAGACCACGCTCGCTTACGGCGAGGCATCAGTTTGGTATCGCTATGAAGTACGGCTTTATTTCGTTCGAAACGAAAGTTAGAGAGTACGTTTGTTTCTTCTTGACGAGGGTCGGCGAGTAAACGAAGTGCTTGGTCAGCATGACAAGCAAAAATGACATGGTCGAATTGCCATTGATCGCCTTGCCAATCGGTAATAAGTACCTTCCCGCCAATACGGCGAACACTCCGGATAGAGCGGTGAGTTAAAATATCACCTTCTATATCAGCGCATAAGCGTGTGACGTATTCACGGCTGCCATTAACAACCGTATGCCATTGTGGGCGGTCCTTTACTTGTAACAGGCCGTGATTCTCACAAAAGCTTAGAAAAGGTTTAGCCGGGTAGTCGAGCATTTTATCCATGGGAGTGGACCATATCGCAGCACCCATAGGTAGTAGATGATCGTCTCTAAATGAGTCGCTGTATCCTTTATCTTTTAATAGCTCTCGCAGAGTCATGGTGTCATTTTTAATAAAATTAGGGTCACTGCTTTCTTTATAAAATTTAAGAATATCGCTGACCATTCTTATAAATCGGGGCTTCATCATATTGCTGCGTTGTGCAAATAAACCGTTTAACCCGCTGCCTGAGTATTCTAATCGTCCTTTATCCATAGAGACGCTAAATGACATATCTGTCGGCGTTACCGGTACATCAAGGTGTTTAAAAAGCGCGACTAAGTTTGGATAATTAGGTGGATTGAAAACAATAAACCCGGTGTCTACAGGAATGGTTTCCTGCTCTATTTCTACATCTACGGTATTACTGTGGCCACCTAGCCGATCATTTTTCTCGAAAATAGTCATTTCGATATCGGGTTGCTTAGAGAGGTGCCAAGCAGCGCTAAGACCTGCTATGCCCGATCCAACAACGGCTATTTTTAAAGGTTTTGTTGCACGCATGATGTAGCCCGTTTGTTATTGTCATATATTCGAATATCCGTCTCTTATTACGGGTTGGTAAGAAAACTAGATCAAATTAGTTATGGGTGATCCGAATCGCTGTTAGTATCGTAAACAGTCACATGAAACAGGACGCTAGAATGCAAAATGAATCCGATCAACAAGATCAGATTAAGCAGTGGAACCATTGCCTTGAGCGCATTGCGCTGACGGGCGATAAGCATATGTACATGAAGTTTTATGATCATTTTGCGCCAAGGCTCAAATCTTGGCTAATCGGTGTGACTAGAGATGACGTGTTAGCAGAAGAGCTAACGCAAGAAACTATGATGACTGTCTGGCGAAAAGCTAAGCAGTACGATAGTAAAAAAGCAGCAGCGAGTACGTGGATTTTTAGGATTGCTCGTAATTTGCATGTTGATCATTTGCGGCGGCAGAAAGTTAGAGATAACGCGGTGCTTGTATATGATGAATGCGAAACTGTGGATTACGACGCTCATGCGGACAGCTATCGCATTCGGGACGAAATTAAAAATTTACCTGTACAGCAAGCACAAGTGATCTATAAATCTTACTTTGAAGGCAAAAGCCACCAAGAAATATCCGATGAGATGAGTCTTCCGCTTGGCAGTGTTAAGTCGAGTCTGCGTCTTGGATTTCAGAAATTAAGCAAAGCCGTGAGGTCAGAAGCATGAGTACACATCATCATCCTGACGACGCCACGCTTGTCAGCTATGCCGCTGGTGCTTTGCCTGAATCATTTGAGACTCTTGTCGCATGCCATCTGCAGTTTTGTACCCGTTGTAAACAGCGCATTCGTGAAGCTGAAGAAATCGGCGCTGCATTATTTGAAGCATCAGAGCCCGTTGACGCTAGTGGCAGAGATGACTTTTTTACTCAATTAATGCAAGAACCTGATATCAGCCCCGCTAATACTGTTGTGTCTGAAGACTCTACCGGTGTGATGCGGCAACATGCATTTCCTGCTCCCTTGAAACAGTTGCTTGAACACGGGGATATTGGATTATCATGGCGGCGCCTAGTGCCGGGTATTCAGCAAATTAAAATGGAGACTCGTGATGGGGGGTTGCGTTTGTTACGTATTCAACCGGGGATGAGTATCCCTATTCATACTCATCATGGTAGTGAGATGACTCTCATATTGGGTGGGTCTTACAGTGATGAGCTGGGGAGGTTCACGTCAGGTGATGTTGCTGATCTTGATCCTACGATTGAACATCAGCCAATGACGGATGGCAGCATGCCTTGCATTTGCTTAGTAGCAACTGATGCGCCTATGAAATTTCAGGGGTTCTTGCCTAAATTATTACAACCTTTCGTTGGCTTGTAGGCTAAATAATACTTTTAAAACCGGCATTTAGCCGGTTTTTTTATGACCATTATTCAGTGTGTCGCTCCTCCCAAATGAGTTGCCGTTTTATTTATTATCCAATTAATTAAAAGCGGGGAAAGCTAACCTAATTTCTTTACATAGGGGAAACCCTAAACTACTTTTAATTCAATTAAATAGATTTTTTTTGGGCGAAGATACCATTATTAATCTTGGCTTAATATTAGTTTGAATTATGATTGAGGTGGCATACATGTTTCGTAGAAAGTCGAAAGAGCAGCTTAATAATACAGTGAATGAGCTGGATTCTCTTAAAAGCTTTTCGAATGCGATCATGCATAATATAGCTGTTATTGAGTTTAAGCCGGATGGAACCATTATTACCGCTAATGATTTATTTCTGAAAGCGGTAGGTTATCAGTTAAATGAAATAGTCGGCCAGCATCATCGAATTTTCTGTAGTAATACCTATGTAAACCAGCCTGAATATCGCGCTTTTTGGGACCGGCTTGGTAAAGGTGGGAAAGAAGGTGGTGTGTTTATGCGCAGAAATAAGCAAGGTGAAGACTTGTGGCTAGAGGCGACTTATTTCCCAGTAACAGATGATGATGGCAAAGTTGTGAGGGTCATCAAGTTTGCTAGCGATGTGACGGCAGATAAAGCGTCACTTAATGCTCAATTAGCTACCCAAGATGCGATTAATCGTTCTATGGCCGTGATCGAGTTTACCCCTCAGGGCGACATTCTAACAGCGAATGAAAATTTCCTGAATGCGGTTGGCTACGACTTATCAGAAGTACAGGGGCGCCATCACAAAATTTTCTGCTACGAGGAGTTTTATAATGATAATCCTAAGTTCTGGAATGAATTAGCGACTGGGACGTTTAAGTCTGGTCAAAATTCAAGCAAGCAAAAGTCTGGCGCAACAATATGGTTAGAGGCTACCTATAATCCTATTTATGATGCGAAAGGTAATGTTATTAAAGTTGTTAAATTTGCGTCTGATATAACGGCGCGGGTAGAGCAGCAAGCCGCTATTCGTGACGCCGCTCAAATAGCGTATGAGACCTCAGAAACAACATCGACTGCAGCCTCTCACGGTAGCGCTACGTTAAAAAAATCGGTTGATATATCGGTGGGTATTGAGCAAGAAGTCGAAAAGGCATCGAGCCTCATCGATAGTCTTAATCAGCAATCACATGAAATATCAAAAATTGTTACTACTATTAGTAGTATCGCTGATCAAACAAATTTACTTGCCTTGAATGCAGCCATTGAGGCAGCTAGGGCCGGAGATCATGGTCGAGGCTTTGCGGTCGTAGCGGATGAAGTCCGACAGCTTGCAGCGCGAACCTCTACATCAACGGTCGAAGTAGAAAATATGGTTAAGCAAAATAGCGACTTAACTGGAAAAGCCCGTAACAGTATGGCCTTGGTAAAGGAGCAAGTTAACAGCAGTAACCAATTGGTGAACGAAGCGCATGGCCTCATCACGGACATACAAGGCGGAGCACGTCACGTTGCTAAAACAGTAGAAAAACTCTTGGGTGTACAAGGGTAGTTATTAGGTTGTGCTAAGGTGGGGTGTCAGAAGCCCCGCTACTCTGCAGTAGAGAAAACTCTTTTTTAACGCTCTGAAACTAAAAAACCCCGTATTTCTGTGAAGAAAAACGAGGTCTTAAAGATGGTGCCCGGAGACAGAATCGAACTGCCGACACGAGGATTTTCAATCCTCTGCTCTACCGACTGAGCTATCCGGGCAACTCAAGAGGCGCGTATTTAATCGTGCTTCTGGTTTCTTGTCAACTGTTTTTGTTAACTTTTTGGTGTTAAGTCTTTGATGGAGGCACAAAGCCTTCGGCTTTGATGTAATCTTCGCCGTCCATGAACTTTTCCATTTCTTGCGCGAGCACTTTACGTGTGTTCGGGTCCATTAAACTCATGTGTTTTTCATTAATAATGAGTGTTTGATGTTCGATCCATGCTTGCCATGCCTTTTTAGAAACCGTGTCGTAAATTTCTTGGCCTTTGGGGCCTGGGTAGGGCTGCTTTTCTAAACCTTCTAGTTCTTCTTTAAATTTTCTGCACATGACAGTTCGAGTCATGGGTGTCTCCCGGTTTAATCGATTGAACGGGTATGCTGCTTTAGTAACCGTTTTACCGGTGCAGCTAAACCAATGTTTGGTGGTTGGTGTATGTTATACCAGAGTGCGGTTTGTCCTTCCATGACACAGTTTATAGGGTCTTTGCTGGCGGAGGACTTGAGCGAGATCCGCATAGGTGTGATGTCGAGATGGTAATGGCTAAACGTATGTCGCACAGGCTCGAGGGCAATAGCGGACTCGAGATCCAAATCAAGGCCCGATTCGTTGGCTGCATCACGTAAGTCTGTGACTTCCGGGAGGCTCCATAATCCGCCCCAGATACCGGTAGGGGGGCGCTGGCGTAATAGGGTTTCGCCTTGGGTATTTTGTACCAATAGCATAATGGTTTGCTTAACGGGTTGAGTCTTTTTTGGCTTAGGGTGTGGGAAGGCGCTCGGTGTGCCGAGCTTTAGCGCATCGCAGTCTCTTTCTAGTGGGCATAATAAGCAACTCGGTTTGCTGCGGGTACAGAGCGTGGCGCCGAGATCCATCATGGCTTGCGTATAATCGCCCACACGCTCGTAAGGCGTGTTGTGTTCGGCGTACTCCCATAAACGTTTCTGGTTGGCGGTTGTGCCTGTCCAGCCTTCTACGGCATAAAAGCGTGCCAGTACGCGTTTCACATTACCATCTAAAATAGCGGCACGTTTTCCTGTGGATATGGATAGAATTGCGCCTGCTGTTGATCGTCCAATACCCGGTAGTTCGGTGAGTTCTTCTACGGACTCAGGAAAGATTCCGCCAAAGTCTTGGCTGATAATACGGGCCGTCTTGTGTAGGTTACGAGCGCGCGCGTAATACCCAAGGCCTGTCCACAAATGCAGAACATCATCTTGTGGCGCTTTGGCAAGTGCATGGACATCGGGGAACTGTGCAATAAAGCGCTCGAAATAAGGGATCACCGTACTCACCTGCGTTTGTTGCAGCATGATTTCGGAAATCCACGTGTAATAGGATGTTTTGTGTGCTTGCCACGGTAGGGTGTGGCGGCCGTGCTGATCAAACCAATTCAGCACGGCAATATTAAATTGTGAGGGTGTCATGTGCGATTAAAAGAGTCCTTTTAATAAGCCTTTAACGCTTTCTTCACCACCTAGCTTTTCCTTAAGTTTATCTTCAACTTTGCTCTTAACTTCGTCCTTTACCTTGTTTTTAACTTTGTCAGTAAGGGCGGCTTTAAGCATATCCTTGATGGCGTTAGTGTCAGGCTTACATAATTTGGCAGGTGCTTCATTAAAGCTACCTTTACAAAGAACGGGCCATTCTACACCTTCTAGTTTGTTATTCACTGAGCAGCTTTGTTTGAACAGGTTTTCTTTGATCAGTAAGCCTAAGCCATAGTTCAGTGTGCGTTTAGGTAAGTTAACATCACCCTTGCCTGATAGTGTCATGGCATCGAGGCTGGCATTGAGATCGCCATTACTAATAACGCCGTTCTTGATGGTAAAGTTCCCACCCATTTTAGCAAAAGGCGTTGAACCATCGACGCTTTCGGCTGTACTTAACTGACCAAGGGCGCTCAGGTTGTTCATGGTTTGGCAGAGTTGCTGGGCCATGTCGATACCTTTAATAACGCCGTTTTGTAGAGAGATATTTGCTGTACCATTTAAGCTGTTGACTATGTCGTACACTGACACGCCTTTAGCTGTGATGGCTGCATTGGTACTCATAGCTCCGGTGATTGGCGCACTACCATTGAGTGCAGTTAGCATGTCGCCGAGTTGTAAGCCGTTGATCTTTTTATTGATCGCTAAACTAGCCGGTGTTTTACGTACGTCTAAAGTGGCGCTGGTGTTGATGCTGCCACTGTACATGCTGAGATTGGCTTTGGTGAGTTTAATCAGACCGTTACGTGCGTCGATGGCAACATCAAGGTTACTCATCGGCATTTTATTGTAGGTCACGCTTTGCATTTTCAGTGACGCACCCATGTTCAGCGGTTTAAGAGAGTCGACAGGTATAACCGCCTCTTTTGAGTAACCATTATCTTTTGCATCACTACTGTCTGTAATGCTTTTTGCTTCACCACCGCTGGTGTTGGTGGGGGGTAGGTAACGGTCAATATTAATGCTATTACCCGACAGAGCAATTTCAGGGCGGCCTGTATCTAGAGCATAGTTAGCAGAGCCATTGAGTTTGGTGTCATCAATAGTGATTGCCAGCGAATTGGTTGTGATTTTTTTAGCATCGCCTGTAAATTGGCTCGCAATGCTCATTTTGTTAAACGCACTGCTATCCGATGTGTTGATGATAGGCAGCCCTAGTTCTTCTAATAAAGAGTTCAGTGCAAAGGTATCTGTTTTAATAGATCCAACCATTTGTAGTGTATCTAGGTTTTCGATAGTGAGTGCACCAGACGCTTTTAAGTTGGTTAGCTGCGCCACCCATTTATCAATAGCGATACGGTTTTGGGCAAGGTCTGCAACCAAGTTTGATTCTATGTGTAGTTTAATTAATTTCTCTGCTTCCAGAGTAATATCGCTGTTAAAGCCCTCTACCACATACTGCTGATTATCTAAATCTAGTGTGATATTGGCGGTTGCTGCGATTTTAGCCGCGAGTGTTTGTTGGGTGTTTTTCTGCTGAACTAGATTAGTCACAATATCAACAGGGAAGGCTTTGCCGTCGCTGATCTGACCACTATTGATCACAAGGTCACTGAGCGTGATTTGTTGCTGGGCCTGTTGGTCTAAGTAGGTAACTGTACCGTTTTTAATACTAATACTTTGGATATCTAGGGAAAGGGGTTGAGTACTGCCGTTTGTGTTCTCAGGCGATGTGTCGGTGCTTACTGGTGTCGTGTTGGCCTGAACTGAATCCGCTGTTGGTTTTTCCCAGTTGACTTTGCCGTCTTTGTTTTTGGTGAGATTGAGCGTTAGCCCATCGATTAAGATGCTATCCATCTGGACTTTTCCAGAGAGTAGTGACGGTATGTTGACGGCCAGTTGGGCTTTTTTTAGTTTCGCTAAATCCGGCTGATCAACAAAACGTACGTCTACATCGGCAATGCTTAGTCCTAGCCATGGGTAAAAGGACCAATCGATTTCACCGTCGATAGAAAGGTCTATCTGCGCTTTGTCTTTTGCCAGCGCTTCTATTTCAGGTTTGTAATCATTAGGGTCGAACAATGCGGTTAATATGCCAACGGCTAGCACGCCCAGTAATACAACGGCTGCGAAAATACCGATCACTATTTTAATTATTTTACCCATGGAAATCCCTTATTAATCATCCAGCGAAAGTTGATCGAAACGGTGTTCACGATCATAACCTGTATAGCCTGCATGTTGCATGTGAACCGCAGGTTAAGATTCGAGAGTATAAGGTCAGAGTCGAATCTTTATTGTGAGTTCCCTAGCGTATTTGAGCAATCAGCGCTGTTATATGAGTTTTATCGTTCTAAACCGATACCTTACGGTGCATCTGATGGCGGCTGGATATATAATAACCGCTTTCTGTTTTGTCATCGGAGTGCAGCATGTCTGAGCGTAAGGCTACAGTGAATCGGGAAACGCTAGAAACGCAAATTACCGTGTCTATTAATTTGGATGGGACGGGTAAATTTAGAGCGGATACGGGCGTACCTTTCCTTGAGCATATGATGGATCAGATTGCTCGTCATGGCATGATAGATATCGACGTTGAGGCCAATGGTGATATCTACATCGATGATCACCATACCGTTGAGGATATCGGCATCACTCTGGGCCAAGCGTTTAAAGAAGCGGTGGGCGATAAAAAAGGCATTTATCGATACGGACACGCCTATGTGCCATTAGATGAAGCCCTATCGCGTGTCGTTATCGACTTTTCGGGTCGTCCAGGCCTAAGTTTTAACTGTGAATTTACCCGCGCAAGCATTGGTCGTTTGGATACGCAGCTGTTCTGGGAGTTTTTCCAAGGCTTTGTAAACCATGCCGGTGTGACGTTACATATTGATAACATCAAGGGCTTCAAT
>Ga0209302_10000727_pt1 | contig 19025 bp, 18 predicted proteins | sample ArcOceMetagenome_2_FD_187445 | JGI IMG/M metagenome (GOLD analysis project Ga0209302, IMG submission 187445) | Marine eukaryotic phytoplankton communities from Arctic Ocean - Arctic Ocean ARC135M Metagenome (SPAdes) (version 2) | ecosystem: Environmental > Aquatic > Marine > Oceanic | place... | reverse complement strand
GTTTTCCCAGTGAGATTGCACTCTTATGTCCACTAGCTTAGTTGGTAAGACGTTCGAACCTGAATCACGACGACCCGGGTTCGATTCCAGGTCGAGTCAGCCGAAAAAAAACGCGGGTGATTGAAAACTATCATGCCCAAATAAGGACAAAAAGCTGTTTGAGGCCTCCAAAAGCTTCTCTGACCTACCCACCCCACCCCCTCATGACGGTCCAAGCTAGTAATAAAAAACTACACGTGCTGTTTCCAAAAGTACACTCCGTGTGAGTCACATCTCACATGGTCATGGGGGGCGGAGCTCGCAGAGCCGCCTATGCGCGAAGCTGCCAGCGCACCGGGGCGCTCGAGCCCTTTTCGGTGGCCACCACCTTGCGCGACTCCATCACCTCGAGCAGGAGGGAAAGGCGCGCCAACGTGAACTTGCCTGGGGGCAGCCGCGCCTGCGTGAGGGGAAAAAAATACCGTTGTGGCCGGCCAGCAAGAGCATACTCTGCCAATTGGCCGGGACGGGCCGAGGCTGGAGGCCGCCCCACGCTTGGCCTGACGCTGGCGGGGCGTGTCAAAGCTGGAGAGAGCGAACTGGGCGAAGCCTCCGGGTGGCTGGTTTCCACACGGAGCCGCACCGCGATGGCCTCGAGCCCGATTGGCGCGGCGGCGTCGCGCAGCGCGGCGTGCAGCATCCTCAGCTGCTCGGCGCCGGTGCCGTGCTGGAAGGTGGCGGGGAAGTTACCCAGCTCCAGCTCCAGTGCCGCGCCGCCGTCGCCACCGCAGCGTGGCTCGGTCGCCGCCGCGGACGGCAGTGGCGGCGGCGGCGGTGGCGGCGAGGGCGAGGGCGGCGACGCGGGCGGCGGCGCGAAGTGTCTGCTTGGGGTGCCGCCCCGGGCCGGGGTGCCCTTGCCTGGCGTGCCCTTGGCGGCGCTGCGCAGTGCGCTGCGCATCGCGCTCTTCGGGCGCGGCGCGCTGCGAGGCGTCGCGGGGTGCGGCGAGTTGGCTCGGGCCTGCCGCGCGGGAGTGTTGCGCAGCACGCGCGGAGGCGTCGACTGGAGCAGCGCCGGCGACTCGGGCGCGGCGGCGGCGGCGATGGCAGCGGCGGCGGCGGCAGGCGGCGGCGGCGGCGTGGGCGTCGGCGGTGCGAGCGGCGAGCGCGCGACTGAGCGCCTGACCTTGCGCAGCGACTTGGGAGGCGAGGGCGGCTCGGGTGTGATGCTGGTGCGCTGCTCCTGACCCGCGGCGCGGCGCACTGACTTGGGCAGGGCGAGGGCCTCGCGCGGCAAGTGGCGCGGCGAGGGCAACGATGATGGAGTGGCGGTTGTGTCCGACTCGAGGCTCTGGCCTCTCGCATGCCGTGCGACCCGACGCACCGACTTCGGTGGCGTGAGGCGGGAGGGCGTGCAGGGCGAGGCCTTGCGGCTCGCGGAGGAGGGCGGCGAGTGGTCGGCCATTAGGGAGCGCTCGCTTCTCGCAGACGATGCGGGCGCCATCGGTGACACCTCCTGCTCCTGCGCTGCCTCTGCCGGCTCCTCGACCTCAGTTGCAGGGTCGCCCTCGCTGCCGGACACGGGTGACAGCTCGGGCGATGCGGAGGGCCCCGTTGTCGTCGGGAATGCGATTGTTCGGCGCGTCGGCGGTGCCGGTATGCGAGATGGCACCGCGGCCTGCTTTCCGCTCAATGTCGGGTCGGCAGGCCGCACCAATGCAGCGACGCGTTGGACCCACAGCACCACGTGGGCGTACTCGGGCCGTGAGAGAAGCTCGGGCCGTGCGTTCAAGAGCTTGAGCTGCGCGAGGCAGGCGTCGCGTTCCACCGAGGTGTCTGCCACCACGTCGAATGACGGCGGCGACATTCGAAAGTCGAAGAAAAGGTGAAGAGGGAGGGGAGCGCATCAGCGGACTCCAAGCTGGAGATAGGGCGGTCGCTTCCATCCCTCTGACCTTCTTCCCCCGATTCCCCCCCACGCTGCCGGCGGCGGCGGCGGAGGCCACATCCACATCTTCGCTCGCTGCGCCTTTGCACGCGGGCGACGCGGGATGCAACGGGTGTTCTCACCACCTGGCTGTCGGCGCCCTTGGCGTCATGAACGGGGTGGAGGATCGCGACCGACGGGCCAACTTCCCTTCACGCGCGCTCTCGGTCGAGCATCCTGCTGTGCTGCCGGCGGCGGCGGAGGTGGACTGGTGGAGGCGGAGGCGGCAGCTGAGGAGGAGCTGCTGATGAGCTGCATCTGAGCTGATGTGGCAAGCAGGTTCGACTCCGCTGGTATACTTAGTTTCAGAGTTGTACCAAGAGGGGGGCCGACACAGGGTATGTGCCGCTGCACTGCACATACCCACGCGTGCGTGAGGCGGCAGCAGTAGCAGCGTTATCCCGGCAGCCTCGCAGCGCCGTCCGACATGCGCTGCTGGCTTGGTTGGAGGGGGGGTGGGGCGCCTGGCGCACAACTTCTCTCTGGGGCCGCAGACGCATTTAGTGCTGCGCGCATTTAGTGCTGCGTGCCTTGCGGATCGACCTGCCAGAGCTGCCCTCACAGCCTGCACGAGCGCTGCGCCAGCGCACATGGCTCACCGCTGCCACAAAAATTGCCCAGGAAACATGTCGAGGGTCGAGGCCGCCGCTGCGACCCGCGACTACGCTCTGAAGCCCCGCCTCGAGTACCGTACTGTCGCTGGTGTGAACGGGCCTCTGGTTATCCTGGAGGTGCGCCGCCGCCCTAGCGCCCAGTATTGCTTGGGGGGGCGGGATCAGAAAAGCGTGTGGTGTTCGGGCATTCTGGCTGTCTGCCACGTTTGCGGCCGCAGCCCCTCCTGACTGCTGTGCCTATTGCGTTCAGAATGTGCGCCGGCCGCGATTCGCCGAGATCGTGAACTTGACACTCGGCGATGGCACGCAGCGCTCGGGCCAGGTGCTGGAGGTTGCGGGATCGAAGGCCGTCGTGCAGGTGTTCGAGGGCACCTCCGGTATCGACAACACCAAGACCTCGGTCGAGTTCTCTGGCAATATTCTGACCACCCCCGTGTCCGAAGACATGCTTGGTCGCATCTTCAACGGTTCGGGCAAGCCGATTGACAAGGTGTGCGACGCCGCCGCGTCGGCCACAGCCGTACGTCCCCCGCGCCCGTTGCTGCACGCACGCATCGCCCGACCCTCCGCCTGTCCTGCCGGCGGGTCGCGGCTCCAGGCCTCCCAGAGGAGAGACACAGAGCGTGCGCGGTGGGGCGGCTGCCGCTGACTGGGCGCCTTTGCTGTGCGGTCTCCGGCGCTGACTGGGCGATCGCGTGCGCAGGGCCCGGCGGTGATGCCCGAGGACTTCCTCGACATCAACGGGATGCCCATCAACCCCCAGATGCGCACCTACCCCGAGGAGATGATCCAGACGGGCATCTCCACCATCGACTGCATGAACTCGGTGAGGATGCGCTCTCTCACCCGACCCCTAAGCCCCCAGCCCCAAGCCCCCAGCCCCAAGCCCCCAGCCCCAAGCCCCAAGCCCCCAGACCCAAGCCCCAAGCCCTCACACCCCAACCCTGTCCGGTTCGGTAGGTCTCGCGCCTCCTACACCCCCCCTGATGCGCTGCCCCCTGCCTGCCACCGCCTTCCGCTTACCTTTTCGGCCCACCCTCCCGCCCCTCGCCGCATTTCAGGTCGCGCGCGGGCAGAAGATCCCCCTCTTCTCTGCTGCGGGCCTGCCGCACAACGAGATCGCCGCGCAGATCTGCCGGCAGGCCGGCCTGGTCAAGCAGAACATCAAGGGCTCGACCAGTGACGACTCGGAGGAGTCCTTCGCCATCGTCTTCGCCGCGATGGGAGTCAACATGGAGACGGCGCGCTTCTTCAAGCAGGACTTTGAGGTGACACGCCGCGTGCTGCGGCCCCCTAGCTGCTACACCCTCCTTGCCACGCTACGCCGCCCCCTCACCACGCTGCACCCCCTCACCACGCCACGCCCTCAACCACGAGACCCCCTCACCAGGAAAACGGCGCGCTCGAGCGGCTCGCCATGTTCCTGAACCTTGCCAACGACCCCACCATCGAGCGCATTATCACGCCGCGCATCGCGCTCACCGTGGCCGAGTACATGGCCTACGAGAAGGACAAGCACGTCCTCGTCATCGCCACCGACATGTCCTCGTACGCGCCACACCCCTCACCTCCTACCCTCGCCCACCCCTCCCAACCCCCTCTCCAAACAGCTCTCCCAGTACCTCTTGCCCCCCTCCCCCCACCCACCCACCCACCCATCCCTACCCCTCCAGGTACGCCGACGCCCTGCGCGAGGTGTCCGCCGCACGCGAGGAGGTGCCCGGCCGCCGCGGCTACCCCGGCTATATGTACACGGACCTGGCGACCATCTACGAGCGCGCCGGCCGCGTCGAGGGCCGCGCGGGCTCGATCACGCAGTTCCCCATCCTCACCATGCCCAACGACGACATCACGCACCCCATCCCCGACTTGACGGGCTACATTACCGAGGGCCAGATCTACGTCGACCGGCAGCTGCACAACAGGCAGGTCTACCCTCCGATCAACGTGCTGCCCTCGCTCTCGCGGCTGATGAAGTCGGCCATCGGCGAGGGTATGACGCGCAAGGACCACGGCGACGTCAGCAACCAGCTCTACGCGAACTACGCCATCGGCAAGGACGTGCAGGTGAGCGCGAGGGCCCGAGGCCGCACCCTGAGCCTGGGCCTGACCCTCCCCATCCCTTGGCCTCACCCTCACCCTCACCCTCACCCTCACCCTCACCCTCACCCTCACCCTCACCCTCACCCTCACCCTCACCCTCACCCTCACCCTCACTCTCACCTCAGGCTCACCATGAGCCTGAGCCTGAGCCCCCCCCACACCCTCGCCCCCTCCCCCCCCCTCGCAGGCCATGAAGGCGGTCGTGGGCGAGGAGGCGCTCTCGCCCGAGGACCACCTCTACCTCGAGTTCCTCGAGAAGTTCGAGGGCAAGTTCGTCAACCAGGGGCCCTACGAGAACCGCACCATCTTCGACACGCTCGAGATTGCGTGGGGGTTGCTGCGCACCTTCCCTAAGGAGATGCTCAAGCGCATCCCCGAGAAGACCCTCAAGGCCTACTACGCGCGTAGCAACTGAGCCGCATTAGGACGAGGGCGCTGAGTCAGACCCCTTGTCAACGACGGGGACGAAGACGATGAGGGCGCTGCATGATGGGTAGGGCGGCGCGGAGCACATTTATTTGCTGCGGCACGGCGTCGCGCGTGGGGCCGGGGTGGGTGGGGGCGTGTGTGGGGGTGGTGCTCTTTCCGCCGTGAGGCGGGCGCGCCGGACGCTCGCTTTGGGGAGAAACGTTACAACGCTGTTGGTGTATGGTGTGTGTGTGTGTGTATCAGTACAGTAACGAACAGACAGCAGTATCTCTTGTGGCTTCTCGTTGGAATCTTTTGATTCTTGTCGTGCATGTCGTGGAGTCACGGACGAATTTACCCGGCCGCGCGGGGGGGGCACGGCCCCTCTATACCAACTATACGGACTCCAGACAGCAGACTCCGGTCCGCCTGGCCCGCCTGGGGGCGAGAACGGACACCCTGCAAAGACACCCAAGATCACGGCATCACCCTCTTATCAAAGTTGAAAAAGTAAATAAAGAGTAAAAGCCGTCCGAACAGTCCGCTCGCACGGGTCCACCACACAGCTCTCCAGCCTCCACCGGCTGCGCGGCTGGCTCCAACGCCAAGAACAGTGCGAAGCAGGCAAGCAAGCAGCTACCGTACGGTGCCGAAACACCGCTACCGGAGTACTGCGCCTATTGTACTGCCCACTGGCACTGCCCACACACACCGGTGTGATGCGCGCGTCACGGAGGCTCTTGCGGTGGAAGTTACTTAGGGTCCTTACTGCCACTGTTGGGGTGGAAGTTGATCATCTCGGCGTGGATGAGCTCGCGCAGCGCCTCCTGTGAGACGTTGGGCTTCTCGAAGTCGAAGGAGAAGCTGCTCTCCTGCTAAGTGTAGTGGGTAGGGTGCGTGTGGTGAGGACAGTGAGTAGAGTGAGCAGAATGCGAGCAGACTGAGCAGAGTGTGTGAGAAGAGCGAGTAGAGTGTGTAGAGTGTGTGGAGTGAGTTCAGTGAGTAGAGTGAGTAGAGTGAGTAGAGTGAGTAGAGTGAGTGGAGTAAGTCAGAGTGAGCGTAATCAGTTAAAGGCCGAGCCGCTCTCCTGCTCGGGCAACGGTCGCTGCTGATGGAGCGGCGCCATGTAGTCACACGTCAGCGCATCCTGCGTCGAGCAGCAACTTGGTAGGGTAAGTATAGCAACCAGAGGAAGCACAGTGAAATATGGCAAGCATGGTAAGTATATGGAGGTGTTGGAGGTGTACGGTAGGTGTTGGTAGTACTCTAGAGTGAGTAGCTCTCCTCCATCGAGCAGCGCTTGGCAGGGTTAAAGACGAGCATCCTGGCGAGGAGGTCGAGGCACTGCTCCGAGGCACTGGGGAAGATCTCGCTCCACGGCCTGCCATAGTAAGTATAGCCATAGTAAGTATGGCCGTAGTAAAAGTACATAGCCGTAGTAAAGTAAGCATAGCCTTGGGGTGGATCTCGCTCCACATATACGCACACGCACGCACCTCTTGGGCTTGATGGGCAGCGTGCGTAGGAACTGCACAGCCTGTGCGTTAGCGATGGAGGCGAGGTCCTCCTCTGATGGCGTGCCGAGCACCTGGTAGGGGTGGCCGTAGTAGGTAGAGCGATGGTGAGTAGAGTCATGGTAGGTAGGAAGAGTAGGTGGAGTAGGTTCGAGGGCGTGCTACGCACATCGATGATGAGGCGCAGCTGGTGGAGGTAGTCTCTCCCCGGGAAGAGCGCCTTGCGCCCAATCATCTCGGCGAATATACACCCCACCGCCCACACATCGATGGCGGTCGTGTAGTCCTACTCAGGGTGAGGGCTAGGGCGAGGGTCAGGGTGAGGCTGAGGCTGAGGCTGAGGCTGAGGCTGAGGGTTGGTGTCGGGTTGAGGGTTAGGGTTAGGGTTAGATGGACGGGGTGTAGTCCTGGTTCTCCACGAGCAGCTCCGGCGCGCGGTACCAGCGCGTCACCACGTACTCGGTGAGGCCCATGTCTTTGGCCTCGACGTCGGGGTTGACTGGCCTTGCGAGCCCAAAGTCGCAGATCTTGAGGTCGCAGTTCTTGTTGACCAGCAGGTTGCCCGGCTTCAGGTCGCGGTGCAGCACGTGCGCCGAGTGGATGGCATGCACGCCGCGCAGGATCTGGTAGAGACGGCGAGTCAAGGTTGGGGGTCGGGGGTTGGGGCTAGGGTTGAGGTTGGGGTTGGGGTTGGGGTTGGGGTCGGGTCGGGGTTAGGGTCGGCGTTAGGGTTAGGTTAGGGTCAGGGTTGGGTTAGGGTCAGGGTTAGGGTTAGGGTTCGGTCTAGCTAACCTGGTAGAGGAAGTACTTGAAGTGCTCGTCGGTCAGGGGCTGCTTGCTGTGTATGATGTAGTGCAGGTCCGTATCCATCAGCTCCGACACAATGTACACGTCTTTCCAGTCCTTCTTGTCGCCCGTGGGCGGCAGGATGTCGAGCAACCCCAGCACCTATGCCGCAAAACAAGCTGGTTCGGGCTGGCTGGCGCTCCGGAGGCTTCTTTCAGCGCCAGCGCATGCCCCGGGCTGCCCCAGGCTCCGGGTCGCCTCGACCCATCAGCCGCTTGGGCCGCGCTGGCCGGCCACATCGGGCCTGGTTTCGACATAGCCCAGCGCGTTATCGTGCTTAAAGTGGCGCAGGATCTTGATCTCGCGCAGCAGCCGCTTGCAGTCGATCGTATCCTCGAACGCCTTCGGGATCTTCTTGATCGCCACCTTCATCCCCATGTCTGTGTTCGAGCCGGAGCACACCAGGCCGTATGCGCCCTGTCCGACCGCCTTCTTCACTGCAAAGTTAGGGGTGACCTCGAAACGCATGCCGCAGATGTTATAGCGCTTCCACCCGTCCTCGGTCAGCTCATACTCCTGCTCCTGCACCTTGGAGGCACCAGAACCGGATGACATCGCGGGGAGGCTGCGAGCGCCGCCAGAGGGTTGAGGCGCTCCGTGCGGGGCACGGTTCGTTGCACGACCGCGTTTTATCACCCCCGCGTCTCAGCCTGATATCGTCTAGCAGATGTGCTCGTCTCCGGCGCGAGTGCCGCGCGGCCTGCGGCAGCGACCGGAAGAACTTTGCGCGGCGCGCGATGCCGCCAACAGGTCGGGTGAAACCGAGCGCGAGCGCTCCGCGGCTCATTGCGGCTCCTGGCAGTGGTGCGGATTTGACACGTGTCGACGCGCAGGCTCGCTTCCAGACGCCTCCCGTGCACATCTACGCGATGGGCCTCGATGGGCCGCGGGCTGCGACGTCCAAACGGCTGGAGGGCAATGAGCACTACCTGCTGCCCCGCCAAATACCACCCAACCCGCGTCAGGTCGTCATGCAGCGCGAGCTGAGCGTGGGCGGTGGCCGCAGCAGCAGGGCAACCTGGGCCGAGGCCAAGCCGAGCACGGCGGCGGCGGCGGCGACGGCGATGGTGGCACCGCTGCGCACACACATAGCGCTGCCGCCCGAGCACAGACTCCCGAACAGCTACTTGGATGCCGATCGGCGCGCCTCGGCTGAGCCGCAGACGCGCGGCAGCACGGCCGTAAGTCGAAAACTATCGACGCAGGACGTCTCCTACTTGGCGGACCGTCCGGGCCACGGCTCCGCCACCTTGCCACTTCGTCACGGCAGTCCGCGCCACTTCGTTGACTACCAGATACCGCCCACCCAGATTCCTGAGGCAGACCACGTGCGCGTGGCCGCACCGCAGCACGGTTACACGCGTCCGCCTGGCAGCGGTAGATCAAGGCCGGCCACCTACAGCTCGAGGCGCCCTCGCGCTTTGCATCCATACACGGCGGCCCTCTGGGCTCCAGAGCAGAGCAACGGCCTTGGACAGCGTAGCGCAGCCCTGAAGCGCCTTTGAGGCGCCGATCTGGCCACCTAAGCACTCACTGCTCTCGGAGCAGCTCCACACGGGCTGTAACCACATGCGCCCAGCCTGCAACCGTGTGTGTACCCAGGCGCCGCTCATGGAGGAGTGTCGCCGAGCCGAGGCCAAGCTTCACACGGCGGGGGCGGCGGGGGTGGCCTGGGCGGCGGGGCGGCGGTCCGAGCGGCGCGGACGGGGTGCCAATGGGGGTGTGCCCCAGGGGGGTGCCAAGGGGGATGCCAAGGGGAGTGCCAAGGGGGGTGCCGAGGGGGGTGCCGAGGGGGGTGCTAAGGGGTGGTGCACGACGGTGTTTCCGTCGCTGATGCCCGTGGGCCGGCAGGAGGTGGCGCTGCTCGAGCAGTGGCTGAGGCAGGCGCTGGTGGAGTTCATGCAGCAGCAGGGGCAGCAGGGGCAGCAGCAGGGGCAGCAGCAGGGGCAGCAGCAGGGGCAGGGGCAGGTCGAGGCTCGTGCGCAAGGCGGTTCTGCGGGTGGCGCGACCGTTAACGGCGACGGAGGCGGCGGAGGCGGCGGAGGCGGCGGAGGCGGCGGAGGCGGCGGAGGCGGCGGAGGCGGCGGAGGCGGCGGAGGCGGCGGAGGCGGCGGAGGCGGCGCGGGCGGCACGGGCGGCACGGGCGGCGTGGCGGCGGGATCGAGCAAGGAGCAAAGGCGGCTCGAGACGTTTGAAGGTGCGATGGAGCTGTACTCGGTTGCACTCAACGAGCTGGTACGCCAGACCTCGTGCCCAAGGAGCATCGCTGCACCTTCCCTGCCACTGCCCAACGCCCACTGCCCACTGCCCACTGCCCATGCCCACTGCCTGATGCCCGTACCCTGTGCAGGTGCGTCAGACCTCGGCCCAGTGCGTCGAGCGGGGCCGGCTGCTGCATCAGGTGTGGGGCGAAACCATGGCCGTGGTGGGAGGCCTGGTCCGCATGGCGCGTGTGGCCGGGGAGAGGGAGCTGCAGAGCCAGAGGAAGAGCGATGTCGAGCTCCAGCAGTGGATCGACGCGTGCAGGGCACTGCAGGCATGCTACACCCCCTTAGCGTGCAAGGCGTTGCAGGGGTGGAGGCACATGCACATGCACATGCAACATGCACGTGCACGTGCGCATGCACATGCACATGCACGTGCACGTGCACGTGCACATGCACGTGCACATGCACGTGCTCGTGCCCATGCACATGCAGGCGGAGGGGGAAGCTGCCAAGCAGGCGCGCACCGATCTCGATCTCGCTCACGCCGAGACGCGCGAGATGGGGCGCCTTCTTGAGGCGGAGACCAAGCGCGTGGAGCAGCTATCAGGCGAGCTATCCACCGCCGCGGCCGAGCGCATTGCCCTCCAGGCAAGGCTAAAGAGCATGCATGAGACTCTGGGGAGGCACAGCGCTGAGGTGCTGGAAGCGCGCGAGGAGGCGGCGACGCTGCGGGGCGATGTGCAGCAGGTGGAGCGCGATCTGCGCGCGGATCAGGGCGACGAGCGAGAGGGGCGGAGCAGAGTGGAGGCACCCGCCGCAGCAGCTTGAGCAGCTACAGCCCCTTACCATGCCACGCCGCCCTATCCTGATGCACCTCCTTACCAGGCTGCACCTCCTTACCAGGCGTTGCAGCAGCAGCTCACGCACGCAGTCGAGGGGGTCGAGGCGCAAGGTACGCCATACGACTTGCGACGCACTACTCACGCCTGCTTACTGCTTAAGGTTCACCTTGATACTGAAGCACACGGCACTCACTATACTATAGAGGCGCACGGTGCGCTGCTGGCGACTATAGAGGTGCAAGCCACACTACTCCTTACTACTACCTGCCCTCGAGGACCACATACCACCCTGCTACCTGCCAGTCCTCGAGGCGCAAGGTGCGCTACTCGAGTTCATCGCTGAGCTGTGCACCGCGGCGGGGGCGCTTGCGACCGACAGCGGCGGTATCGAGCTGCAACCCAAGCAGTATGCCGCCCTCGTTCAGGACCTCGACCCGACCAGGATGCAGGAGCAGACCCAGCAGATCGTGGAATGGGGCTTTGGCGTGGTGGCCCCAGGTGGCGAGCTGCGCGATGATCTCGCCATTGCGCCCGCCGCCTTCGTCGCTAACCTCTGCCGCATGGGCGGCGCCATCGAGGGGGGCGGGGGGCGCCGCAGGCTCAGGAGTGTGCTGCGGGTGGCGAAGCTAGCGACAGGAACCTGAAGAGGCGGCAGGACTCTTATCTATCTGTCTGTCTGTCTGTCTGTCTGTCACTTTGCCTGTCCCCTTTATCCCCTTTGCACCGTTTCGGATTTCAACCGCCGCAGTAACTCCCACGGTTGCGTTGTTCTGCGAGTTGCGCTCTTGTAACCGACTTATTCTCTGTTCTCACTGCCGAACCGTGCAATAACCACAGTCCGACCTGGTGCGCGCCTCCCCGCGGGTTGAGCCCAGCCCACGCACACCTCTCTGGCGGCTCTGCGGCCGTCTCTCCAGCCTCTGTCATGAGCACTCTGAGCAAAATGATGCAACTGCCTCTTCCAACGGCAGGCATTCTACGGCAGTGGTCGGCAGCTAGGTGCAGGTGCCGCGGCGCAAACCCTTCACGCCCAACGCGAGTACGATGCATATGTGCGCGCGGCCACACCTGGTTAGGGTTAGGGTTAGGGTTAGGGTTAGGGTTAGGGTTAGGGTTGGGTTAGGGTCAGGGTTGGATCAAGGCCAGGGTTAGCGCAGCCACACACTCTCCCTTCCCCCCCCCCGCGCCGCCGCCACCTCTCGCCCGCTCGCTCCCCCGCCGTATCCGCCACAGCCACCACACCTTCCCCGCGCCCGTGAGGGTCACCTTCCCCGCCCCACCTCCATCACAAACCGCAACCTCCCGTCACACCAACCGGTCGAGATAGATAGATGATAAGATAGATGGATGGATAGATGATATAGAGAGACAGAGAGATAGATAGAGAGAGAGAGAGATAGGTAGGTAGACGGAGACCCCTTATACTTACCCGCTACTGTCGCGTTTATGAAGGCTCGCGCTGCTTCTCGCGTGCATCGCCACGACGAGCACCGTGCACAGCCCTGGCCATGACGCAGCGTCGCCCTCACCCAAGCCGCCATCTTCCAGCAGCACCTGTCGCGTGCTCATCTCCCGCCAGACCGTCGTCATCGGTTCCACGAGCTGGCTGCGCGAAGACGCCGAATGGTCCATCAACCCACACGACCCGAGCGCGGCGCAGTTCTCGATCCTCGACCAGCTCGAGGGGATGGGCCGCTGGCCGGACGGCACGCTAGTCAACCCGCCCGAGTGCCATCGGACCTACTCGTCTGTCTTCGCCAACCAGGCGTGCGGCGAGGTCTTTGCCCGATCGATGCTGGACTCGCCTCAGGCGTGGTCTGCCGGTGCAAGCACTGCTGGGCAGTGGATGCGAATCGACGCCGGGGGCGCTCTGTCGGTCCACGGCGTTCGTGTGCAGGGTCGTGCGGATGTTGGGCAGAAGGTGACAGAATTCACCGTTCAGCATAGCACTGACGATTCCACGTGGAGCGACGTGGATGGCGGGGCAACTTTCACCGACGCGAGCGGCAACCTTGATGCCCTCTTTGCCACGCCCGTCATGGCGCAGTACATCCGTATTACGGTGGTCTCCTGGTATTCCCACATATCGATGCGCGCCGGCTTGTTGACCGGCGGCAACAAGTTTCTCTTCGAGCTGTACTGGCCCGAGCTCGAAGGCTCGCCGAAGGGGCCGCGCCAGCTGTGGAAGCAGACTAGCAACCCCGTGACGGATGCGAAGGGGGCGGCAGTGTTGGGTTACGAGGCGGTGGACGCGCCGTACACGGAGAACTACTGGGGGGGGCTGAAGCGCAGCCCGTTCTCCGCGCTGCTCGATGGCAGCACTAATGACTATTGGTATTACGCCGTGGGCTCCCGGATAATCTACGGCGGCGGAATTCCCGGCCCAGGTCTGGGCGACGTCGTGGTCGCCCAGACCGAGCTCTACGTGCATACGCCGTGCGCGTCACTCTCTCCGCCACCGCCGCCCTCGCCGCTGTCCCCGCCCTCGCCCAACGCGCCATCTTCCAGCACCTGTCGCGTGCTCATCTCCCGCCAGACCGTCGTCATCGGTTCCACGAGCTGGCTGCGCGAGGACGCCGAATGGTCCATCAACCCACACGACCCGAGCGCGGCGCAGTTCTCGATCCTCGACCAGCTCGAGGGGATGGGCCGCTGGCCGGACGGCACGCTAGTCAACCCGCCCGAGTGCCATCGGACCTACTCGTCTGTCTTCGCCAACCAGGCGTGCGGCGAGGTCTTTGCCCGATCGATGCTGGACTCGCCTCAGGCGTGGTCTGCCGGTGCAAGCACTGCTGGGCAGTGGATGCGAATCGACGCCGGGGGCGCTCTGTCGGTCCACGGCGTTCGTGTGCAGGGTCGTGCGGATGTTGGGCAGAAGGTGACAGAATTCACCGTTCAGCATAGCACTGACGATTCCACGTGGAGCGACGTGGATGGCGGGGCAACTTTCACCGACGCGAGCGGCAACCTTGATGCCCTCTTTGCCACGCCCGTCATGGCGCAGTACATCCGTATTACGGTGGTCTCCTGGTATTCCCACATATCGATGCGCGCCGGCTTGTTGACCGGCGGCAACAAGTTTCTCTTCGAGCTGTACTGGCCCGAGCTCGAAGGCTCGCCGAAGGGGCCGCGCCAGCTGTGGAAGCAGAGCAGCAACCCCGTGCTCGGTGTGCCAGGGGCCGACGTGGATGGATACGAGGCGGTGGACGCGCCGTACATGAACGCTCTGTGGGGCGGGCTGCAACGCAGCGGCCCAGCTACGCTGCTCGATGGCAGCACGAAAGGGACCTTCGATCAACGGGGAGCTTGGTGGTACTCCGTGGGTACTAAATCAAACTGGAACGGAGCGATGCCCGGCCCCGGGGGTATTGGGGTCAGCCAGACTGAGTTGTACGTGCATACACCGTGCGGGTCGCTGTCTCCGCCGCCGCCGCGGCCGCCGTCCTCGCCGCCCCCGCCCTCGCCCTCGCCGCCGCCGCCGCCGCCGCCGCCGCCGCCGCCCTCGCCGCCCCCGCCCTCGCCCTCGCCGCCGCCGCCGCCGCCCTCGCCACCGCTGCTGCCATCAGCCTACCCTGGGGACCTGAACGCGTGGTACTGCCCCGGCGCGTTCGACATCGCGAGCAGCACGTGGCAGGACTGCAGCGGCAATGGCAACACGGCGACGCTGTCGGGGTCCGGGCTGGCCGAGTCGCGCAGCGCGGGACACGGTGCCGCAAGCGAGGTGCTGGCGCTGTCCGGCACCACGTCGTCACAGATCGCCTTTGGAACCGTCATCCAGAGCGAGTTTACAGTGTGCTCGGTCACACGGTACACCGGGGGCGCCATGGGGCGGATTCTGCAGGGGGGCGGCGCAAACTGGCTGCACGGCCATCATGGTGGGAACGCAGGGGTGGCATTCTACTATCGAAAGTGGAATACGAGGAACCAAGGCAACGTCAGCCCGAACACGGACTGGGCGGTCATGTGCGGAGCAAACGCAGGGTCGCAGCTGAAGCTTGTGAACGGAGTCGACGTTGGCACCGGAACGGGCGGCACCGGTAGCGTGTCGCTGTGCGTCAACGACGGGTATGCCGGCCACCAGAAGTCGAGCTTTGCGGTTGCCGAGGTGGTCGTGTGGCCCCGTGGCCTGACGAGCGAGGAGATGCACCGCGCCTCCGAGCACATCACGAACCGCATATTTGGCCCCTCGCCGCCGCCCCCGCCGCCGCAGCCCTCGCCACCGATGCCACCACCGTTGCAACCTCCTCTTTCGTCGCTCCTCAAGCTCAGCGCAGTCGCCACCCTGAGCTCTCTTTTGGCGCGTTTCCCCCCCTCCAACTGTGTAGATGGTGATCTGGACACCTTCTGCCACACAAGGGATAGAGTTAACCCCAGCCTGACCTTAGACCTTGGCACGGCGGTTCAAATCGCCTACGTCGTCGTCTACAACCGTAGAGATTGCTGCCAGGCGCGACTTGGGAGCTACACAGTCGCGTATCGCGTTGGCTCTGGAGACCCGTGGGCGGTCTGCTCCAGGGTCACGGCAGCACCAAATGCGCTTGGCCCGCTGCTGAGCGAGTGCTCGCAGCTGGCCCAGTACGTGATGGTCCAGCTACCGGGCAGCGATCGGACTCTTAACCTCGCGGAGGTGGAGGTCTACTCGTTCCCGCCGCCACCTCAGTCACCGCCGCCGCCGTCACCTCCGCCGCCCTCGTCGCCAGTGCCACGTTGTGAAGCTGCAGCCGGGCTGTCTACAGCCGCGATGTGCACTCAGTCGGTACTCGACCCTTATTGGGGCGGCGGATCTTTTGACTGCTCAGCGCTAATTGACGGCGACATCAAGTGGAGTCGACGCTCTGGTCGACACGTTCAGCACAGTAGCACCGTGACGATCTCGTGGCAGAGTGTCAGGCTGGTGGAGGAGATCGTCGTGTACCAGCTGCACCGGCACGGAGACGGCTCAGACGCATTTGGCCAGGCGTCGTTTGCGGGATTTGAGCTACAAGTGCAGAGTCCGAGGACGTCGGCGTGGACGACGGTGCTCGCGCAGACGAGCTGGTCGCAGAACGAAACGACGACCCCGGGGCTGATTCAACGTGTTGATTCTGCGCAAAATGTCCACATCACGTGGTTCACTCTTCCGGTGCCAATGCTCACCAAGGCGGTCCGCTTCCAAGGCACTCGCTCATCGGGTGATTGGCTCCGAATGACGGAGATCGGCGTGACGGGCTGTTCGCCACAGTGCGATGCTACGATCGCGTTGACCGCGGCCGCATCGTGCTCTCAGTCGGAGGTCGACCCGCACTGGGGCAGAGGATCTCTCGACTGCTCAGCGCTTACTAACGGCGATACCGAATGGGGCTCGTCCACAAGCCGACATGTGTACCCCAGTGGCAGCGTGACGCTCTCGTGGCCGGATGTCGTGCTGGTGGAGACGATCGCCGTGTACCAGAGCACCGACGGGCCTCAAGATGGCTTTGAGCTGCAGGTGCAAAGTCTGACGACGTCGGCGTGGACGACGGTGCTCGCGCAGACGAGCTGGTCGCAGAACGAAACGACGACCCCCGGGCTGACGCAGAACGGCCATGACACCACGTACATTCTTCCGGAGCCGATGCTCACAACGGCGATCCGCTTTGAGGGCAAGCGGACCACGCCGCCCTCATGCAGTCTGGGAGTGAATGGTAGTGACTATCGCGGCGCCTTGTCCACTACTGGTAGTGGCCTCGACTGCCAGGCGTGGACGAGCCAAACGCCGCACACGCACACATACGGCCAAGACACGGCCATAGGTAATGCACACGGGCTAGGGGACCACAACTTTTGTCGCAACCCGACGGGCGGAGCGTCAGGGCTTTGGTGCTACACGATGGTCCCTTCCGTTCGTTGGGCGTACTGCAGCCAGATCCCCGAGTGCTCTCCTCCGGCTCAGCCACCGTCGCCACTACTCCCGCCGCCCCCTCCGCCGCTGCCCTGCTTTGGCGGTGGCAACACTTCACTCGAGGTAACGACCAGTTTGACGCTGGACACCGATGCGTCGCCGGACGGCTTTAGCTTCAGCTCGCTCGTTGTCGCCGCTGGGGCGACCTTGTACGCGATCGGATCAAATCCGCTGATCATAAACGCGGAGGCATTCGTCGACATACAAGGCACGATTGACCTTTCGGGAGGCAAGGGCGGCAACTCCGCTGGCAACCACATGTCAGCAGGCGGTGGCGCGGGCGGCGGCGCGCTCAAAATCTCTGCCTTGAACATCACAATCGGCCCGTCTGGCGCGATTCACGTCAATGGCGGCGACGGCGGCGACGGTGGCGGCCCCGATCAAGGCTTCTTTGGCGCAGCAACTCCCTGGTCGACTGGCGCGGGCAACGGCGCGGGCGGCATCGGCGTCGCGGGTGGCGGCGGCGGCGGCGGCGGCGGGGGCTCGAGCCAACCTGGGCATGCAGGCTCGGGCCCTGGCGCATCGGCGGGCGGCCCGACTCATGACCTCGTGCCGCCAGGTGCCGGCGGAGCCGGCCACGCGTTTGCCGGCGCCAATGGCTTTGACCAGCACACCGGCTTGACAACTGCCGGCGGCGCGGCTTATGGGGATGCCCAGCTGACCGGCGCCCTCCAGGGTGGCAGCGGCGCGGGCGGCGGCGGCAACGACGGCGACAACGAGGAGGGCGCCGGAGGCGGCGGCTCGGGCGGCACGGTCCACCTCGTGGCAGCGTCTCTGCACGTTGAAGGCGCGATTACCGCGACAGGCGGGCTCGGCGGGCGGGACGACTTCCATTACAACGGAGGAGCAAACCGAGAGTGCTGCAACAACGGAGGTCCGGGGTCTGTCGGTCGCATCCGCCTCGACTACGAGAGTGCCACCCTCAACGGCAATGTCGTACCAGCCGTCGGCCACACCTCTACTCTCGGCAGCAGCGCCATGCTCTCGTGCCTCCATGCGACCATTTACTTGCGCATAACAACCAGGATGTCCCCCGCCTCGAGCGAGGGAACCCTCGACGTGGCGGTTGACGACGGATCCGGCTATGCATGGGTCACCACCGGCCACAGCTGGTCGGCGGGATCGACAGTGGTTGACGCCTCATACCACACGCTTGCAGGCGTGAGGGTGCGAAACCCGACGGACAACGGCTGGCGGGGTGCGATCGAGTACTCGTCCGACGGCGGTGGCAGCTATGCGCCCTTTGTGTGCACTGACTGCACAGACGGCTCCAGTACCCTAGACGTATCCGTGGACGGCAACGGCGACGGTACTGCTGTTACCGCCACCTGCCACGATGGCGCGACGTGCAATCTCTCGCTGCCATCGCCCAGCCCGCCTCTGTCGCCGCCGCCATCGCTGCCGCCGCCGTCGCCATCCCTACCGTCTCTGACCAACTTCTTCCGCCTGAACGAGATATACGTGACGGGCTGCACGAAGCCACCGCCACCCCCGCCCCCGCCGCCACAGTGCGTCACCGCGGTCGACATTTCTGCGGCCGCTAACTGCACCCAATCGAGGATTGACCCTTATTGGGGCAACGGATCTCCTGACTGCTCACCATCGCTAACTGACGGTCTGACGGTCTGGGGTCCGAATTCAGGCAGGCACGTCCTTTGGTCTAGCAGCGCGACGCTCTCGTGGCCGGATGTCTACCTGATTGAGACGATCACCGTGTATCAGTACGAACACTCGCTGCGCAATGGCTTTGAGCTGCAAGTGCTGAATCTGACGACACTGGATTGGACGGTGGTGTTCGCGCAGACGAGTCTGAGTCCGCAAGACGAGGCTAAGACGACGTTCAATCTACCGTTGCCGGTGCTCACCACGGCAGTCCGCTTCCACAGTACAGGGAGGAGTGTTTTCCGCCTGGTGGACATCTCCGTGTCGGGCCTGTGCACTACGGTGTCGTCGCCGCAAGGCCCTCCGTCGCCGCTTCTGCCACCCTCCTTGCCGCCGCCGATGCCGCCGCCGCCCTCGCCGCCGCCGGCGTTGCCACCGCCCTCGCCTCCGCCACCCTCGCCACCGCCACTCACGCCAGGAGGCGCGTGGCGGTACGAGATAGAGCTGGTGATGACGGTGGCCGGCACAGTGGAGGCCTTCAGTAGACGGGATCAGTACAAATTCAGAGTAAACCTCGCCGCCTCGATCGACGTGGAGCTAGCAGCCATCACCCTCAACGTCGCCGCCGGCAGCGTAATGGTCACTGCCACCATCCTGGTGGTCGAGCACGCGTCTGATGTCGCCGCCTCCGTGCAACTCCTCTCAAGCAACATCACCGCCCTATCCCTGGCCGTGGGCTTTACGGTCGAGAGCGCTGATCCTCCCACCCTCACTGTGGACGCGGTCCTGGCTCCCTCGCCACCGCCACCCTCGCCCCCGCCACCCTCACCCTCGCCGGCGTTGCCACCGCCCTCGCCGCCGCCACCCTCACCACCGCCGCTCACGCCAGGAGGCGCGTGGCGGTACGAGATAGAGCTGGTGATGACGGTGGCCGGCACAGTGGAGGCCTTCAGTAGACGGGATCAGTACAAATTCAGAGTAAACCTCGCCGCCTCGATCGACGTGG
>Ga0209302_10000725_pt1:0-17500 | contig 19036 bp, 22 predicted proteins | sample ArcOceMetagenome_2_FD_187445 | JGI IMG/M metagenome (GOLD analysis project Ga0209302, IMG submission 187445) | Marine eukaryotic phytoplankton communities from Arctic Ocean - Arctic Ocean ARC135M Metagenome (SPAdes) (version 2) | ecosystem: Environmental > Aquatic > Marine > Oceanic... | reverse complement strand
GTGAGCAAGCAGTGCCTGGCCGTGTGCAAGCCCAAGCTCGTCAGCTTCGAGATACCCAAGAAGATCGGGCTGGTGGCCGAGACGTGGACCCCCGACAACGACCTGCTCACCGCAGCCATGAAGCTCAAGCGCATCCCCATCGTCGCCAAGCACAAGGCGGAGCTCGACGCGCTCTACTCCTAAAGTGCTACTGTACTAGGCGGCAGCTGCTCTCAGGCGACAGGCCCATGCAGCCGCCCCGCAGCCACCGCCGGCGCTTCTCGCGAAGGCTGGCGTGTGTGCAATGCCAAAAGCGACGGTGGCAGACGCCCATGGTCAATGAGTGAAGGTGGACGGAAACGCGCCGTGTTGTGCCATGTGTCTGTCGGCGATAGTGCTTAGTGGTACTTTCATATTTCTGCGTTTTATATACCTGCCCCGCTCTCGCGCTCTGGCGGTGGTATGGTACCTCTGCGCCCCACGCCCACAGCGCTCGTAGACCTCGAGCTGGTGCTGCGCAATATAGAAAGGAAGAGCAACTCAAGATATGGTTTTCGGTTTTCTTTTGTGAGCGAGACAGACAGACATCCAGCAGGGGGGGGCGGAGAAAAGGAACCCTTGGACGTTGGAGTGGCCCGGCCGTAAAGACACACACGCCTCGTGTTCACTCTATCTGACAAAGACAAAACGGAGAGATGACCGTTTTTCGAAAAGCGCCAGCCCTAATGGCAAGCATGCACGCGTCGCAGCCGCCACTGCGAGCTGGTGCAGCTGGTGCAACGCCGCTCAGAAAGGGATCTCCTCCTCGCGGAACGGCGCCGTTGGCGCCGCCGGCGCTGCCGGCGCTGCCGGTGGCGCGTCGCCTTCCCAGAACCCGTCAGGCAGCGAGGCCGGGGCCGGTGGCGCGGCGGCCGGCGCCGTTCCGTAGGCGGCCGGCGCCGATCCGTCGCCGCCCGTGACCTACGGGTGAACGAGTTGGCTCGATGGGTGCACAGGGGTGCGCAGGTGCGCAGGTGCGCAGGTGCGCAGGAGGGGGCAGAGGGAGGGGGCAGAGGGAAGGGGCAGAGGGAAGAGAGAGTGCAGGAGGGCGCAGAGGGTGGCAGCAAGCCTGCGAGTCGATGAAGGTGGAGCAGGCGCGCTTGTCGGCCAGTATGTCGGCGGAGAGCCCGAGGTTGGCTTTCTGGGCAAGCGAGATGGCGTACAGCAGCTGCTTCTCTGACGGCGCGCCTGCGGCTCGCAAGCCAGCCGCTCGGTACGCGACCCCTCTCGCCTCTCTAGGCACGACCTCCTCTCTTGGCACGCCGCCTGCAGCTTCCGTTTCGGGGGCGGCAGAGGGCCGGAGGCCCTCTTCTAAGGCGAGCCCAGGCGACCCAGCGCACCCAGCGCAGCATCGGCCAAAGGCAGGGTGGACCCTGTGGCCCCACCTACCGCACGCTCGCTATCTTCACGCGGTATCGACCAGCGGCGCTGCCGCCCATCCCGCCGCCGGTCGTGCCTGGGACGCCACCGTTCTGCGCGGCGAGCTGCTGGTCGATGAACTCGCTGCACACGACCATGTTGACCTGTGCGTTGGGCGGCAGCGCGATGCCAGACCCCTCGGCAAGCTTCTCGGCAAAGGCCAGCTGCTTCGTGGAGGGCGGCATCTTGCTGCGGCAGTCGTCGATAAAGGTGCTGCACACGCTCCGGTCGGTGTGCGCCTCTGGCGGCATGGCGGTCGATGACTGCAGCGCCAGCGACTGCGCGTACTCGAACTGCTTCTCAGAGGGCGGCTGCGCATCGAAGGACTGGTCGAACTGGGCCATTGGCGTGGTGCGCAAGCGCGCGATGCGAGCGCAGGGCCTGGGCGGCGTGAGAATCATGAGACGTGGGAGCAGAAGAAGGGCGCGCATGTTGCCGGTCCACACGGGCAAGGAAGACCACCAACAGAGCACCCTCATCAACGTGACCGATGGCGTTCGCCAAGCGAGTAGACAAGTGGTCGCGAGTCGAGCTGTAACTACATGTACAGTAGTGTAAGGGCAAGGGCATGTAGTAAAGATAACTTTTTTGCGCACCGAGCACCCGCCGGTGGCTGGCGCGAGCACCCAGCCGGTGGCTGCGTGATGGCACTACAGCTGCCGCAGATCACGCGACAGCGCGCCACCAAGCTGCAGGACTTCGTGGCGCATGCCTCGACGGTCAACTCTGTCTTCATCGGGCGCAAGAGCGGCACACTCATGGCGACGGGCGGCGACGACAAAAAGGTGAACATCTGGTCCATCGGCAAGCCGAACTGCATCGCGAGCATCACCGGCCACCAGAGCGCGGTCGAGTCCGTCGCTCTCGACGCGAACGAGCAGACGGTGGTCGCCGGCTCGGCGGGGGGGACCGTAAAGATGTGGGACCTCGAGCGGCAGCGCAGCTGGGCGGAAAAGTCGGGCTTGTGCTCGGCGGCGCGGTAGGCCCAGCTTGCACCCATGTCACCCAAGAGCGCAGCCTCGGCAGCGCGGTAGCCTCCGGTGGGCGCCGAGGCCGCATCGACTGCCGCCCCACGAGCGCGGCCTTTCACCCAGCAGGCACCAGGTGGGGCGGACGCTCAGCGGCCACCGCGCCAACTGCATCAGCGTGCAGTGGCACCCGTACGGCGAGTTCTTCGCGTCGGGCTCGGTCGACACTAACCTCAAGATCTGGGACGTCCGTCGCAAGACGTGCATCCAGACGTACAAGGGGCACACGCGAGGCGTGCGGCACATCCTCTTCTCTCCCGACGGCCGATGGGTGCTCTCAGGCGGAGACGACGGGCTGATCAAGCTATGGGACCTGACGATGGGCAAGCTGCTGCACGAGTTCACGCTGCACACGGGCGCGATCACCGCCCTCGCCATCCACCCCAGCGAGTTCTTGATGGCCTCCGCCTCTGCAGACCGCACGGTGAGGCTGTGGGACCTCGAGACCTTTGAGCCGGTCTGCTGCACGCCGGCCGAGTCGAGCCCAGTGCGGCGCGTCTGCTTCTCGGACGACGGGAAAGCGCTGCTGGTCGGCCAGCGTGGTCAGAAGCCTCCTTGGGCAGTGTGCCCAGGCTCGGTGCCTACGCCTGCGCCTGCGCCTCCTCAGGGCGCGCCTGGCGGCGCTGGGCAGCTCGGCACTCCCAAGGTGGAGAGGCCGGCCACTGGGCGCCCAGCCGCTGCCTCGGGCGCTTGAGCTAGCCGCCTCCAGGGCCGCCAATTCTGCTGCTCTCGACCATCCAGGCCGGCGGCGAGGAGGTCCTCAAGGTTTGGGGCTGGGAGCCGGTGCGCTGCTACGAGGTTGCCGAGGTGCGTTGGAGCAAGCTCTCCGACATGTGCGTCACCGCCGACAACAAGCTGCTCGCCGGCTCGACGCGCGAGGCGATGGTGGCTGCGTGGAGCGTCGACCTCTCCACCTTCCGCCCGCTCTCAGGAGACGAGAGCGTCGCCACGCCCGTCGGCTTCCGCGACGGCATCCCGCATGCCCTGCTCAAGGACCCCGCACCCGCGACGCTAGCCATGGGTGCGGCCTCGGCGCCGCCTGGCGCCTTCGCGACGGCGCGCCACCCGGAGCCGCGGTCCAAGCCACCCGCGCCTGAGCCGCCGCGCACAGCGGGCGAGCGCGCACTGGAGGGGCGGCAGGAGGCGCGGCAGGCCGCGGCCAAGGCGGATCGTGAGATGGCGGCGGCGGCAAGGGTCGAGCGCGAGGCGGCGGCAGCTGCGAGAGCGGAGCGAGAGGCGGCGGCGGCGGCGCGCGCGCCGCAGCAGCAGCCGCGGCAGCAGCCGGCGGCAGCGGAGCGACCACCGCGGCAGCCGCCGTCGGCCGGCGCCGCGACTGCCGGCACCGCGGCCGCCGACCTTGAAACCTGTGACCCCAACTCGACCGTGGGCGTGAAGCAGCAGATCGCGGGCTTCAAAGCCGCTCTTGCCGCCGCGAAGGGTTCTTCGCGTCTATCTACGGGTAGCGGCGCGGCGGGCGGCGCGCCGTCGGGCGGCGCGGCAGTGATGGCGGCGGCGCAGGCGCGGCGGAACGTGGAGCTAGGGTACACGCCGGGCGGCCTGCACAAAGACATGTCCACCTCGATGGGGGATTCGCTGTTGCTCGGCGGCAACGCCGGTGGCGGCGGCGACGCGCAGACTCTCGGCGTGCTGGAGACGGTAGGAAGACGCGTAGAACTCCAGCAGCATGAACTCGTTAGCCTCTATCCCTCCCTCCTTCCGCCCTCCCTCCCCCCGCCTCCCATCCACCCCTGCCTCTCCCTCTCCCAACAGGCACAGCTGCCACCCGCGCGATACCAGCCGCCGCAGCCAGCGGCACGCGTGCCCGCGCGAGCCGCGACGGCCGGCGCGGAGAGTTCTGAGCGTGCCTCGGGGAGTAGCGGCGTGCCCGCCACCCGCGAGGTGCCGATCTGCACCCTTTCTCTCAGCCGCCTCCGCGGCCCCCTTCTGTGCCCTCTCTGCCCCGCCCTCCCTGCCTTGTCTGCTCCCCTCTGCACATGACCTGCACCCCCACCCGCCCACATTGCGACTCTGCACATACCTCCCCACACACACACCTCCCCACCCTCTCCCTATCCCTCTCTCCAGGTGCCGCTGGGGCTCGATCCCGCTGCCTTCCTCCCGAAGCACCCGGCACGCGGCGCGCCGGCTGCGGGCGCGTCGCGTGAGGAGGAGGCGCAGCTCGTGGCGAGCTTGCTGCAGCAGGGCCCAACGCAGGCGTCGTGCCTGCAGAGCCGGCTGGCGTCGCTCCGCGTGCTGCGGCGGTACTGGGCGGCAGGCGACGTCAAGGCGATGGTGGGGCAGCTCGCCTACCTCGACGACCTCTCGCTGCTCGTCGACCTGCTGCACGCGGGCGCGGTGCTCCACCCCTCGCTCGACCTCGAGGCCGCGCTGCTGCTGCTGCCCCTCCTCGTGCGCATCGCCGCCTCACAGTTCGAGCACCACCAGCTCGCCGCGCTCGACGCGCTGCAGTCGCTGCTCGCCAGCTTCGGTGCGGTCATCGCCGGCACGCGCGAGGCGCCGCGCGCGGTGGGCGTCGACCTGAGCCGTGAGGATCGGCGGCGGCGCTGCGACGACTGCCACGAGCATTTTGTGGCGCTGCAGCCGCACGCGCGACGGCTCGCCTCCGACGGCGGCAGAGCGCAGCCTGCCGCGGCCGAGCTGCTTGCGGCTATGCGGACGCATCTCGGAATCGGGTGCTGAGCTATGGCCCACCGAGAGCGAGCGGAACGAAGCCGTGCGTCTCGAGAGCGCGGAGCGAGGGGGGCGGGGTAGCGAGCTGGGCGGTGCGCGCGCGTTGGTGGATGCGGGGGAGGCGCAGGAGAGCCAGTTTTACGGCCCCACCGTGTTGTTTCAATTTACGGACGAGAAAATGGCGTCCCGTAAAAATTGACACCCCTCGTCTCCAGACGAACGCGGCAATTGCCAGGTCAAGACGCACTCTTTGCCTGCAACACAACACCCTCCCACGTACCCACGCTCCCACGCCCCACAGGCACAACCATGGCCCAGACCGTACGCAAGGAGCAGATCGTCGCTGAGCAGCAGGCGCGTCGCTCTCTGTGCCCTTGGTCGCTCGCCCGCTCACCACGCAACCGCCTGAACGCGACTCAGGAGGAGGAGGAGCAGGTCTCGATCCCGTACGTGCCGCTCGAGGAGCTGCTCAAACACGGCGTGGCTGCAGGCACGCCCAGCTCCGCACGTGCCTCGTCCTGCGCCCCACCGCGAATGATGTGTTCTTCGTAAGCTCTTCTGCCCATGCATGGCTCGCAGGCGACCTCAAGAAGCTGAACGAGGCGGGCATCCACACCGCGAGCGCGCTGATGCAGACCTCAAAGCGTAAGCTGGCCCAGATCAAGGGCCTCTCCGAAGCCAAGTGCGAGAAGATCTACGAGGCGGGAGAGAAGATCGCACCAGTCTCTGCCTGGCAGAGCGGCAAGTTCCTGCACGAGCACCGCCAGGTGAACCTCTTCCGCCTGACGACCGGCTGCGCCGACTTCGACAAGATGCTCGGCGGCGGCATCGAGACCAAGTCAATCACCGAGGTCTGGTTGCACTTCTAGTGCACGCCCTGGCCCGCCACCACCACACCCAGGCTACGATCGTGCACACGCTGACACGCTGAAGCCGCCACCTTTCTGCAAGCCATGACCTTTCTGCAAGCCACTGCTGCACCACCTCGAGCGAGCCTGTTCTACGGCAGGTCTTCGGCGAGTACCGCACCGGCAAGAGCCAGCTCTGCCTCACTCTCGCAGTGACGGCCCAGCTGCCCGAGGAGATCGGCGGTACGAGCAGCAGGTCAAAGGCCGGCCTGTGGCCGCTGGCCGACGGCCCGTACGGCAGCTTTGCTCAGAGCCACTCACTCGTTGGCGGCTCGCACTCCACTGAGGAAAGCACACCCCGAGGCTACCTCGTTCACAGGTGGCGAGGGCCGTGCGCTGATTCTCGACACCGAGGGCACCTTCCGCCCCGAGCGCATCATGGAGATCTCCAAGCGCTTCGACCTCAACGGCGAGGACGTGCTGAACAACATCCGCGTGTCGCGCGTGCGTTGCTTGGTCACTCGAACACGCCCTCCGAGTCAACGTGTGTGGCAGCAACCCATGGGCACACTGAGCGGCGTGCCGCAGGTGCACACGCCCGACCACCTGGAGAGCTCACTCAAGAAGGCGGCGGCGATGCTGGTGGCCGAGGAGTATAGACTGCTCGTGGTCGACTCCATCATCGCGCCCTTCCGCTTCGAGTACTGCGGGTTCGTGACGCCAGTCAAACTCCCGCCCTAGCTCCCCACGGAAGGGTCGGACGCGGCCGGCGGCGCCGCGAGCCCTCCTCAGGCCGAGCACTTGTTCTCGCTCGCCAGGCGCGGCGAGTTGGCGGAGAGGCAGCAGAGGCTCGGCGCCGTACTCGTGACGCTCAAGAAGATGGCCGAGGAGGTGCGTGCCGTGCGCTAGCCTGCATCCTTGGAGCGATGGCCTGCACGCCCCGCGTGCTCTTACCGCGTCTCCATGCCCATTGCGTCCCGCGCCCTCGTACCACTGCGCCCTCTGCGCGCCACTCTTCGCGCCGCCTCGCCTCGCAGTTCAACCTTGCGGTCGTCTTGACCAACCAAGTCTGTGCTGACCCCGGCGCAATGGCTGCGTACTGCGCCGCCACTCCAACCTGTGCCGCCCCCTCCTGCCGCAGCAGCCCCCAGCCATCTCGCGAGGCCTCGCCCGGACTGCTCTCTCCCTACACGAGACAGGTTTGTGCCAGACGCGAAGAAGGCGGTGGGCGGGCACGTGCTCGCGCACGCGTCCGACACGCGCATTTCGCTACGCAAGGGGAAGGGCGATACGCGCATCGGCAAGATCACCGACTCGCCGTGGCGCGCCGAGCAGGAGGCGATGTACCAGATTACCGAGGGCGGCATCAACGACGTGGTTGAGTGAAACGGGGCCCCGTGGACCGTGCTCTCAGGCCACACTGCCGCGGCCCCCCGGGGCGGGGGGCACATCAACTCGCGCCGCACCAAACACGAACTGCATGCACACGCGTACCCACGCGTACTATGGCGTATGGGGGCGTACGAGCTTACAGCTGATGCTCAGTTGATACTGAGTTAGGTGTTAGCTCTCGGGTTGGGAAGCGCTTTTCTTTATACTTAATTAATAACTCTGTAGACTGTACAGTGTACTCTCTCTCTTTTTGGTTTTTGGGCCGAAAAACACGGATAGTACCGGCCCTACCGCGTTGGTAAACACAAGGGAATGTTTCTCTCGCACTTCAGGTAAGAGGGTCTGACTCTCTTTACTGTGGACCCTACTTTACCGTTTTAGACTCTACGCCTACAACGGGTGCGCCGCCCGCTGCACTTGGGGGTTGGGCCCCGCGCTTGCCGCCATGCCGGTAGAGGGGAGGTGTGTCCAAGCGGAACGGGCTCTTCCTCAAGCCGAGGCGACGCCGTATAGGCCGATTAGTTACTTGGCTCATGCTGCGTCCTGCCAAAAGGCGAGGAGAATGCGGTACTGCTCAAGCTGGCGTTGTGGGGGTTGTGGAGTTGAGGGCCGAAGGCGCTACATCAATGAGAGCGTGCTGCAGGGAGAGGGTAGGGAGGTGGCAGGGAGATAGCGGGGAGAAGGCAGATATAGATGGTGCAGGGGTGGCAGGGAGATGACAGGGAGATGACAGCTCGAGGCGAGAGGGGCGCCTTCACCGCCGGTTCTGGCGGTTGCGCCTGCCACCGCGCCGCTTGTTGCCACGGCCACCCTCTAGGACTGTGGCCTCATCAGGAGTGATCGCCTGGCACGGGAGCGCCCGAGGCCGTCAGGAGGCGAGGCAACCAGGCACAATACACGGCCGAGGAGACGTGTTTAAGGGGGTGAAGGGAGCAGAGGAGGTGTGAAGGGGGCGGCGCGGCTTGCCTGCTCTTGCTCCTCCGTCGTCGCAGGGGCCGCACCACCCGCCTGCTCCTCCGCCGCTGCGCCCCTCTCGCCCGCGTTGCCGCGCCTGTTCCGACCCTTTCCTCCTGCCACAGGGAAGGCGATGCGCGGGGGGTGAGGTGCACCCGCCGTGGCGAGGGACGCGTGTGTACGGCTGGCAAGCGGCACCGTGCCTCTTACCGTGCTTGCCGCCGCCGCCCTCCTTCTCCTCAGTGACGGGAGGCTCCACTGCGGTGGCGCTGTCATCTGGCGCGGCGGCGGGCAGCTCGACGCTCGGCGGGGTGCCCTCAGTGGTGGTGGAGATGGTGGAGGCTGCGGGGTCAGCGGCTAGCGCGGCCTCGGCAGCATCGTCCTTGCTGCCTCCCCTGTGCTTGCCTCTGCCGCGACGACCCTGTCAGCGATGCCAAAGGCGTGCCTCAGGGCGATGCTAGAGGCTGGCTAACACAGCCTCGCACGGGGGGGTGAGAGGGGAACGGCGTGTGGCGCAGAGCATGCTGGGGACAGGCGTGCACCTTGCGAGCCGCAGGCATGTCAGCTGCCGACGCAGGAGGCAACGGCGGCGGCGGCGGCGTCGACGAGACTGCGGAAGACGGTGGCGACGGCGGCGGCGGCGGCGGTGGCGACGACGGCGACGGCAGCGCCACCGGCGCCGCCTCTTTCTCGTATGCCCTACCTTGTCCGCCCATACCCCCTCGCTTACCGCGCCGCTTGCGGCGCGTCTCGCCCTCGGCTTCCGCTGCAAACTCTCCGGGTGCAAGCTCGCTGGTGATCGGCGGCGCCGCGGCCGGGAGTGCTCCCAGTGCAAGCTCGCTGGTGGCGGGTGGGGGCGGCGCCGTGGTGTCAGGTGGGGGCGGCGCCGCGGTTGGGAGTGCTCCCAGAGGCTCGCTGGTGATGGACTGCACCGCGGCAAGGGTTGTGGCTTCTGCGATGGGCGGTGGCGGAGGCGGCGCGGTGGCCACCGGGGGCGGAGGCGGGGGCACGGAGACGGTGGACGCTGCCGCGGCGGGTGCGGGGACGGAGACCTTGAGCTGCTGCCCCGCGGCGACGCCTGCCGCGCACACGGGGTGGGCTGAAGCGGGCGGCCAGGCACGCGTGCGAGGGCCGGTGGGCAGCGGGGGCTGGGTGGGCGGGGTCAGTGGGCTGGCGCACCAGCGGGCACGGTGATCCTGAGTTGCGACCCGCCGAAGGGCGACGTGACTATGAGCTGCTGGCCGGCCACGACACCGGCGGGCACAGTGATGAGCACGTCGCGCGTCGTGGCGGCGGCAGCCGCTGGCGGCGGTGCAGCTGCCGCGGGGGGCGGGGGGGACACCTCTGGCGAGGGCGGCGGCGGGGAGACACCCGGCGGCGGCGGCGGTAGGTTGTATGCGGCTCCCGTGGTGCTGACACCCGCAACCTCGGTGGCAGCGATGGAGGCAGCACCCACCACCACCGCGTCAGTGGGAGCAATAGAGGCAATGCTCGACGCCAAGGCGATAGCGGGAGCGGCGGGAACAGCGGGGGTGGCACCCATCACCATGTTGGAGGCGTTGGCGGTGGTGGAGGCGTTGGCGGTGGTGGTGGTGTTGGCGGTGGTGGAGGCGTTGGTGGTGGTGGAGGCGTTGGCGGTGGTGGAGCCGATAGCGGACAACCTTCCCAGGTGGAGCAGAGTGAGCACGCCCGAGGAGGTTGCGTTGAGTCCCCCCGAGGCGGTCCCAGGGGTGAGGCTGATGGTCGGTCTCACGGGTGGCGCGATTCCCAGTTCGGCCTGGCTCAGCACACCGTCGCCGTTCGCGTCGAGAGCCGCGAAGCTTGCCCTGATCTCGGATAGGCAGAAGGTGACGGTCCTCGAGTGAACCGCAGGGGGCGGCGGCGGGGGAGCGTCAAGCTCCATGCTATCCATGCTGGAGGCAGCCACAGGGCTCAGCAAGAGCAGAGAGACCATACGGGAAAGCATCGCGTTGGCAGTCCCGCCGTGGCTCGAGAGTACCAGCCACGTGTAATTCCGCAGCGCGTAACGTCCCCTGTTACCCAGCCTGTTGCACCGAGCGTTTCACCCACGAACACGCGTTCGCTTCCTCGATGCGCATCTTTGGAATGTGCTTGCTGGTGTGCGTGGTTGCCTTTCCCACCTCACCACCCATCTCTGACCAGGGCGTGGCGCCCAAGCCCGCTGCCACTTACTCGACCACCATCAACTTCTGCCTCTCCGAGATCAGGGCAAGCTTCGCGACTCTCGACGCAAACGGCGATGGTGTGCTGAGCCAGGCCGAACTGGGAATCGCGCTGGGACTCACGCCAGCCACCACCAGCACGGTCCCCGCTGCTACGACCGCTGACCTCGCCACCCCGTCGAGTGCCGCCTCCGCTACGTCGTCGGATGTCTCTCCCTCCACGGCTGCGGTGGACGCCGCTCCCGCCGCTTCCGCCACCGCCGCGGCACCAACTGTCGCCCCCGCTGCTCCTACTGAGGTGGCGGCCGTGAGCGCCACGGCTACCGAGGCTACCACGGCTGAGCCGGCTAGCAGTGCTGTGCTGGAGGCATCGCCACCGCCGCCCTCGCCAGAGGCGACCCTGCCGCCGCCGCCAGCGGCTGCCGCCGCCACGACGCGCGACGTGCTCATCACTGTGCCCGCCGGTGTCGTGGCCGGCCAGCAGCTCATAGTCACGTCGCCCTTCGGCGGGTCGCAACTCAGGATCACCGTGCCCGCTGGTGCGCCAGCCCACTGACCCCGCCCACCCAGCCCCCGCTGCCCACCGGCCCTCGCACGCGTGCCTGGCCGCCCGCTTCAGCCCACCCCGTGTGCGCGGCAGGCGTCGCCGCGGGGCAGCAGCTCAAGGTCTCCGTCCCCGCACCCGCCGCGGCAGCGTCCACCGTCTCCGTGCCCCCGCCTCCGCCCCCGGTGGCCACCACCAGCGACCTTTCAGAGGGGGCAGTCCTGACCGCGGCGCCACCCATCATCACCAGCGAGCTTGCAGAGGGAGCAGTCCCGGCTGCAGCGCCGCTCACCACCAACGAGCTTGCACCGGCAGAGGACAAAAGCAAGGTGCAAGCCTACCCTCAGCACGCTTGCCCTCGACTAGCATGACTATCACACACCACCAGATCTGCCCTCCCGTTGGCTGCCACCCCCCCTTTGGTTGTGGCTGCTTTGCGTCCCAGCCCAGCACTGCATGCATGATGCATGCATGGTGCATGCATGGTGCATACAGCACTATAACTTGCCAGCCTGACGACAGCCGCTCTTGAAGCGTGGCCGCGGCGCGTCCGGCAGGGGCGCGGCAAGGGCAAGGGCAAAGGAGGTGGCAAGGACCGTAACCCTAACCCTAACCCTAACAAGGACGACGCCGACGAGGCCACGCCGCCGGCCGCTGACACCGTCGCCGCCTCTGCTGACGCCACCACGCCGACCGTCGAGCCGCCCGCTGCCGTGGCATCAGATGACAGCGCCGCCGCAGTGGAGACTCCCGCCACCGAGGAGAAGGAGGGCGGCGGCGGCGGCGGCAATAAAGGTGCTGCTTGCTAGCCGCACACACTCCGCCACCGCGGCTGGCGCACACCTGACGCCTAGCGTGCCGCCTCTTTCTCTGGCAGGAAAGAAGGGACGGAATGGCGGAGGCGGAGGCAAGAACAAGGGCGGCGACGCAAGCGAGTCGGGCGCAGCGGAGGAGGAGCAGGCGGGCGACGCGGCCGTGGACACCGCCACCACCGCCACCACGCCGACCGTCGAGCCGCCCGCTGCCGTGGCATCAGATGACAGCGCCGCCGCAGTGGAGACTCCCGCCACCGATGAGGAAGGCGGCGGTGGCGGTAAGAAACGTACTTGCTAGTGACAAGCTAGCCGCACCCCCCGCCACTGTGGCTGGCGCACACCTGACGCCTAGCGTGCCGCCTGCTTCCCTGGCAGGAGGCAAGGGACGGAGTGGTGGTGGTGGCGGCGGCGGCGGCGGCGGCGGTGGCGGCGGCGGAGGCAAGAACAAGCGCGGCGGGGCGGGCGAGGCGGGCGCAGCAGACGAGGAGCAGGCGGGTGACACGGTTGCCGACACCACTGTCACCGCCGACACCACGCCGACCGTCGAGCCGCCCGCTGCCGTGGCATCAGATGACAGCGCCGCCGCAGTGGAGACTCCCGCCACCGATGAGGAGGGCGGGGGCGGCAAGCACGGTAAGAGGCACGGTGCCGCTTGCCAGCTAGCCGCACACGCGTTGCCACGCCACGGCCGGTGCACCTTACGCCCGGCGTGTTGCTTTCCCTGGCAGGCAAGGGTGGTGGTGGAGGTGGAGGTGGAGGTGGAGGTGGAGGCGGCGGAGGCGGAGGCAAGAAGAATCGCGGCACTACGGCGGATGCAGTGGAGGAGGCGTAGGTGGGCGACACAGCTGCGGAATAAGGCCGAGGGAGGAGTCACCCGACCCTTCGACTTTTCGGTCGGGTTCGGGACCCGGCTGGAGTGAGGAGACTGTATTAGCCCCTCAGCGCTCAGGGTAATCGGCTCACGTCTTTCTGATTATGTTTCTACCCCCCGCCCCCCCCAGCCTGTGGGGGGGCCCTCCGAGAAGCGCCCCCACAGTGCACAGAACTCAGAAGCTCATAAGCCGGGAGGCGCGGCCGCGCGGGGAGGAGGCTGGAGGGGTCGTCTCGACTCTCGTGGTCGTGCGCTGCAGCCTGGCTGCGGCAGCTCGAGCTGGGGGGGCAGGGATTTTGACGATTGTAACGACTTGGGGTGGGCACCAGACAAACCTTCCTTGAGGATTGCACCTGAATCTAACTCGTTTTGGTGACCTGGCGACAACAACACAACAACAAAGAGAAGACAATGCCACGAGCAGGGGCGGCCGCAGTGGGACTCTCTCGTCAGAACAAGCCGAAGAAGCGCTTCTTGCCCGGCGCTTGGCCGGTGATGCCGTCCACCGCCGACGCCGCGAGAGTGCGCTCGCGCTCCGTCGCCGCCGCGCCGCGCTCGCGCGACACCTCGCCGCTGTCGACCTGCTCGTACGTCTGGCCCATCTCCAGCTTCGTCGCGTCCTGCGCCTCCCCTGGCAGCAGCTGCTGCATCAGCTGGTAGGACGCCGCCACCTGCGCCTCGGGCACGGGCCCGTCGGCGTCGGCGGCGAGCGCCTCGAACGCGCCGGCGAGGCCGTCGCTCGGCGCGGGGTAGCCGGCGAGAGTGAACATCTCGAAGGTCTTGCCCTCGCTGCCCGGTGACGTGAGCGCCGACACCAATACCCTCGCCAGGTCGGCGGGCGCCGTGCGGCCGACCGCAACGTCCCCCTGGCTGAGGATCGGCCGGCCCGCCGGCCAGTCGTCCTTGAGGCCGGTCGGGCGCACGACCGCGTACGGCACGCCGCTGCTGCGAAGGATCTCTTCCGCCTCACGTTTGCGGTCCAGGATGCCTCCCGGGTTCAGCCGGATGATCGGAATATCCGCGGCGCCCACCAGCGCCTCCTGCTTCGCCTCCGGCCACTCCGTCCGCGTCACACCGGCCGAGGAGAGCATCACAACGCGCGCATCCGCCTCGCCCGCCTCCTTAAGGGCGAGTGGGAGTTCTGTCATACACTTAATGTCGAGCGACACGCCCTCGCTCGTGAACCCGGAGGCGCACCAGACGAGGCCGTGCGCGCTGGCGCACGCGTCACGGGTCGTGGCGGCGGCGGTGTCGCTCGCGAGGTCGCAGTCGATGAACGATAGGTTGGGGTGAGTCGGCAGCGTCTCTGCAGCCTTCGTGCGGTCCCGGACCAGGGCGCGCACGATGGTCTCGCCCTTCAGCAGCTCCTCCACAAGGAGCCGTCCCGAGCGTCCCGTGGCACCGGCAACCACGACAGTGCGCGGCGCGGGAGTCGCTAGTGCCGAGGCCGCGGCAGGCAGCATCACTTGAGCGAGGAACATCGGCACACCGCAAACACGTCGCTTCCGAGACTTCTCCGCCAGGGGGGAGAGCAAGAGACCCCGAGCGATGCAGGCGTCTCTTCAAACCCTACCCTGCCAGATCTTCGATCTGCATCTGCAGACGACCCGGCTAACAATTATTAACTAAAAAAGAAAAAGAAGAAAAGATTGTTGGGTTTCACGACGCCGTACATACACGACTCGCGACGCTACACAATTCCGCGATGCCTGGGCCCCTCACACCCAGACACAAAGGCACGGTGTACGGCGATGATGATACGCCCCTATAAACCTAGGGACTCGACCCGGTCGGCGCTGCTCTTATCTATACTCGTAAACTTAACTTGCGAACACACGTACCGTGCTCCACTACAGACGCTCGACGGGCGGCCTGCGCGACAGGAAGCGCTCGCGCGCCTAGGCACGGCTCCGCCATGGCGCGCATCATCGTCCCCGGCGACATGGCCAGTGACGTGAAGCTCTCTAGCTCAACCACGCGGATCATGCGCATTGAGAGCAGAAATGGGGCTCTTTCCGCTGATGGGCACCCGCTCCACATCAAGGGCCTGACCTGGTGGGGCGCCGAGAGCGGCGCTCGCATTCCGGCGGGTCTGCAGCAGCGGTCGATGGACGACATCTTCAGCTTTGCGGCGAAAAACAACTTCAACACGGTGCGGCTTCCCTTCTCGCACCAGCAGGTGCTTTTTGACGAGCCGCTCAGCTTGGACACATTCAGCCTGGAACTGAATCCGACGCTCGCCCCCTCGGGCCATCCATTGCGGTACCGCGAGATGCTCCTGGACGTGTGCAAGCGCGCCGCGGAGCACGGACTGCTCGTGTGGCTCACCGCACACTCTCACGACAGGCTGTGGTACTCACGGGCCATCTCAGAAGAGACCACCATGGACAGCTGGTCGGTGCTCGCCAGGCAGCTTTGCTCTCAGTGGAATGTCATCGCCGCCGACTTGAAAGACAAGCCGGGGGCCGCGAGTTGGGGCATGGGGCTGAGCACCGATTGGGACGCGGCCGCAGCGCGCGTCGGAAACCACGTGCTCGGCAAATGCAAACGATGGCTGATCGTTGTGCAGGGCGTGGGCCAGACCCCAGGTGCGGACCAGGACGCGGAGACGGAGTTCACGTCCGCCTATCGCGACTTCTTTGACGGCTCAAACCTGGTGGGTGCGGGCATCCACCCAGTCGCCCTCAAGGATGATAGCAAGCTCGTGTACGGCGCGCATAGCTACGGTCCGGGCGTGAAGGTCCTGCCGTATATGAGGGACGACGAGTTCCCGGAGAACACGGAACAGGCACGAAGCGCAGCTCAAACCTTGGGGGTGTTATGAGAGTCTAACATATGTGTTTCACTGCGTCGCCGTGCAGGTATGGCAGGAGCATTTTCTCTACCTACGCAAGAGCCCGAGCGCGACCATTGTCCTTCATCTAGGTGGACCGTATGAGTCTTGGAAGAGCGACATGGTGCCCTGCTCACCGCACCTTGCCCCACCCGGACGCTCGCGTAGCCAGTCCTCCCGCATGCACTTACGGTGCCTGATATGTGTCCAGGACTTTCAAAATTGGGCCGTGCGCTACTGCGCAAAGAACGGCCTCAACGTGTTCTACGATGGGCTGAACCCACTCGCAGGGCTCGGCGGAGGGGCTCCGGGCGACAGGGTGGAGCAGGGCGAGCTGCCGCAGTCCACGCTAGCGAACAATACCGCGGGGCTTCTGAAGCCCGACTGGACGTCGCCGTGGCTCGACAAGCTGCACTTGCTCGAGGAATTGCCGTCGACCCGGATCATCGACCTTTTGCAGAGCATGCCGTTCAACTTTGGTGTCAATGAAGATGACAAGAAGAAGAGCCACCCACCACCGGCACCACAGGCTGCCTACCCAGAGGGCGAGTACCCGGAGTGGCTGCGACCATCACCACCGCCATCGCCACCGCCGCCACCGCCGCCCTCGGCGCAATGTGGGCCCGGCTGCGCCTTCGGGCTGCTCTTTCTGCTTGTGTTCGTCCCAACGATCGCTGCGCGGACTGGCATGATATCTCAGCCCACACTGCAGCGGTTCCTGCTGCGTGTCCCGTCGCCGCTGCGGTCAGTGCTTGCCGCACTGTTTGGAGTCGACTTGTCAGCCAACGCGCTCAAGGTGAGCCCTCGTGCGAGAGGACCAAATCCAGACCCCGAGGAGGATGCAGCTCTGGTGCCGGAGGCGGAATCGGGCAAGCGTGGAAAGAGGAAGGAGAAGTCCAGCAAGAGGAAGAAAGGCAAACTGCTAGCCCTCACCCAGCCGGACAACATGCTCGACGATGCCGATGACAGCGAGGACGAGCAGGCCCCACGCGGCAGGTCATCACGACCTGGCAGCACCCCGCTGCTGACCGCCCAGACGCCGCCGAGCACAGGAAAGGAGCCCGCTTCAAGCAGACCTGGGAGGACGGCCGCGGATAAGTCGGATCGCGACAAGACTGAGCGGCCCAAGAGCCGCGAGCGCGACAACACGGCCACGGCTGCGCCAAAGGTCAAAGGTCGAGCCAAGGAGGAGGGCAAACTGCCGAAGGCTCGCAAGGGCAAGGGCGGAGCACGCGATGAGGAGGTCGAAATTCCGTTGCGGATCACGTGCAACCAGTACCGCAAGTTTGCAGAGGAAGACGAGCCGAAGAATAGCCGAGCACGGCGCATCGCTGGCGTAGACTGAGTCGCGAGTCGGGGTGAGCACTGTGTGTCGATCGCTCTACTTTATAGTCTCGCAATAAACGTACAATGCAGAATGCAAAATGCACATTAAGGGCGGTGAAGCGGCTGTGCAGTCTTGCGGCGCGGAGGCGGAGGCGGAGGCGGAAGTAAAGGCTGCGAGGCTGAGGTGCGAAAGTAGCGGCGGCGGCGGAGGTGCGAGGCAGAGTCTCCTGGACCCACTGCTCACTGGAGAGGTAAAGCTAGACGACGAGGACGAGCACGCGTCGGACGGAGGCGGGGCAACCAGGCACTCCCGCGCAGAGCGTCCGAGGCAAGCTCCTCGGGGAATGCGGCAGAAAAGGAGGGTTAGCGTTTTATCTCCCCCCCGAGACCAACTCCAGTCGAGGCCACATATATGTGTAAAGTTTATACCAACCGCGGACATCGAGACGCGCACGACGTAGAAAAACCTGCAGCTGAGCAAGGGTTTTGGTTTTTGACGAAATTAACCCTACAGCCCCCAGAGACGAGACCACCGACACAACTGGGTCACAGGGTGTTCAGGTGCAGCAAAAGCTACG
>Ga0209302_10000723_pt1 | contig 19050 bp, 26 predicted proteins | sample ArcOceMetagenome_2_FD_187445 | JGI IMG/M metagenome (GOLD analysis project Ga0209302, IMG submission 187445) | Marine eukaryotic phytoplankton communities from Arctic Ocean - Arctic Ocean ARC135M Metagenome (SPAdes) (version 2) | ecosystem: Environmental > Aquatic > Marine > Oceanic | place... | reverse complement strand
GAGAAAAAAGGAATTTGATTCCTTTAGGGTAATTTCTACAGTACAAAAAGAAAATGAATTTATAACAATATAATATGGATAATTTAACCGAATTCAACAAAGATAAACCAACGATTATAAAACTAATTAATAAACATAGATTAGACAATAAAAATAAGTGGTACAAAGTTAGCGTATCGTGTGGTGGTATTAATTACGAAATGAAGTGTTTTAATACGTGGGTACAACGTTGCCAACTATATAAAAATAATAAACTTATAAGTACTGAGGCTTCCGCAATGGATTTGACTGTAAACAATTTTAAACAATATTTAAATAATTTAATAAGATAACTATGCTAAGAGACAGACGGTGGAGTACTTTATATAAAGGTTTCACAATAACGCAAAGAAATAACGGTTGGTATTATGCAGGTGCGCATTTATACGATACTATGTATAATACTAATTTAAACGACTTAAAAAAACAAATAACTAAACTATTAAAATAATAAGAAATGAAAAACATATATATATACGATACGCATACTTTATATGCAGAGAATAACGAACTACATTTGCTTAATGATACACAAAGCATAGTAATAAACATTGATACGTTTATACACGATTTGCCAGCTATTATAAGACTATGTAAAACAGAACATAAAAAAAGTAATAAGGAATTATATAAACGAATTGAAAATGCATTAAAAGAATAGTTATGACAATATACAACAATTCAGAAATTGAAAACCTTAAGCAATTTATATTAGATGCTTTACCAACTAACAAACAAAAAAGTTTGTTTATTAAGCAAGGCATTATAAAAGTTAATGATGTTATTTATATCTCAGATACTAACAACTTATTAAGCGATATAGATACAATTAAGCCACTATTAAAATAATTTAATACTAACATACTAACCAAACTTATAAGCTCCTTAATTGGGGCTTTTTTTATGTCTAATAGTTAACGAGTATAATTGTAAGTGATTGATATTGCTAGTATATGTATGTAAGTAAGTTAAACAGCATAAATAACATCAATCTAACACCAATCAATACCAACATACTACATATAATAACTATTGCTTAAACAGGCTGTTAGATAGGCTCAGTAAGCTATAAGGTTTGTCTATGGTAAAGGTAGTAATGATAGATTAACGTGATATGGATGATGGGAATGGTAAGGAGTCCAATTAAATAAATTCAAGCAAAAGTCAAATATCTTTTCGATTAAAACTAACAAACCAAATTTGAAAATATAATTAGATACTCAAATATCTTTTTGTTATAAACTGGTAAACTAATTTTGAAAATATAATAATTAGTCCAATACTATACTTGAATAGAATATAAGATATGCACCCTCCTATAATCTTAATGAATGTTAGTAGTTAGCTAACTGATATAACTGATGTATGCTCGTTAGTTTGAATATTTACTGGGTGCTACGAAGATTATAAAGGTATGTAAATGCAATTACTAAAGAGACTTGATTGACCTGAGCCAATAGCCATATTACTGCTAAAGTTTAGTAGGTTAAAGAGAACTACGACTCTGTATATTAAGATAACTAAAAACTATATAAATGTTTGGGTACTATAGATAAATAGTATAGTATAGATATTAACTATAGATTTTGTCTATAGTACTTACTTAGCTATAAACTCTATTATTGATTTAATTATAATTACTGATGTTGTAATTAATGAAGCTATTACAAATGCAGCTATTACTATAAAGTTTATTACTCTTGATTTTACCTTTTTCATAATGTTTATTATAAAAGTGATGTAGCTATACTTATGTTTTCACTAGCGACAGTTAATATTAAAGTCAGCTACACCTACTTTAGTTTATATTTCTTTAGTATTGTTAAGATACCTTACTTCTCCTTTTAATATCTCTATCTGTTCTTTGTGTACTAAATTGCGATTAGTTAAGTCTGTGTTAAATTTCTCTAATTCCGATATACGTTGTAACAAGTAATCTGTAAAATGTTCTTCCATAATCTATTTGTTATTTTCTAAATGTTTCTGTAGTCCTGCTAATGCCCTCCAAGCAACCTTTGCTAAGTGAAGTGTTCCATCTGTATCGTACTTTTCTTTACTAGAATCTAATAAGTGCCTTGTAAGAGCATCATACTCGTCTCCAGACTTACTTCTATCCCAAGCTAATGGTTTATTTGGATTATGTTGTTGCTGACCTCTAAAGCTACATTTAGCTACTTCTGCTATAGCATCTGGAAAGTACTTTAATACTCCACTAAATATAGGTGTTTCTTTTCTATCTTTAGCTGTATCTACAGGATTAGTAAAAGTCTCTGTTAGCATCTCTAAATCCTTTGTATTCATTGTGGTGTTAAATTTCTCTAACTCATAATCTAAACCACTATTACAACCTTGTGATACAATTCTAATTCTTTCTTCTCTTTCTGATTCTGCTAACTCTCTATTAAAATCTTTTGTAACTTCTAATAATTTCTCGTAACTGTTCATAATTTATTTTAATTTAATCCTTAACTTAAATTCAGTAACACTAAAGAAGATTCCCCAATCATTAAAACTCTTTATTGTTGTGCCTTCTCTCTAAGCTAAGGGTTATTGTTATTAATCTATCTTTAAAAAGTCAGAAGCTGTATGCTCTAAGAACCATTCCTTGTTATTCTCATACTTATCTACAACTGCTTCTAATATCACTAACTCTTCTATTTGATAAGAAGCTATCTTGCCTACAATAGAATCTATCTTATTTAAAATATTTGTAGTCATTTCTGGCTCTGAATTATAAACACCATCAAACTCTTGTCTAACAATAGGTTCTAATATACCATTCATCCTGTTTATCTGTTGCTTTAAGCTCTGCTTGTAAACATTTGTATTAACTAAAGACTCGTTAGCCTCTAATAATAATTGAGCTAGTATTATTGACTTTAAGTAAGTAACTTGCTCTGATGTAATCTTTTCTTGTTCATTCATAATTATCTATTTAGTTCTTAGTTTAAATATTTCCCAATCAACTTGGCTTTTTAGGCAGTTTTGAGTAAAGATGTAATTTCTATGCCTCACTCTCAATCTTTCATTTAGCATAAATTTGCTTAAATTATTCACTTCTATTAAATGACTTTGCAAATATTCTGCTACAGCCTTTAATTCTCTAATATCATCACTTTCTCTAATGTCATTAGAATCTATATTAATTTTATTATTTCTAAATACTGATTCTGATAAATTGGCTTTAGCCCAAATCTCTTTTTTTAATTGCATAATTATCTTGGTTTTTGTTTATATTCTTCTATGTTTGTAAATCTACTCTTTAAATCACTTCTCATTAATACTCTCTTCATACCATCTTCTCTCTTAACAATATCCTCAGACTGTAAAGCACTATCTTTATAATGTGGTTGCTTTAAATCAAAAGTTGAACGAGTAGATATTACTGTATAAACCTTATTAGTATCCAAGCACTTAAAGCTACCGAACCTAATACTATTTTTATCGTTTATAATATTCATACTTGTATTATTTTTGTCAAAAGTATATCAAATATATTTAACTCGCAAATAATTAACACAAAAATATTAAAAAAAGTTACCTTATTATAATATAATTTATTTATGGATAACAATTTTGACTTCGATATACCAGAAACTTTAAGAGATGTTAAATTAAGCCAATGGCAACAATATGTTGATATACTTGATAAGAACAAAGATGCTGAACTTACTGATTTCTTAGACAAGAAGTTACTTGAAATATTTTGCGGAATAAAGCTAAAAGACATAGATAAGATAGGGTTAAATGTATTTGACAATACCCTACAACACTTATACAGCGTTTTAAATAGTAAGCCAGAGCTTGTAAAGACATTTGAAATGACAGGTACAGATGGGGTTACTGTAGAGTTTGGATTAATACCTAACTTTGATAAAATGAGTTATGGTGAATTTGTGGATTTAGAGAAGTATCTCTTTGTAAATAAAGACTTCCATAGAGCAATGGCTGTGATGTATAGACCAGTAAAGCTCAAGAGTAAAGGCAGTTACCTTATACACGATTATAAAGGTACAGACTATCTCGCAGAGGTTATGAAGGACACTCCAATAGATGTTGCATTAGGCGCAAGGGTTTTTTTTTATCGTTTAGCGACAAAATTATCGAACTTTACGATGGCTTATACACTCAAAGAGCTTCAGCAGAAGCAGGAAGGTCGCAAGGACAAGCATTCGGTAAAAAGTGGGGAAACTATCAAGCAATATTTACACTCGCTAGAGAAGATGTCAGAAGAATTGGAGAAGTTACAAAACTTCCAGTACACCAATGTTTAATGTATTTGGAATTTGTTAAAGAAAAATCAGAGTTAGAAGAAAGAATGCTTAAAGCACAAACAAAATGATACACGTTTACGACATCTTAGACAAACTAAAAGAGGAATTATTACTAAGCCCTTCTGTAAATACCGTAACATACGGAGATATAGCAGATGTAGACTTAGATAAGACAACTATGTTCCCTTTATCACACTTATTAATAGATAGTGTGAATTATAACGAAAGAACGGTAGTTTTTAATATAAAACTGTTATGTGCTGATATAGTTGACTACAATAAAGACAAGGCTAATTTTGAACTGTTTTATGGTAATGATAATCTACACGACATATTAAACACCCAATTTGAAGTAATAAACACTTTAATCTCTAAATTAATGAGAGGAAGCTTGTTTGAAGCTAACTACCAAGTTACAACACAGCCTTCAGCACAGCCATTTAAAGAGCGTTTTAGCAACGAACTAGCAGGATGGAGTACTGACATATCAATAGAGATTCCTAATGGCATAAGCATCTGCTAATGGAGAATTTAGATAAGGCTCTAAAGGATGTAGGAGAGAATATTGTTGCTGAGATAAGAAAATTAGCGAAAAAGGATAACTTTGAATCTTCTGGAGACTTAGATAAATCTATATCTTATAAGGTAGAGGGTAATATTGTTGAAGTATCTGCGAATAGATACATAGAAGCGTTGTCTGGAGGTATTAACCGTAAGAAGTTTCCTAATGTTGATAGCATAAAAGAATGGATTAGAATAAAAGGTATCGCACCGAGAAACAGTAAGGGTAGGTTTGTAGCAAAAACTGATGCTAATATGAATAAGTTAGCTTTTGTTATTGGTAGAAGTATAGGTAATAAAGGTATATCTAAGAGATTTGGATATAAAGGTAGCGGATTCCTTGAGGAAGTAAAAAAAGATGTAATAAATAACGTAACAGATATGATAGCAGAAGCATACAAATTAGATATAATAGTAAAATTAAAAGAAATATAAAATGGCAATAAATTTAAGGAGTCCATATTACCAAGGAACAGCTGTAACAGGTGCTATTTTCGCTACATTAGATTTATATATATGGACTGGGAATTTTAACGCATCTCCTCCTCCAGTTTACAGTTTAAGGAAAAATTCAATAAACCCATCTACAAGCCCATCAATATTTTTTGAGTTGTCGGAATTAATTAGAGACTACATAGACATTACTTTTAATGGTAATTACAACGGACAAGCGGTATGGTTTAAAGTTAAACAAACTGCTTATGCTGAACCTAATAATATTCTTTTCGGTCCTACCACTTCTTCCACAAATTTAGCTCTTGATGGCTATTGGTATTTTGAAGAACCTCAAACTGCAACGCCTTCTGCTTTAATTAGTAATAGAGAATTATTTGTTTTAGAAGACAACGCTTTTAGAATACCTATTTACATTAACAATACACCAACCGTTGTTTTTTATAAGGATGGAGAAGTGATAGCATCAGAAACACTTACTCCAAGTCCAGAAAGTGCTAATCAAATAAAGTATGTTTCTATTTATGGAGATGATTTTAATTACGACACATTTAAAGAAAGAGTTGTAGAGACTGGTGGAACTTTCGAAGATAATTATTGTATTCAATCTTTCTTTGACAACTACTCTATTGGTGCAGTTGATAAAATAACCATTTCAGATAGTAACGGAATAGAAACTATAAAAGTAAACGTAATTGAAGAATGTAAATACGAGCCAAAGAAAGTAACATTCATTAATAAGTTTGGTGCTTTACAAGATATGTACTTCTTTAAGAAAGCGGTTAATCGAATGGCTGTTAGTAAAGAATCTTATAAGTCGAATATAGTTTCAGCATATGGAACATACGATTATACAAATCACGTTAACAGAGACTTTAATATAGTAGCAAATGAGTCTATTTCTTTAAGTAGTGGGTATTTAAGCGAAGAATATAACGAAGTGTTTAAGCAATTGCTATTAAGTGAAAAGGTATGGGTAACAAACATAATAGAAACTGGAGAACAAGTATTGCCAATTAATGTTAAAACAAGTGACATCACATATAAGACTTCATTAAATGATAAACTAGTAGAGTACACTATAGAATTTGATAAATCATTCGACACTATAAACAACATTAGATAAATGCAAAAATTACAACTATATATTGATGGTCAGAGAGCTGATATGTTTGAAGAGATTAGTGTAACTATAACAGACAGTATTAAAAATGTTAGAGATGTTGCTAAAGTGTTTACAGAGTATTCTCAAACATTCTCTTTACCTGCAAGTAGAACTAATAACAAGATATTTAAACACTATTACAATAGTAGTATAGAAAATGGTTATGATGCAAGGATAAGAGCTACTGCTAATATAGATTTAAATTCAATACCATATAAAAAAGGCTATATTAAGCTAGAGGGAGTTGATTTAAGGAATAATAACCCACACACCTATAGAATAACATTCTTTGGTAATACCGTGTCCTTAAAAGACCTGTTAGGAGATGACTTATTATCATCTTTAGGTAGTGTCCCAGCAGGGAGGGTTAATTTACTTGAAGAGTTTAGCAAGAAAACAGATGGAACAGATTTACTTTATGATAGTGCTGATATAGAGACGTATTTAACAACTCAAGTAGATAGGACTGTTGACGGTGTTGTTTATTCAGCTCCAGTTCAAGTACCTCTAATAACCCATTCTCAAAGACTTTATTATGAATCTACTCAAGATATAATTAATACTGGTAATCTTCATTATAATGGAGCATCTGGTAACGATAAACAACACGGAGTTAAATTTAATGAGCTTAAATATGCTTTAAAGTTAAGTGTTTTAATTAAAGCTATTGAAGAAAAGTATGGATTAAACTTTAGTAGTGATTTCCTTAAAGGAGGTGACTCTGCTTTTAACGACCTGTATATGTGGTTACACAGGAAGAAAGAAGGTGTTGAAAATTTAGCAGGTGTTAATGAACGTCAAGTAGATGGTTTTACTGATGCAAATACTATAGCTCCGTTCTCAACTATGAATGATAATGCATTAAGTTTACCTTTATATCAACCTCCTGTTATTGGAAACGTCACTACTTTTTATTTTGAAAGCAATACATCAAGCACATCTCCTTATAAGATTTCAATAAGAAAAGATGGTATTGAGATTGTTAATAGTGGAAGTATTACTTCTGGAGCTTTATTTACAACTAGCGTACCTGTAGGTTTTGTTAATACTACTTCAAAATATACTGCATATATAGAGTCTGATTCTGATATTACATTTCAATTACTTCGTTTTGTTGTTCAACAGTATCTCCAACCTAATTTTTTAGTTCCCGGAGTTTTCCAGTACGCATATCACGCATCAAGTAGTGTGGGATATGCAAACTCCTTCAACTTTAAACTTAGTCAGCAAATACCTAAAATGAAGGTTATAGACTTTTTAACAGCTATATTTAAAATGTTTAATCTTGTTGCTTATGTTGAGGGGGATGTAATGGTTGTAAAAACTTTAGATGATTTTTATGCTAATCCATCTAGCGATTCTCCTTACGATATAACTAAATACATTGACGTAAACGAATCTCAGGTTAATTCAGCACTTCCTTTTAGGGAGGTTAATTTCTCTTATAAAGGATTAAAAACATTTTTAGCTAAGAGGCACGACCAATTGTTTAATGAGGAATGGGGTACGGAAGAGTATAGCGGAGAAGATAGTGCTATTTTATCTAATAGTATATATAAAATTGAAATACCTTTTGAGCATATGAAGTTTGAGAGATTATTAGATATAGATAATCCAAATCCACCTACAGATATACAATGTGGTTACTGTGTTGATGATAACCAGCAAAGTTATATAGGTATGCCTTTAGTGTTTTATATGGACAGAAAGACACTTTCTACAGGAGGTAAAATATCTTTTATTGATGCAGTTGGAACTGTTAGTGGTGAAGACAATGTACCAACAAGTCATAAAGAAATATCATCTTATTATGCGCCTGCTAATTCTGATTTAAAGTATTCTCAATTAGAAGATAGACAGTCAATAAACTTTAGTCCTGAAAGTGACGAATGGGAGTTAGTTACCACGACTGAAACTTTATTCAATAACTATTATAAAAAATATATTTCAAGTGTTTTTGATAAATCAAATAGACTTACTAAGGTGACTGCTTTCTTACCTTTAATAATATTGCATAAATACACATTAGCAGACAGGTTTGTAATAGCAGGAAAAAGTTACAAGATTAACTCAATAGAAACAGATTTTTACACAGGTAAAACAGAACTAGAATTATTAAACGACATATAATGATAAGAGAAACTTTAGAATTACTAAGAGACAAGGAGTGGCTAATTGATGATATGGATATTAATATAGCAAAAGGATTACACGAATTACCTTCATCGTTTAAGGAAGTAAAAACAATTATTAAAAGAAAAAGACTAACAAATGGCAGATAAGACGGTAATAATAAAGTTAGACGTACAGGAAGCAGGAGCTATTTCCTCAATAGAAGCTTTAAATAATTCTCTAAAAAAATTAGACAAAACATCTGATGAGTACGCTGATATACTTAAAAAAATACAAGTAGAGGAAACTAAGCTAGCTTCGATACAGAAAAAAAGAGCAGGTACTCAAACATCAGTAACTAAAGCACTTGGTAAACAAAGTGATGCTACAGGTAGTGCTACTGCTGCTACTATGGAATTAAGTAGGGTTATATCTGATGCACCTTATGGTATTCGTGGTATGGCGAATAATATTACTCAATTAGTTTCCCAATTAGGTAGTGCATCAATAAAAGCAGGAGGTTTAGGTGCAGCTTTGAAATTGATGGGTTCACAGCTTATGGGTCCTCTAGGTATAGTATTCCTTATTACTGCTGCGGTATCTGCACTTGATTTCTTTCAAGGAGGGATGAAGAAGGCAAAAGACGAATCGAAAGAATTAAATGACGAATTAAAAAAGACTAATGAATTACTAATTGAAATAAATACAGTACTAGATACTTTAAACGTAAGTGGGGATTCGATAAAATTTGAATGGTTGGATGCATTTGCCGCTGGAGTAGATTCTTTAGACACAAAGGGTCTATTAAAAGTCCTTGAAAGAGACATAAAAGGCATAACTAATGCTTTTAATAAGTTGCCTAAAGAAGAGCAAAATATTCAAGGTATAGAGTCTTTAGTTCAAAAGAAGAAAGACCTTATAGAGAATCTGTTAAAAGAGAAAAATATTAAAAATGAATTAGTTAAATTAGATAAGGATTATTTTATCTACAGGAGTCTAGGAGATTCAGAAACAAAGAAAGCTCTAACAGAAGAGATTACAAGGAAGCAAAAAGAGTTATTTGCAACACAAAAAGCAATAATAGATACTGAAGAACTTTTCAAAAAACAAAAGGATGAAAAAGGTGAACCAAGAGATAAGGTATCTGGTTTAGACTTAGAATCTGTTGACATAGGAGCGAACAAGAAAAAGATGAGGAAAGTCTTGGATGCAATAGCAGACGCTATGAACATCAATTTAAAAGAAGACCCTTTAAAGATAAACCCAGATTTTGATTTAACATTAAGTGATAAGGCTAAGGAGAAGATAAAGCTTTATTTAAAAGATGTTGTAGATAACTTAGTTTTAGATTCTAAATTAGATGATTTCAAGAATTTTGCTGATATGAGTAACAAAATCTTGAGTTCTATGACTGATTTTGCAAACGGTGAGTTCGATAGAGAAATGACTATTGAGCAAAATAAAACAAATGCTTTAAATACAGAGCTTAATAATAGATTAAACAATGAAAACCTATCTAAAGAACAAAGAAAGTCTATTCAAAATCAAATCGCTCAAAATGATGAGAAATTAAGAGTAAAACAAGAGGTAATAGAAAGAAAGAGGTTTAAAATGAATAAGGCAGCTAATATCGCAAATGCATTAATGGATACTGCATCTGCTGCTGCTGGAGTTATGGCTCAGGCTAAGGGAGGTTTCTTCGCAAGACTAGCTCAAGCAATACCGACAATAGCTTTTGGTTTAGCTCAGGTAGCTACTATCGCAAGGCAGAAGTTTCAAAGTTCAGCATCAAAAACACCAATAAACACAACTGGTGGTGGAGGTAGTGGTGGTAGTGAAGGGCGTGCAGAACCTTCTTTTAATATAGTAGGTAGGTCTGATGACAACTTACTAATAAACGCTATTCAAGCTACTTTTGACAAGCCATTAAAAGCATATGTTGTATCTAGGGATGTAACTAATCAGCAGCAATTAGATGGTATAATTACAGACCAAGCAGGTACTTAAAATAAAACAAATACAATTAATAAAGTTAACATAATATAAAAGAATTAAATATGAACGAATTAGAAACTTTTGAATTATTTATAGACGATGCTAGAGAAGAAGATGGAATAGAAGCTATCTCTCTAGTTGAATTTCCTGCAATAGAAGAGAACTTTGTTGCATTAAGTAAACATAAGGTAGAATTTAAAACTGTAGATACAGAAAAAAGAATTATAGTTGGTTTAGCTTTAGTTCCAGATAAGCCTATTTATAGACGTAGCGGTAAGACTGAGTACAATATCATATTCTCTAAGGAGACTGTAAGAAAAGCTTCTGAGCTTTATTTAAAACGTCTTAAACTAAACAATGCCACATTAGAACACGATGAGAAAATGACAAGTGGTGTATCTGTTATAGAATCTTGGATAGTAGAAGACCCAGAGAAAGATAAGACTGCTTTATACGGATTAAACGCTGTAGAAGGTGCTTGGGCTGTAACTATGAAGATAGATAATGATGAGGTATGGAAAGATGTTAAGTCTGGAAAGTATTTAGGATTAAGTATTGAAGGTATGTTTAGTGATAGAGCCGAAGATATTGAAGAGGTTGAAGCTGAAAATATATTAAGTGAACTTAAAAAATTATTATCTAATGGCTAAAGCAGTTTATTGCAAGTGCAAGAACACCTACTCTATTGATTGTGATAAGGATGGTAAGAAATGTAAGTCTGATGAATATTGGAAGCAAGGTATAGGCTCGATATACAAAGAGACTGAGGAGTAAAAACAAGACATTAAATTTATGAATAGTTATATTAATATAAATCAATAAGTATGAAAGCAACAGAAATCCTTAATAGCGTTAAAGAGCTTTTAAATCTTTCTAAAGAAGAAGTAAAGGTTGAAGATGTTATTACAGAGGAAGTGGTAGAATTATCTACCGAAGAAGAAGTAAAGGAGGTTATACTTGCTGAAGAAACTGAAGAAGAAGTAATTGTTGACGAGGTGGCAGAAGCACCAGTAGCAAGTTACGCTACATCTGAAGAATTATCAGCACTTAAACTAGAATTATTGTCTATGATTAACGCTTTAATTGAAGATAAGTCATCTCCAGAAACTAAAGAAGTTCCACAAGAATTATCTAAGCAGGAAGAAGTTGAGTTATCTGAAGAAGCGGAAGAAGTAATCCATTCTCCAGAAGCGGCAATCGAAACTAAAAAGAATTTATTATCAAAACCAAACAAACCTATGACTACAGAACAGAGAGTCAATAGAATGTTATTCAATTAAAAACTATATAAAAATGGCTACTACTACAAGTATTACTACTACTTATGCTGGAGAATTTGCAGGAAAATACATTTCTGCTGCTCTTTTAGCAGGTAACACAATTGCAAATGGAGGTTTAACTATTCGTCCAAATGTAAAATTTAAAGAAGTTGTAAAAAGATTGGAATTAGACGGTATCGTAAAAGACGGTTCTTGTGATTTCGCTGATACATCTACTTTAACATTAACTGAAAGAATTTTACAACCTAAAGAGTTACAAGTTAACTTAGAATTGTGTAAGAAAGACTTCCGTTCTGACTGGGATGCTATCCAAATGGGATACTCTGCTTTTGACAACTTACCAAGCTCTTTCCAAGAGTATTTAATCGGTTATGTTGCTGGAAAAGTTGCACAAAAGAACGAACAAAACATATGGGCAGGAGCTGTAGCTGAAGGTTCATTTGATGGATTCTCTACTCTATTAGCTGCTGATGCTGGTAAAATCGCTGTAACTGGTACTGCTGTAGATGCTTCAAATGTTGTTGTAGAATTAGGTAAAGTTATTGATGCTATTCCAGCTGCTTTGTATGGAAGAGATGATTTACACGTTTACGTTCCACAAAATGTATTTAAAGCATACAAGAGACATTTAGCTACTGTTGGTGGTAGTGTTCAAGGAAACAACCAAGATATCAATATCGAATCTTTTGATGGAGTAAAGATATTTATGGCTAACGGATTACCTTCTGACAAGATGATTGCAACAACTAAAGACAATTTACACTTTGGAACTGGTTTATTATCAGATTCTCAAGAAGTTAGAGTTTTAGATATGGCTGACCTTGATGGTTCTCAAAATGTAAGAGTAATTATGAGATTTACTGCAGGTGTTCAATACGGAGTTGCTGCTGATATCGTAACTTACGGAATTGCATAGTAACAAATAAATAAAACGAAAAAGGGGGTAGACGGTTTAACTGCCTATCCCTTTTTTATTAACTAAAATAAAACATAAATTATGAGTTGTGATATTGCAAACGGAAGGTTAGAGCCTTGCAAGGATAGCGTTGGAGGAATAAACGCGGTGTACTTCGTAAATTACGGAGACATAACAAGTGTTACTTATGATGCTACCGATACTGATGTAATTGATGCTGTTGCTGGTTCTCCAAGTGCTTACAAATTTGACGTTAGAGGTAGCTCAACGTACACCGAAAGCATTCAATCAAGTAGAGAGAATGGAACTACTGCTTTCGAGCAAGTATTAGAGTTATCTATTAAAAAATTAACCAAAGAAGACCATAATACAATTAAGTTGTTATCTTTCGGAAGACCTCACGTAATTATTGAGGATAATAACGGAAATAGATTCTTATCTGGATTAGAACACGGAGCTGACGTAACTGGAGGTACTATTGTTACTGGTGGTGCTATGGGAGATATGAGTGGATACACTTTAAGCTTTACTGGTATGGAGAAAACACCTGCTAACTTTATTGACGGAGAGTTAGCGTCTGTTGGATTTACTGTTGTTGAAGGAGTATAACAATTAACTATCTTAAATTATTAAACCCTACCATTTCGGTGGGGTTTTCTTATTAATTAAAACAAAATATTAATTTTTAGTTATCTCAATATGTTAATACTACAACCAATAACAGAAGTTCAAAAAATCACAATAGCACCAAGAAGCGTTGCATTAAGAGGTGTTATTACTATGCATATTAGAAGAGATGGAGATGGTAAAGAGGAATCTATAGTAATTCCAGAAGTTGTTACTCTTAAAGGTTTTTCTATAATAGAATTTCAATCAAGTATTCTTGAAGAAGATTCTACGTACTACCTAGAGATTACTAAAGATAGTGATTTATGGTACAGAGACAAGATATACGTTACATCTCAAACAAGTTTACAAAGAGAAACGAATAAACATAAGATAGGTAACGGTACAATCTATAAACCTTTTAGTGAATCAGACGATAATACATACATAATATAATGAGCATAAAAAAAGACAATAAACCAAGTAAAGTTTATAAGGATAGTATTAGAGTTGTTAATATGTCTTCTTATCAAACGCCTTCAATAGAAGAGGTTCACAATAAAGACTGGGTTTCTTTTGGGGAAAACAATGATTATTACGATAATCTAATTGATAGATACATAGATAGTCCTACTAATGGTAGATGTATAAATGGTATTATTGATATGATTTATGGTAGAGGTTTAGAATCTACTAACTCAGACGTGTTCCCTGCTGACTATGTTAGGATGAAGAAATTACTTAGACCTAGAGAGATTAAAAGACTTGTTAATGATTACAAGTTGTTAGGTCAAGGAGCTATGCAAATTACCTACAACAAAGCTAAAACTAAGATATTAAAGGTTTCTCACTTTCCTATGGAAACATTAAGAGCAGAGAAGGCTACTAAAGGTCAAATAAAAGCATATCACTATCATCCTTCTTGGAAAAAGTATAAAACTTCAGATACTCCTAAAAGGATACCTACTTTTGGAAATGGAACTAAAGGTCAAATTAATGAGCTTTATATCTTTAAACCTTATAGAAGTGGTTTTTACTATTATGCAACTGTAGATTATCAAGCTTGTTTACAGTATGCTGAATTAGAATCAGAAGTGTCTAATTACCATATATCTAATATACAAAATGGTTTACAACCTAGTCTATTTGTTAACTTTAATAATGGAGTTCCTAATGCTGAAACTCAAGCAAGTATAGAGACTAAGATAAATCAAAAGTTTTCTGGTAGTTCAAATACAGGTAAAGCGATTATAGCATTTAATGAATCTGCTGAAACAAAAGCTGATATAGAAGCTATTCACTTGCCAGATGCTCACGCACAATATCAGTTCTTATCTGATGAAGCAAGAGAGAAGATTATGTTAGGTCACGGTATTGTATCTCCAATCTTATTAGGTATTAAAGATAATACAGGATTTGGTAACAATGCAGAAGAATTACGTACAGCATCAGTATTAATGGATAATGTTATTATTAGACCTTTACAAGATGGTATTATTTATGGATTAACAGAGATACTTGAATTTAACAATATACACCAAGACTTATACTTTACAACATTACAACCTATAGAGTTTACAGAGCTAGATAATATAGAGACTAAAATTAAAAGAGAAGAAGAAACTGGAGAGAAATTATCTGCTGAAGAACCATCTGGAGACTTTTCTGATGAAGAGGGAGATGACTTGTATTCTCAATTAGAAGGCTTAGGAGAGGTTTTAAGCGATGATTGGGAGTTAATCCATAGTGAGATATACCAAGAGGAAGATGAGTCCGTTAAAATGGCTGAAATCAAGTATTCTGATAAAACATCAAAAGAAGATGATGCTATCTATAAAGTTAGATACTCTTACGAACCAGTTAGAAAGTCTGATAATAGTAGAGACTTCTGTAAGAAAATGGAGTCTTTAACAAGTAGTAAGGTTGTATTTAGAAAGGAAGATATTAATATGATGTCTTTTAGAGGGGTTAATAATGTATTAGGTCATAACAAACAGAATTATAGCCTTTTAAAATTTAAGGGCGGTAAGAACTGTCATCACTATTGGTCACTACAGGTCTACAAGAAGTCAAGTGGAAGAAAGGTTAATTCTGAAGAAGCTTACAACAAAGGTCTTAAAGAACCTATCAATCCTTCTGAAATGGGAGAGTCAATGATAAGTAGGGGAGACAAAGGAGCATACCCAAGTGTGTTAAGTAGAATCAGAAAAATATTAGGACAATAATGAAAGCACTATTTATAACAGTAAAGGATTTAAAAGCAAAATCAATCATAAGCGGAAATACAGATGCTGATAAATTGATTCACTTTATAGAGGTGGCTCAAGATATACATATCCAGAACTACTTAGGTGGAAAGCTATATGATAAGATGCAAGCTTTGATTATTTCAGATGAAATGGACTTAGATATTAATTCTGATTATAAGCTCCTTAGAGACGACTACATTAAACCTATGTTAACTTGGTTCACTCAATCAGAGTATTTGCCATTTGCTATGTTTAAAATAGATAATGGAGGTGTTTCTAAGCATAGAGGAGAAGAGTCTGATAATGTTAATTATGGAGATATTGACAGAATGATGAGTAAGATAAATGATAGGTCTGAGTTCTATACAAGACGTTTCCTAGATTATATCTGCTTTAATAGCAATAAGTTTCCAGAATATACTAACAATCAGAACGGAGATATGTATCCAGATAGAGATACAGATACTTTTTCAAGCTGGGTTTTATAATGGGGAATAAAAAAAAGACATATAAGACAAAAGAGGTTAACATAGTAAAGTTATCAGCTTTTTATGACAAGGTAAGAAAAGAAACTAAAAAAGAGAAAAATGGGCAAACCTGCTGTAATTAAAATAAATGACCAATATAAAGGAGATACTTATGATGGAATACAATTCACAATTCTAAATACAGAGGGTAACACTCCTATTGATTTAACTGGAGTTAGTATTAGAAGTCAGTTTAGATTTGGTTCTAAAACAGGAGCTATTCAGAAAGAGATAACTAATGGTAATGGAATAACATTATCTGATGCTGCTGGGGGGGTGTTTTCTATAGATAGCTTTTTAATTGATTGGGCAGCAGATTTTTACTATTACGACATTCAGATAACGTTTCCAAATGGAGTTGTTAGAACATACATACAAGGTAACATAACGGTAATACAAGATGTAACTTATGGATAATATAACTGTAATAGTAGAGGACTATCCTCAAGAAATAACGGTTCAAGTAGAAGATTACCCACAAGAAATAACGGTTCAAGTTGTAACTACTGGTATAACAGTTAACCAAGCAAATCAAATTGTTTCCAATACTCAAAAGGTTGGAATAACAACACAACAAGCAAGTGATATTGTTGCTAATAATGCTAAAATAGGCACAACTTTAGAAACAAATGGTACATCTGGAGAAGCAACTTTAATAGATGGAATTTTAAATATACCTAATTACACTGCAAGTGAAGATTTTCTACCACTTGTTGGAGGCACAATGGAAGGTAATATTAATTTGAACAATCGTAAGATTACCCATATTAATGAGTTAAACTTTGGAGCCAATGCTTACGTAACATCTCCCAGTCAACACTTAATTAACTTTAACCAAGCAAGTGTTGAAATTGATGCAGGAAATGGGTTTAATTCACAAGTAGGGAATTTAACGGTTGGTCGTAGCTTAACGGTAGGTTCTATAAATAATGCCTCCTCAAATACTGACAAGTTTTTAGTATCAGATTTAGGTGTAATAAAATATAGAACTGCATCTCAACTATTAAGTGATATAGGTGCTGTGGATAGTGTTAATGGTGCGGTTGGAATTGTGGTTTTAGACACTGGGGATATTGCAGAAAATACAAACTTATATTACACGGAGGCAAGAGTATTTGCAAATACAAATGTAGTAGCAAATACTGCTAAAGTTGGAATAACAACTGCACAAGCCAGCGAAATAATAGCAAACAATTCTAAAGTAGGTATCACAACTACACAAGCAAGTGATATCAATACTAACAATGCTAAAGTTGGATATACTGATGCGTTGGTTTCAGCTAATAGTAATGTAGTTGCTAATACAGCAAAAGTAGGTATCACAACTGCTCAAGCAATTGCAATTACAGACAATACTGCTAAGGTTGGTTATACAGAAGCAGCAGTATCATCTAATACAGATGTAGCAGCAAATACTGCTAAGACAGGTATCACTTCAGCTCAAGCAAATGAAATTGTAGCGAATACTACTAAAGTAGGTATTACTACTCAACAAGCGAGTGATATAACAACTAATAATAGTAAAATAGGTATTACTACTCAACAAGCTAGTGATATCGTTTTAAACAATTCTAAAGTTGGAATCACTACTCAACAATCGAATGATATTGTTACTAATAATAATAAAGTAGGTATCACAACTACTCAAGCGAGTGATATAACAAGTAATAATGCAAAGGTAGGGATTACAGTTCAACAAGCTAGTGATATCGTTTCAAATAACTCTAAAGTTGGTATTACTACTACTCAAGAGAATAATATAATAGCTAACAATGCAAAGGTTTCTGATGTTAATCACGTTACTTTAGAATTACCAAACGTAGATAATACAAGTGATTTAAACAAACCTATCTCAACAGCTACTCAATCAGCTTTAGATTTAAAGGTTGATAAAACACAAGACGAAATAAATACTCAAAATATATTTAAGGCAGTTAGTTTTGCAATGGATTTCTCTGATAGAGTTATAGCAGATAGTGGTATTCTTGAAAGTAGAGAATGTATAATGAATGAATATTTAAAAATTAATATATAATGGCAAAACCAAAATTAGCACTAATACCAGCAACGCAAGGAAGCAAGTTGTATTCCGTATTACCAGCAGATGGTGTAGGGGATTTCACTTTTTCAAGAAATTCAGCAGCTACAAGAATAAATAAAGATGGACTAATTGAAACAGTTGCAAGTGGTGTTTCAAGATTAAACTATCCATTAATTGATGGTGTTGTAAATGGTTGTCCAAGTCATTTATTAGAGCCAACGAGGAGTAATTTAACTACTTATTCAGAATCGTTTAGTAATGCTTATTGGGTTAAAAGCGGTTCAAATGTAACAAGTGGGTTTACTTCACCAAGTGGAGATACAAGTGCTTTTAAGTTGGTTGAAAGTGCTACGACATCAAGACATTTTATGTATAATACTGTTAGTGGGTTAACATCTGGAGCAGATTATAATATTAGCTTTTATGTAAAAGCTGCCGAAAAGTCAAATATTTGGATTTATGATGATGGAGGTGCTAATAACGGAGTTGCATTTGACTTAACAAACGGTAGTATTATTTATTCAAATACGTCTGAAAACTATTTAATAACAAAATTGATAGATGGTTGGTATAGAATAAGCATAGTGTCTCCTTTAGCTTCAACCGATAGATACCCATTGATAGAATTATTAGAAGATTCATATACAACAGGAAAACCAATAGCCTACACAGGCGATGGAACAAGTGGTGTTTACATCTTTGGCGCACAATTAGAACAAGGTTCTTATCCAACTTCTTACATACCAACAAGCGGTTCAGCAGTTACTCGTGTAGCTGAAACTGCTAACGGTGCTGGAGATGCTTCTACGTTTAATTCTTCAGAGGGAGTTTT
>Ga0209302_10000721_pt1 | contig 19072 bp, 19 predicted proteins | sample ArcOceMetagenome_2_FD_187445 | JGI IMG/M metagenome (GOLD analysis project Ga0209302, IMG submission 187445) | Marine eukaryotic phytoplankton communities from Arctic Ocean - Arctic Ocean ARC135M Metagenome (SPAdes) (version 2) | ecosystem: Environmental > Aquatic > Marine > Oceanic | place... | reverse complement strand
AAAAAATATCTGAATCTCTGGATACATCATATTTAACAGTACGTATAGTATATAACCAAAAGACCGCGCTGATTGTGAAAAAACCTAAAAATATACTCGGTCCTAAGCCCACGTTAACCATATAATCTCCTTTATTATATAAACGTTTATTCTTTAATTATGTACCCTTTATTCTTTCGTATTAACCTCTCGTTAATTGATCATTTGAACTTACCCAAATAACCGCCACTGAAATTCCAATTAAAACTAGTGCACCCGCTAATAAGCTAAAAGTGAATGATGATAAGCTTGATGACATAATAAGTATCCTTAAAATTAATAATACCGACTCTATATAAAATTAGATTATAATTTAATTTGTAATGTACACCAACTAAATTTTCTGACTAATAATTATAACAACAACAGATAATTTTAATTCCAATAAAAATCAAGTAGATTTAGCAAATATCTATATAAATATCTATATAAATCTCTATAAGAATATAGTATAACTTAAAGTATAGTATAAGTTAGATAAATTTATAATTTTGCTCAATAATAATGGTTGTCTATAATAACACACTATAATTTAAGCTATAATATAAATTAAATGAATTTATAATTTTATTTAATAGTGCCACGTCTATATTTTTACGTATTATAATTTAAATTATATTATAATTTTACTCAATAAGATAGCCTCTACGTATATTTGTGTATTGTAATTTAAATTGCAATATATATATAAAATTATAGTTTCATTTAATGATATACATCTTCTGTACGTTAACATAATACAATCTAAATTATAATGTAAATCAAATTATAATTTTCTTTAAGACTATAGCTTTGATATGTTGATACATTATAGACTAGACTATACTGTAAATAAAATTTTAATTTTATTTAATAACACAATTTTTATATATTTACGTCTTACAATTTAAATATAACCTCATGTAATAATATGAATTTTATATACTTATGCGTTGCAATTTAAATTACATCAACAGTATCTGGCGATTTAGCTGCTATATTAGAAGATAAATTACTAAGTTTATCTTCTAAAGATTTAATCAAATCTTTTAAGACGTTGCTATCAAAATTATCGGAGGCTACTGTTTGAGTAATGCTATCACATGTAGCTATTAAATCCTGAATGAGAATTTGTTGTTCATTTTTAACACTTTCATCAAGCTCTTTTAATTTTTTATTAGTTTCATAAACTAAAGAATCTGCCTCATTTTTTAATTGAGTTAACTCACGTTTCGTTTTATCAGTAGCAGCAAATTCCTCTGCATCAGCAATCATACGGTCAATATCTAAATCAGATAATTTTGATGAACCTTCAATCGTAATAGATTGCTCTTCGCCCGTTGAGTTATCCTGTGCTTTAACCGTTAGAATACCATTAACATCAATATCAAAAGTTACTTCGATTTGTGGAACATTTCTTGGTGCCGCTGGAATACCTCCTAATTTAAATTCACCTAAACTTTTGTTATCTTTTGAAAACTCACGTTCACCTTGAAGAACATGAATTTGAACACTTAGCTGATTATCTTGTGCAGTAGAGAAAAATTCAGATTTTTTTGTTGGAACAGTTGTATTACGGCTAATAACTTTTGTCATAACGCCACCTAATGTTTCAACACCTAGAGATAAAGGAGTAACATCTAATAAAAGAATATCTGTTACTTCGCCAGATAAAACACCACCTTGTATAGCAGCACCAATAGCAACGACTTCATCAGGATTTACTGTTTTATTTGGAGGTTTATTTGAAATAGATTTTACTAAATCTTGAATTCCAGGAATTCGTGTAGAACCACCCACTAATACAACTTCATCTAACTCATTATTAATCAGACGTGCATCTTCTAAAGCTTGTTCAAACGGCTTACGACAACCATCAATTAATGGCTTGCAAATTGTTTGAAAAAATTCACGCGTCAAAACAGTTTCAATATGCTTTGGACCAGTTTTAGTAGCCGTAATAAATGGTAAATTAACTTTTGTTTCTGGTAACGTTGATAATTCAATTTTTGCTTTTTCGGCCGCTTCTGTTAGACGCTGTAATGCTTGGCTATCATTTTTAAGTGAAATACCCTCTTTTTTTTCAAATTCTGATATTAAATAGTCAACGATTTGTTTATCAAAATTATCACCACCTAAACGAGTATCACCTGATGTTGATAATACTTCAAAAATACCATCACCAACTGATAAAACTGAAACATCAAACGTACCGCCACCTAAATCAAAAACTAAAATTCGCTCATCATTTTTTTTGTCTAAACCATAGGCTAAAGAAGCTGCTGTTGGTTCATTAATAATACGTAAGATTTCTAAACCTGCAATTTTACCAGCATCTTTTGTTGCTTGGCGTTGGGTATCATTAAAATAAGCCGGGACGGTAACAATCGCTTGATCAACATCTTTACCAAGATAACGCGCTGCATCTTCAGATAATTTTCGTAAAACTTGAGAAGAAATTTCTTCCGGACTAAGAAGTTTATTTAAATTTGTACATTTAATCTTAAATGAATCATCCTCCTCAACTAAGGAATAAGAAACTTCTTTTAAAATGGAACCTAATTCTTTTGGACTACTACCAATAAAACGTTTTACCGAATAGAAAGTATTTTCTGAGTTAATAACAGCCTGACGTTTTGCAATTTGCCCTACAAGTAAGTCACCTTTTTTTGTATAAGCAACAACAGATGGGGTAGTTCTTAAACCATCAATATTTGGGATAACAACAGGTTGAGCACCTTCAATTACCGCTACAACAGAATTTGTAGTTCCTAAATCAATTCCTAATATTTTTTTCATATATTTTACACTTTTGAATTAAAAAGGTTTATATTTTTTTGATAAACTAGTGTTCAGGTCTTTTCCCCCACTATATTTTATTCAAAGACTTGAACATTAATCTAACATATAATCAAGGGATCTTTGATTATTTTCGGAATTACCGTAACAGTTTCAATTGCTGTAATAGATGCAATTAAAGGATAATAATTGATTGTAAAAAATTATTATATTAAGTAAATTGAAATACTAAAAAAGTAATTTTAATCGATAGTATATTAAACTAATATAATATATTGGACTTAAATAATTTATTAAACTTAAGTACTTTAAACTTAGAAAAAACTTGATCTGTCGAATACTAAAATAGTATCAAGACCGAAAAAAGATTAAAAATTTTACCGTCTTGGAAAAGTGAATTTATTTTTTTCACTTTTACAGAAAAAATAGATATAATTTTAGCTTGATTACTTATTAATGCGAATATTTTTCAATTTATAAGAGAGTTTTTTAAGAAAAACTCAAAATTAGAATTCAAATATTACATAAACTTCCCCAGCCTCAAAATCATATTTTAAAAACTCGCAATCACCAAAAGTATCTTGTATTATACCTAATTTTGAATCAATCAAAACGGTCGATAATCATTCAAAATCATTTTTAAAATCCTTTAAAATCTTCCTATCTTCTCTCTGCATCCAAAAAGATTAAAGTCTCACTAAAAAAGATGAATTTCGCTAATTGTTTATTTCTCAATTAAAAAATGTAATTATACCTTCAATTATAAATAATTTGATTCTCCAGGATTACTCCATAAAAGAGTAATTATTTAAAATATATTACATCTTCTTTATATAAAGCGCTATTTTTACTCCCCAAACTTCGATCCTTTCTCAACAATTGAATATACCAAACTTTATTAAATATTTGAGGTATTTAATTTCTCTATTTATTATTAAGTTTCAAATCGACTTGTTGACCATTATTAAAGTTCATACAAGTATAAACTTTAAAAACCATCCTGGAAAGATACATAATTTTCCTTACGAAGATTAAAAACATACGTGCCTAAAATCATCTCCTCCCACACTTTAGTCACTATATTTGCATATAATGTAACAACTTTAAGCGCTGTACTTGAGTCTATTAAATGCTGACTAAATTTTTTCATATATTCAATAGCAGACTTTCGAAATAAGATATCTGGATCTAAAAGATATTTTAAATAATCCATGGTCGATAAAGATTTGAAATAATCTCAATCAAAATTATCAGATAACACTACGTCAAAATCAAAAACATGATAAAAAAATTTGAGTATTCTCATGTCCTCTATAAAAAAAAACATATCACCAGGAATGGCATGTAAAATTATTTAATCGTTAACTATTTTAACTTCTATGCTATTTTCCATAGCTTAAATAACGAACAATTAAAAAACTAGCAAATTTACCCTCTAAGAATTTAATCAAATCCTTTAAAACTTTACTATCAAAATTATCAAAAGCTACTCTTTAACAAGTACTATCACATGTAATTATTCAATTCTCAGTAAAAATTTGTTGTTCATTTTAAAAACGTTCATCAAACCCTTTTAATTTTTTATTAATTTCATAGGCTAAAAAGTCTCCCTCATTTTTTAATTACATTAACTCACCTTTCGTTTTATCAGTAGTAGTAAATTCCTCTGTATCAACAATCATACAGTCAATATCTAAATCAGATAATTTTACTGAGTCTTCAATCGGAACCGATTGCTCTTCACCCGTTAAGTTACTTTTTGATTTAAGCATAAAAAACCCTTTTTAAGATTAAATAAATGTATAAAAAAACCTATGTAATAAGTTTTTTAAATTTACTAACCTCTCCAAGGAATATATTAAATAACCAAGAAAGGAGTAACAACAAAATATAAAAAATTGATCAAAAAAATGCATCTGACTGGGTTTGAACCAGTGTAAAACGGATTATGAGTCCGGTGCCTAACCACTCGGCCACAGATGCAATTGGAACTGGTGAGAATTGAACTCACGTGCAATTGTAGAATTTTTATAAATCATTCACAAGCTTAGTTACAAAAGTAACGAAATAAAAATGGTAAATCTTAACCTCACATATTAAAAAATAAGGTGCAACGCAAATGAAATTATTAAAAATTACGCACAGTTTAATAATAGAAAAAATTTATGCAAATGCTAGAATTTTTTGAGTTTTAAATAAATTGTTAATAGCAATTATTTTTATCGATTGTACGGATCGAAATAAAATCCGACTTGCTCTATAAAGTAACTTAATTGTCGAAACCAATTCAGTCCCGAAATTCAAATTTATTAAATGGAATAATTTATTATAATAAACTTATAAGGTATACAATTATACTATACCATAACATTAAGTAAAATGTAAAATATTTTAATAATTCTTTTAAGCATAACTTTCCTAAAACATAAAAATATGGTTCTAACTAAAACATTTACTTTATTAGATATAACAATAGAAGCGATTGATTTAGATATAACCCAATTAGTATATCTAAAGTTATTAACAAAAGAAAAGCAACTTAATGCTAGTCAAACGTTTAATAAAAAAACCTTTAACTTATATACGGTGCAATTTTTAAAGGAGATATTAAAAAAAGAAAAAACGTATCTATTACAAAAAGTAAAATGTTATAAAATATTTTTTGAAAAGAATAAAAAAAAATCACTCAATTGCGAAACAGTCGAAAATTATTATAATTTTACCCAATACTTAGAAAAATTTGCTTATTACTCAAAAAAAAAGGGGAAGAATACAAATTATTTAGATGCAATAAAAGGTTTATTACTACTTGAAATATTTTTGAACAGTATATAAATTCAAAATATACCACTAAAAATGGGCAGAAAGGGACTCGAACCCTTGATCTTTAGAATCGGAATCTAATGCTTTATCCACTAAGCTACCAGCCCATAGAAAAATCATAATTGTTAAAAAACTAAGGAATAACTTTATATTATTCCTTAATTTTAAAATCTTTCTTAGTAAATTATTGATTTACAACAATACACTCTGTAGTTAGAATCATACCCGCAATCGAGGTCGCATTTTGCAATGCAGAACGACTTACTTTTGCAGGATCCACAATACCTAATTGATACATATCACCATAAGTAGAATCAGCAGCATTATACCCAAAGGTATAGTCACCTTGTTCGACTTTTTCAATCACTAATGAGCTATTTTTACCTGCATTTTCAACAATTCTTCTTAATGGTGCCGTTATTGCTTTGCTTAAAATCAAAGCTCCAATTAACTCATCTTCACGTAAATTTAATTTTGACCATTGTTTTAAATGCTCAGAGAGATGAATAAACATAGTACCACCACCGGGAACAATACCTTCTTCAACTGCTGCACGAGTTGCATTAATAGCATCTTCTAAACGTAATTTTTTATCTTTCATCTCAGTTTCTGTCACTGCACCAACTTTAATAACAGCAACACCTCCAGAAAGTTTTGCAATACGATCTTGCAATTGTTCAATTTGATAAGAATCGTCAGAAAGTTTAATTTGCTTACGTAAATTTTCACAATGCTGAGAAACTAGACCTTCCGTACCTTCATTAACAATTGTTGTATCATCTTTAGTGATAATAACACGACGAGCTTCACCTAATTGCGAAAGTGTCACATTTTCTAAACTTAACCCTGTATCTTCTGTAATGACTTGACCTTGTGTTAAAATTGCAATATCTTCAAGTATAGGTTTTCTTCGTTGCCCAAAGCTTGGAGCACGGACAGCAGCGACATTCACTACATTTCTAAGCTTGTTTAAAATTAAAGTTGTTAACGCTTCTTTTTCGACATCCGCCGCAATAATTAAAAGTGAACGTTTTGTTCGTGCAACTTGCTCTAAAATAGGAATTAAATCTTGCTTAACAAGAGTAATTTTTTTATCAGTTATCAAAATATAAGGGTTTTCAAAAACCACTTCCATTCTTTCAGGATTTGTTATAAAATAGGGTGAAATGAAACCTTTTTCGAAACGCATTCCTTCTGATATTTCTAATTCAATCATAGTAGATTTTCCCTCTTCAAGAGAAATAACACCATCTTTACCAACTTTATCTAATGCATTTGCAATCATTTGCCCAATTTCTTTATCGTTTCCAGAAGAAATAGTAGCAACTTGAGAAATCGCGGTTAAATCCTCTACTGGGCGTGAATACTCATTAATATTTGCAATTAAAAATTGTAATGCTTTCTCCATACCAATTTTTAAAGAGATAGGGTTAGCTCCTGAGGTTAAATTTTTCATGCCTTCACGAACCATAGCATAAGCTAAAACAGTAGCAGTTGTTGTACCATCACCAGCAACATCATTTGTTTTAGCCGCCGCTTGACGAATAAGTGAAACACCTGTATTTTCAATGTTATCGGGTAGTTCAATTTCTCGTGCAATCGTGACACCATCATTAATAATTTGTGGTGAACCATGTTTCTTCTCAAGAACCACATTTCTTCCTTTTGGCCCTAATGTAACGGAAACTGCTTCCACCATAATACCCATACCATGAAGTAAAGCTCGTCGCGCATCATCTTTATATAAAATTTTCTTACCAACCATGAGCTTAAATAATTTAAAACGATTAATAAAACTTCTACAATTACATGATAGTAAAAAATATAGATATAAGCAAGCTTTCAAAAAAATTTAAAGTTTAAATAAATACTTGTATAAAAAATATAAATTTGATATGTTTATCTTGTTGAAGCCTGGATAGCTCAGTTGGTAGAGCAGTGGACTGAAGATCCTCGTGTCACCAGTTCGAATCTGGTTCCGGGCATTCTAAATTTAAACTTACTTTTCAATATATCAATTATAGTGAGTATAAATAAATTTTTATAAGGAATAAAAAGTAAAACGTAACTTTACTTTTTTAAACTCTCAATTACTGAGAAAAAACAACATTTAATAATGTTTACAGTATAGTTTACATCACGTAAACTTAGTGCTGCGACTGTTTACTTCAAACCTGCGTCTATTAATTTAACTTTAGCTACTTTAGAAACCTGTATTATAAACTCACAAAAATTACAAAAGATTGAAATTGTATTAGATAAAACTTAATACAGTTTCTCAAAAAGTGAGAATCCTTGTATCAAACATCCGGTTTTAGCCACGAATACTACAATTCATCAGTACAATATTTATTATCTCTCATTGAGTAATGACGAACAGTACAAAAAATTGATTCACCAAAGAATACTAGTGATTTAGCAGGTAGATAGAATCAATAGCTAACCCAAGGTATTAATATCAATAAACCAACTTAAAAAGTTGAAGGTAAGTTAGACAATACAGCTAAATCAGCTGATAGAAACCAGGTACTTCTGCAAAATCTAATAAACCTCTCCAGAGTACTTATGTCTAACAGGAAAAAACTCTTCAAGAGAAATAACACCATATTCAACTTTATCTAATACACTTGCAATCATTTATCCAATTTCTTTATCATTTCCTGAAAAAATAGCAGCAACTTGAGAAATTGTCGTTAAATCCTCTACTGGTCCTGAATACGTATTGATATTTACAATTAAAAAATTGTACTACGTTACCCATACTAATTTTTAAAAAAATAAAGTTAGCTACTGAAGTTAAATTTTTTATGCCTTCACGGATTATAATATAAGCTAAAAGAGTAACAGTTGTTTTACGATCACCAGCGACATCATTTGTTTTAGCCGCCGCTTGACGAATAAGTGAAACACCTTTATTTTTAATGTTATCGGGTAATTCAATTTCGCGTGCAATCGTTACACCATTATTAATAACTTGTGGTGAACCACATTTCTTCTCAAGAACCACATTTCTTCTCAAAAACCACATTTCTTCTCAAGAACCACATTTCTTATTTTTGGCCCTAGTGTAACTGAAACTACTTCCACCATAATACCCTCCATAAAGTAAAGCTCGTCGCGCATCATCTTTATATAACTTTTTTTTACCAACCATGCGCTTAAATAATTTAAAACGATTAATAAAACTTCCACGATTATATAGAAATAAAAAATATATAGGAACAAGCTTTCAATAAAAGTTTAAAATTTAAGCAAATACTTGTATAAAAAATATAAATTTGATATATTTATCTTGTTGAAGCCTGGATAGCTCAGTTGGTAGAGCAGTGGACTGAAGATCCTCGTGTCACCAGTTCGAATCTGGTTCCGGGCATTCTATGTTTAAACTTACTTATTGATCTATTTTTTAATATATAAACTATAATATATGTAAGTATCATTTAGTAAAATAAATTTTTATAAGGAATGGAAAGTGAAGCGTAACTTTATATCATTGTGGATCATTTTTATTATCATATTTACTAGGTCAACAGCATCATTTGCTAATGTTGGAACTCTTGTTGATTGTGATAAATCACCAGTCTTTACAAAACGTCTCAATGCAAGTGTAAAAAAACTGGAAGGTCGTTTAGTAAAGTATGAAAAAGGAACTCCACCTGCTTTAGCTCTGCAACAACAAATTGATAACACTAAGACACGTTTTAACCGTTATGGGGAATCTGGTTTACTTTGTGGGGCTGATGGTTTACCGCATTTAGTAGTTGATGGTGATCTTAACCATGCATCTGAGTTTATCATTCCAGGTCTTTTATTTTTATACACAACTGGTTGGATTGGTTGGGCTGGTCGTAAATATATACAAACTGTAGCAATTACAAAAAATCCAACTGAAAAAGAAATTATTATTGATGTTCCTGTAGCTTTAAATATTATGTTTTCAGGATATTTTTGGCCAATTATGGCTTGGGATGAATTTGCTAGTGGTAACCTTGTTGCGAAACCTGACGATATTACTGTTTCTCCTCGTTAAGGGTAAGTATTCTAAACTTTAGATAGTTGATAATACTCATAGATTGTTTAATACTCATAGATTGTTTAACGGAGTTTTTTTTAGTCTTTTACTTTATTAATCTAAGTATTGGTTTCGATTACTTACGTTTATTTCTTTCAATTAAGGAGGGCATGATACTTTATTGGGTTTGTATAATACATATGAAAAACGTATTTTTTTAACTCAAATTTAAGTATATTTCTTTAACTCTTTTCTAGTTTTAGTTCTTTTATTTTTTACATTGTATTGCAATAATATATTTTATGAATAAAATTAATTTTTTTAAAAAATTTTTTGTTTTTTTATTGTCTTTTTTTTTTAGTTTAAATGTTTTAGCCATTGAATTGGATGATGCAACACGCACGGTTGCACTTGATGGCTCGGGTAATGGTGTAATTTTAACTCCTGAGCAGGTAAAGCGTGGGAAGCGTTTATTTAATGCTTCATGTGGTTCTTGTCACACTGGTGGTATTACGAAAACAAATCCAAATATTGGTCTTGATCCTGAAGCGTTGAGTTTAGCAACTCCAAATAGAAATAGTATTGCAGGTTTAGTTGATTACTTGAAAACTCCAACATCATACGATGGTTTAGAGTCAATTGCTGAAGTTCATCCAAGTATTGCAAGTGCAGATATATTCCCGAAAATGCGTTCATTATCAGAAGAAGATTTATTTGCGATTGCGGGGCATATTTTAGTTCAACCACAGATTGTTTCTGAAAAATGGGGTGGTGGTAAAATTTATTATTAAATTATTACCGATTTACCATTTTCTAATAATATAAATGTTAAGGATAGAATAAATTTTTATGAATGACTTAAAGACGTACCTATCGACAGCACCAGTTTTATTAACTGTTTGGATGTCATTGACTGCTGGTATGCTGATTGAAATGAATCGTTTTTATCCGGATGCCCTTTACTTTCCGGGCTATTAACTTAAATAGTACAAAATAAAAGTAAAAATCTAAAGTTCTGTTTTTTTGTTTAACTTTTATACCACATTGTTACGATTTAAACCTACTTTAAAAATATAAGAATATTGTATTAGGATTCGTAATAGTAGCATATTTTTATTTTTTATGAAGTAGGTTTAGGTCTTTTTCAACATTAATTGAATCTTTCTTTTAAACGTGTAGCCTTACCTGATAACTTACGTAAATAGTAAAGTTTTGATCGTCTGACTTTTGCTGATTGTATCACTTTTATGGATTCAACTTTTGGTGAGTGTAATAAGAAACATCGCTCGATACCAATTCCTTGAAATGTTTTACGGACGGTAATTGTCTTATTTAGTCCTGCGTTTTTTTTTGAAATTATAACACCCTCATAAAATTGTGTTCTTATTTTTTCACCCTCTTTAATTTTGATCCCCAATTTTACTTTGTCACCAACTCGAACAGTATCCTCATCTATTTTTAAATATGCGGCTTCAACATGAGCCATAAGGTTTTGGCTGTTGATTTTTGAGATTGTAGTTTTTTTCATATTTTTTTATTATTGAACGAACCTTACTATAAGCTAATTTTTTCTATAAATAAACCCCTAAATTTTTAATTTTTGAAGATTGATAAGTTAGTTTATTAGTAATCTTTTTATATTTGAAGGTTTTAATGATAAAGCGTTTAAAGTAGTTATGTTTTCGCAAGAGCAATCTAGAAGTGTAGGTCATAACGATATAAGAACTGAGCAAATTTTAATAGGTCTTCTCATAAAAGGTTTAAGTATGCACTTAAAGTTTTATGTAAAGAGGGTTGTAAGTTAAAAGACACACGGATGGAAGTTGAACTTATTATTAGCCGTGGATCAAGCTTTGTTTTTGTTGAAATTCTTTTTATACAGGGCTAAAAGAGTTTTATAAAATAGTATTGACGAATTACGTAATATTGAGCATTGTTATGTCAACATTATCTTATTTTTATCTGTTGCAAATAATACAAATACGTGTCGTTTACTTGATTAATTAACATTGTACGTAGAAAAATTACGTTCACGTCTTTTATTTTATATATTTATGTGTACTATAGTGTCGTTTTTTACGAATATTTATATATTGTTTGGCGGCGTTTCTTTTTATTAATCGAAGTATTGATCGTCAGTATTTATGTTTTTATTGTCTGATTAAAAAAGTTATGACATTTTGGTGGATTTGGGATATTTATGAAAAATATATTTTTTTAAGTCAAATTTAAGTATATTTTTGTAATTCATTTTCTTCATATCTTGTAATCTTAGTTTTTTACATTATATCGCAAATTACAAACATACATTTTTTATTAATAAAACTAATTTTTTCAATTTTTTTTCCATTTACATATTTTAGTCATAGAATTAGTTGATGCAACGCGCATGATTGCACTTGATTGTTTGGTTAATTTTATAATTTTAATTTTTAAGTAGTTAAAGCGTGGGAAACGCTTATCTAATGCGTTATGTGGTTTCTGAAATACTGATAATAAATACTGATAACATTATAAAAGTAAATTTAAATATTGGTTTTAATCTTTAAGCGTTGAGTTTAGCAACTCTAAATAGAAATAGTATTGTAGTTTTAGTTGATTAATTAAAAATGCTAACATCATACGATGACTTAGTAGAGTCAATTGCTGAAGTTCATCTAAGTATTGCAAGTGAGAATATATTTCCGAAAATGCGCTCATTATCAGGACGATCTATTCGTGATTACGTGGTATACTTTAGTCTAATCACATATTGTTTATTTAAAATGGGGTGGTGATAAAATTTATTATTAAATTATTATCGATTTGTCATTCTGTAATAATACAAATGCTTAGTATAGAATAAATTTCTATGAATGACTTAAAGACTTACTTATTGACAGTATCGGTTTTATTAAGTGTTTAGATGTCATTGATTGCTTATATGCTAATTGAAATGAATCGTTTTTATCTTGACGCCTTTTATCTTTACTGGTTATTAGCTTAAACATTGTTGAATTTAAATCCTTGACTTCCTTTGAAAATCATATAAAATAGCTGTATGATTTAGATCTACTTTAAAATAAAAAGATATCGTGTCAGGATTTTTAATAGCAGCACATCTTTATTTTTTATGAAGTAGGTTTAGGTCTCTTGTAACATTAATTTAATTTTTCGTTTAAACGTGTAGTATTACCTGATATTTTACGTAAGTAGTTAAGTTTTGATTGTCTAACTTTTGTTGGTTGTATAATTTTTATCGATTAAACTTCTGGTGAATGCAATAAAAAACATTGCTCGACACTAGTTCCTTATAATATTTTACGGTTTTTAATTCTCTTTTTTCGTTTTATATATATTTGATATCGTAGTTTTTTCATACCTTTTTATTTTTGAATACTCTTCATCATAAGTCATTTTTGCCATAAATAAATCCCTAAACTATTAATTATTGGAGATAGATAAGTTATTTTATGAGTAATATTCGTATGTTTGAACGTTTTACTGAGAAAGCTATTAGAGTAATTATGCTTTCGCAAGAAGAATCAAGACGTCTAGGTCATAATTATGTAGCAACGCAGCAACTTTTATTGGGTCTTCTTGGAGAAGGGACAAGTGTTTCATTTCAAGCCTTACGTGAAGAAGGTATTAATTTAAAAGACGCACGGATGGAAATTGAACGTATTAATGGTCGTGGGTCAGGCTTTGTTGCTGTTGAAATTCCCTTTACACCAGATGCTAAAAAAGTTTTAGAAAATAGTATTGAAGAATCACGTGAGCTTGGGCAGGGTTATGTTACCACAGAGCATATGCTTTTATCTATATTGGATGAAGAGAAGGGTGTTACTGCGCGTTTCTTTGAAGAATTAACCATTGATGTAGACACATTACGTGCACGTGTTTTAATTTCCATGGGGTCTGACGCGCAGGATCGTAATACAATTACAATGGGAGGTCGCCGTGGTCGCGACCGTGATGATGAGGAGGAAAGAGAGTATTCGTTTGATGAATTTACAACAAATTTAAATAATCAAGCACGTGATGGGAAAATAGATCCTGTTGTTGGGCGTGTAAAAGAAATCCAGCGTGTTGTTCAAATTTTAGTGCGACGTAAGAAAAATAACCCAGTATTAATTGGTGAGCCAGGTGTTGGTAAAACTGCTGTTGCAGAGGGATTAGCTCAGCGTATAATTAAGGGTGAAATTCCAAGTGTTTTGTCTGAAAAAGAAATTGTTTCCCTTGACCTTGGTTTATTGTTAGCTGGGACAAAGTATCGTGGTGAATTTGAGGATCGCCTTAAACGTGTTATGCAAGACGTTCAATCTTCTACAACAATTATTCTTGTTATTGATGAAGTTCATAATTTAATTGGAGCTGGTTCAGCGGAAGGTGCTGTTGATGCGGCAAATATTCTAAAACCTGCCCTTGCTAGAGGCGAGTTACAATGTATTGGTGCGACGACCATCGAAGAATATCGAAAACATATTGAAAAGGATCCTGCACTTGAACGTCGTTTTCAGCCTGTTAAAGTTCCAGAACCAACGGTTGATGAAACTATCCAGATTTTACGTGGTTTACGTAACCGTTATGAAAGACACCATAAGTTACGTATTACTGACAGTGCCATTGTTGCGGCTGCGACGTTAGGCGCACAATTTATTGCTGATCGCTTTTTACCTGATAAAGCTATCGATCTTATCGATGAGTCAAGTGCACGTGTTCGTTTAATAGACTGCAAATTGCCAGAATCTGCAAAAATGTCAGATAAAGAATTACGTGAGATTTTAGACGCTAAAGACTCAGCAATATCAAATCAATTATTTGCGGATGCGGCAATATATTATAAAAAAGAAGTTGAGTTAAGGACATCTATTGCAGCCATTTTGAAAGTTCAAGCACAACAACCTGGTCAGGAAGATGTATCAAATAAGCCACCAAGACTTCAAGTTTTTGAATCTGATGTTGCTGACGTTGTTGCAGCTTGGACTGGTATTCCAGTTAGTAAAGTTTCTAAAAGTGAAACTGAAAAACTAATTAACATGGAAGAACTTTTACATGAGAGGGTAATCGGGCAAGAAGTAGCTGTTGCATCAATTTCAAAAGCAATTCGGCGGGCTCGAGTTGGTTTAAAGAACCCTAATAGACCAATTGCAAGTTTTATTTTTTCAGGACCAACGGGTGTTGGTAAAACCGAATTAACAAAGGCATTAGCTTCTTATTTCTTTGGTTCAGAAGAGTCTATGGTCCGTATTGATATGTCGGAGTATATGGAACGACATAATATTGCAAAATTGATTGGTTCACCGCCTGGTTATGTTGGGTTTTCAGAAGGAGGTTTATTAACTGAGCAGGTTCGTCGAAAACCATATACAGTCGTTCTTTTTGATGAGGTTGAAAAAGCTCATCCTGATGTTTTTAATTTATTATTGCAAATTCTTGAAGATGGCCGTTTGACTGATTCTCAAGGTCGTTTAATTGATTTTAAAAATACATTAATTATTTTAACGTCAAATATTGGAGCAAAGGTTATTGAAAAGGATCACTCTTCTCCAAAATTAGATCTTGGTTTTGATTCTTTAAATAGTCGTGCAGAATATGATAAAATGGCAAAAGCCGTTCAAGAAGAATTAAAAGAGTATTTTAGACCTGAATTTTTAAATCGTTTAGATGAAATTATTGTTTTTCAACAGTTAACTCAACGTGATGTTCGAAAAATTGCTGATATTATGATTAAACAATTAATTCAGCGTGTTGATTTACAGGGCATTAATATGAAAGTCTCCGATGATGTTAAAGATAAATTATCAAAAGATGGGTTTAATCCTATTTATGGTGCACGTCCTTTACGTCGGGTAATTATGAGTTCTCTAGAGGATAAGTTAGCTAATATTTTTTTAGAAAAACCATTAGTTGATGGAACAGATCTTTCTGTTATTTTGGATGACGATTTTACAATTAAGCTTACAATCACTGGTGTTACACCTCGCCCCAAAAAAAAACTAGGTAACTCTGGAATGGAGGCTGTAGGAGAAAAAACGGAGCAAGAAGAAACTTATGTATCTGCTGAAATAGTAAAAGCAATTAAAAGAAGTGATAGAGTAACCCAAATTCATGACCTTGATAAGCTTCGTGGGTCAGCATACGAGAGGTATATGTCAAAGCAGCCGGTATTAACACCTGAGCAGATTGCTGAGAGAAAACGGCTTCTTTTCGAGAGGCTTCGTGCGAATAAATTAAAACGGTAAAGGTTAGAAACGATAGAAGTGATAGAGTTTTCACTATTAAACGAGCTAAAATAGAAAGGGGACGAATTTAGAAAGCGTGCCCAATCAAAAATAAAAATTTTAAAGAAGAAAAAATAAATGTTCAAATTATGATACGTGATTTTTAACTCGTTCTGCAGGTTCTCTTGGATAATTTATAACGAGGTACCGACTTCACTTGAAGTTATTCGCATTTGCTACCACAGTGATAAATCGTATCTCGCATGAGAATATTATAGTCGTTAAGATTTTAATAATAGTCATTGTGGGTCTTAATTTTTCCAAGCTCTTTAACTCATGATTTACGTTGGGGGCTGATATCCTACTAGAAACGGTCTTTGAAAATTAGTATATCTTGATGATTAATACAAAAATTAATCTTGTTAACGAAGATTTAATGACGATTTTAGAACAAGTTATATTTACAAAACGTCCACTTTTAATTATTGGGGCGGATCCAAAAAAGAAGCCTTAACAACTTTAATTTCAAATAAACTTAGAAATGTAGTGAATGTTACTGTTGTGTTTGTACTTTTTAGGCAACTCTTACTTGACGATATTGTGCCTCTAATACAGAGTCAAGTCATTAGTGAAGATACAGGATTAAGTTTAGAAAATGCAACACTTTCGCAATTATGCAAAGCTCGTCTTGTTTTTACTATTAAAGTTACTCAAATTTATGCAAAAACTGTTAAGGAAGACGGAAGGTTTCGTTTTTCCGTATTGTGAAAACTTACGTAAGCAAATTAAACTTTCCTATGATTTTTATCTAATTAAACAATTGCAAGATCGTATTGCAAACTTTTTTAGAGGTGTTGGTTGTTATTAAAGCTAAAGTTAGTGCAGTGCTAGAAACTGAGATGAAAGATAAAAAATTACGTTTAGAAGATATTATTGGTTGTATTTTTATGGCACTTGAAGAAGGTATTATTTTAGTCGGTAGTACTATGTTTATTTATCTCCTTGAGTATTTAAAACAATGGTCAAAATTAAACTTACGTGAAGATGAGTTAATCGGAGCTTTGATTTTAAGCAAATCAATAACTCTATCATTAAAGAGGATGAATAAGTAGGTGTTTTATTACCGAACATCTGAGGTGGGTCTTTGGTTAGTGTTGTTTTTTCGTTCTTGGCATCACAACAGTTATTGTTTTATATTAATAAAAGTTAGCAAGGTAGTCTCTGTATTTGCCGTCGGATCATATGTGGTGTTTGAAATTAGCGCGGTTATAACGAGCTTTAAGGATTACCTCTCAAAATTCCAAAGCGGTACATACTTCATTTACAGATATCCGTACTCGCGTTCAACCCAGTAAGTTCTTGTCAGGCGCAGAAGACTCTGATATGGTTTGTCTTAAATATTCTAACGGTAAACTTTTACGTATTTAGAGTTAGAGTCTTTTGAGCGTTATAATTTTAGATTTTACTTCGGCATAGTAAAGGAGTAGATATATTATTGTCGAAGGGGTGCTTTTTTAGTGATGTTTACCCCTTTCGTTATAGCGTTTACATTTTGGTTGTGTTAAAATCGTTGTAAGTGTAATTTCTAAATTAGTAGGTTATCCATTCACCATAGCATGCTTTTTAGTTTTTGAATTTTAGTTAGTTTGAGGGTTAAAACTTATTTTAATAAAAATTAGTTAAACGTTTCTTAAATAAATTTAGCGTTCTGTATTTTCTATTACATATATAATATTTTTAATAGTAGTAAATTTATTAAATTTTTTAAATCCAATATGATAAGTGATTCACAAATTTTGTTAGCTCTTACAATTGCTATCATTCCATCGCTCTTAGCAATTCGATTAGGAACATCGTTAAACAATTAAACTTTGTTCAGTATTTCTTGAACTCTTTTTAAGGAATACTGTACTTTACAATATAAACTTTTATAAAATAAAAATATTTCACATGAATAAAAAAACAAATTTACCTATTTTTCCATTTAGTGCTATAATTGGTCAAGAAGAAATGAAATTAGCTTTACAGCTTAATGTAATTGACCCAAACATTGGTGGTGTAATGATTATGGGTGATAGAGGTACTGGTAAATCTACAACGATTCGAGCAATTGCTGATTTATTGCCTAAAATTGATATTGTTAAGGATGATCCCTTTAACTCACACCCTACTGATTTAGAATTAATGAGTTCTGAAGTCTTAAAACGTTATAGAAATAACGAGGAACTTGAAACGGAGGGAATTAAAATCCCAATGATTGATTTACCTTTAGGAGCCACAGAAGATCGCGTGTGTGGTACAATTGATATTGAAAAAGCTTTAACTGAAGGTGTAAAAGCTTTTGAACCAGGTTTATTAGCAAAAGCAAATCGTGGACTTTTATATGTTGATGAGGTAAATCTACTTGATGATCATCTTGTCGATATTTTATTAGACTCAGCGGCATCAGGATGGAATACTGTTGAACGTGAAGGTATTTCTATTAGACATCCTGCACGTTTTGTATTGATTGGCTCGGGTAATCCAGAAGAGGGTGAATTACGCCCTCAGTTATTGGATCGTTTTGGCATGCATGCTGAAATACGTACGGTAAAGGATCCAGTTTTACGCGTAAAAATTGTTGAAGAACGAACATCATTCGATTTAAATCCACAAGATTGGCTCGATAAGTATGATGATGCACAGAATCTTATCACAAATACTATTGTTAAAGCACAAACTCTTTTACCAACTGTTAAGATTGACTATGATTTAAGGGTAAAAATTTCCGAAATTTGTAGTATCTTAGATGTGGATGGTCTACGAGGTGATATTGTAACTAATCGTGCTGCAAAGGCATTCGCGGCTTTTAATGGTCGCCAGAAAGTTGAACTTAGTGACATTAAAACAATTATAACGCTATGCTTACGTCATCGTTTACGAAAAGATCCACTTGAGACGATTGATTCAGGTGACAAAGTGCAGCAAGTATTTAATGAGGTGTTTGATATTGTTGAATAATTTAATATTGACATTTTTTAGTCGCTTTGCTAATATCAAATCAGTAGAGATTTACGTTATTCGTATTTTTTAAAATAAAATTTTGGAAACTTTTAGAGAGTTTGATCCTGGCTCAGGATGAACGCTGGCGGTATGCCTAACACATGCAAGTTGAACGGAAGTTTTTTAAACTTTAGTAGCGGACGGGTGAGTAACGCGTGAGAATTTACCTTCAGGA
>Ga0209302_10000720_pt1 | contig 19082 bp, 18 predicted proteins | sample ArcOceMetagenome_2_FD_187445 | JGI IMG/M metagenome (GOLD analysis project Ga0209302, IMG submission 187445) | Marine eukaryotic phytoplankton communities from Arctic Ocean - Arctic Ocean ARC135M Metagenome (SPAdes) (version 2) | ecosystem: Environmental > Aquatic > Marine > Oceanic | place... | reverse complement strand
CTTTTTTTTACCTTTTTTTTACTACCATCCATAGTATCTTTTATTATATTACCTTTAATTTAGTGACACTTTAAGTAAAAAAAAGTATTTATAATAAAAAAAAATAATTATATTATTAAAAGTTTATATAAAAAAACCGTCACTGTCATTTCTCATACTTTTCTTTTATTCTCATTTACATACTTTTCTTTTATTCTCATTTACATACTTTTCTTTTATTCTCATTTACATACTTTTCTTTTATTCTCATTTACATACTTTTATATGAAATATATGAAAGTGACATTTTTTAATATATGAAATTTCATTTTTTTCATTTATTTCTGAAATATACCATGTTTATTGTCATTTGTGTATAATATATGTATAAAAATGTATACTATGACAAGCCACTTTCCCCACCATCACTTTTTTTTACCTTTTTTTTACTACCATCCATAGTATCTTTTATTATATTACCTTTAATTTAGTGACACTTTAAGTAAAAAAAAGTATTTATAATAAAAAAAAATAATTTTATTATTAAAAGTTTATATAAAAAAACCGTCACTGTCATTTTTCATATATATATATATATTCATATATAATTCTATATAAAGATATATTATCTTATAGTAGTATATTTAATGGTTGCTGATTTAGGCTATCAAAATTCGTGTATTTATAAAATTTATAAAAATGACAAAATATATATCGGTTCTTCAAAAAATATTCAATCTAGACTTGTAAAACATAAGTCAGATGCTAAGAATATTAATTCAAAACAATATCATTATAAATTATATAAATATATCCGCGAGTGTGGAGGATGGGAAAACATGAATTTTGAAATTATTGAACATGTTAAATGCAATACTTCTAAGGAATTACATAATATTGAAGGACAATATATTAAAAAATATGGAAATTTAAATGTTTATGTAGCTGGTAGAACAAATAAAGAATCTAAAAAAAATTATTATAATAATAATAAACAAAAATATAAAGATTATTATAAAAAAAATAAAGAAAAATATAATATTAAAATAACTTGTACAAATTGTAAAAAAACTATATTAAAAGCTAATATGAAATATCATAAAACTTCCAATTATTGCAAAAACAACACTATTTTTTAATTATTTATTATACAAATAATTAAAAATTATATATTTTACCATAAATATTTATTACTCCACCATTTTGGTGAACTTTTATTGGTCGTCTTACCATGTCTTTTATAATAATTCACTTTTCTTTTTTTATCTAAATGATCTTTATTTTTATATAATTTTAATGGAGTATTATCTTTATATTGTGCCATTCCTCTTGCTCCAAAATGTATAAGCTTAAATCCTCTTTTATTTGGATATTTTACATATACCATGTATTTTTTTTCTTTTCTACTACTTTTCATTATTTTATTTAAAGTTTTTTTATCACTCATATATATTAATTAAATGATATAATAAATTTATCTTTATTATTTTCTTTTAAATTATCTTTCTTTTTTAAATTATAATCTTTAGTCTTTCTGATTTGTTTTTTTTTATTTTCATTATAATCCTTATTTTTTGTTTTTGTTTCAATATATATATCATCGCAATCATTATACTCTGGTTTTAGCACTTTATAATGATCAAAAAACTTATCATTTACGCTTTTATAGTTATCCTTATATAATGTATTGATTTGTATATTATCTACTTTATATATATCTATTTCAATAATATTTTTATCATTGAAAACATATTTTTTTTGCTCACGATAAAAATATAATTTTCTAAAATCTTCAGTCCTGTGTTTTCTTTTGACTTGATTCAAAATTTTTTCTCTTGGTATATATAAATATATTTCTGAATTCATTATATAATATAAAAACAATATAATTTTATATTATATATTATATGAATACAAATGATTTAAAAATTTTACCACCTGTCAAATCAAAATTTAAAAACAATTATAAAATGGAATTAAATAAGAACCTACCAGACTTTCAAAATTCTCAGTTAGTTTTATTGGTAGGAAAACCAAACTCAGGTAAGACCGTAATTATTCTGAACCTACTGGGAAAAATATTGAAGTATTACTATGAAGAAATATATTTTATTGGACAATCATACAAATATGGAGATGAAACATTAAAACCGTTAACGGATTACTATGGCAATATATATGAAAATTGTGATGATAAAACCATAAATAGTATTATTAAAAAAAGATTAGAGATGCAATCTGATCCCGAATATGGTAATTGCGCAGTAATTATTGACGATCTTATGTCACTACCTTCGTTCAATTCTAAGGCATCAAGTAGTTTAGCAAGATTATCAAGTATATATCGTCATGTATTATCATCGTCTAAACCAACAAAAGAAAATCCTAATATAAAGACCTCTGGTGGTCTTCTGTTGATAAGCAATCAAAGGTTATTTTCTAGCATCCCACGTAATGTTTTAAGTTGTACTTCGACTATCATTATAGGTAGCATTGCGAATCAATCTGAAATAAATGATTTTTTAGATGGATATAGTAGTTATTTTGGTGGCAGAAAAACATTAACTGCATTAATGAATATTATGAACTCTGCAAAATATAATTTTTTATGTTGTTATCTTAACGGTATAATGGACGAAACAGTGCAAGGTCCTTGTGTGTTTTTAAACTTCAACAAAAAATTATTTCCATCAAAACAATTCCCATCATTAAATAATGTAAATATAGAAGTATAATTTAAAAATATATATATATATATATACACAAAATGGATTATTATTCTAGAAAATTTAGTGGTTTAGCTTATGGAGTAAACTATATTCGACAATCACATGTTGATTTTGAAAACAATCAAGATTTTTTAAAAAAACAATATATTGCTGATCGGCAAAATATAATTAATAAAAAATCAAATGAATCTAGTATTATTTCAACAATTACTAGTACCATTGGTGGTGCTACTGCTATACCAACATTTAAAAAACTTGTCAGTATAGGTAAACAATTAAAAAATAATGTTGGAAATGATATTGATGAAAATGAAAATTTTGAATATTTTGAAAATGAAAATACTGAACCCGAATCACAATTAAACCCCACGGAAATGACTCCAGACGAAATTCATTCCTTTCGCGATCCATACGAATCAAAATCTCAATTTACAGATCCTGAAAGATTTGAACCCGAACCCGAAGAACCAGAAATTGAAGAACCAGCAGAACCCGTTGAATTTCAGTTGCCAAAAGGTGTTGGTAGAATAGAGGCAGGAGAAAATGGGCAACCTGATACATATTTTGATGAGGAAGGTTATCAAATGGAAAGTCCGGGAGATGTAATAGATAGAAATGCAACTGAATTAGAAAATAATTTTGATAGTTTAGAAGAAACACGACCGTCAGAAAGTTTTGTAGGTAGACAATTTAATAAAATAATGGGAAATGAAAAAAGTGTAAGTAATTTAAGTAAATTTAAAGAAGGTCAATTTGAATTTAGTAAATCGGGTGGTAATCAAACTGAAGCTGAAGCTGAAGCACCAGAAGAAATACCAGAAAATCAACCTTATGAAATTGAAATAGAAAGCGTATCTCGTCTCTCAAGAAGTGAAAATACAGGCGGTGTTATTGAGGCTACTCCATTAACACAATCATATACTCCTTCTGAATCTAATTATTCTATTCAATCATTTGATCAATTTCAAGATCAATCTCAAACTTCAAGATTAGTTTCCAATCAGTTTGGCGGAGATTCGACAATTGCCCGACTCATGAACGATAATAAAAATACTACTGAACAATTTTCAGAGCATGATGACAATATTTCTAATTTTGGAGATTATGAAACAGCAGGAGAAAATATTGGGGAAACAACAGGAGAGACCGTTGGGGAAACAACAGCAGAAACGGTCGGAGAAACGATCGGGGAAACAACAGCAGAAACGGTCGGAGAAACGGTCGCAGAAACAGGAGCAGTAACAGGATTAGAAAGTGCAGCGCTGGTCTCGGACTCAGTCGCCCTTAGTACGGTTGAAATCCCTGGGGTGGACATTGCTACAGCGGTTATAGGAGGGATAATAACCGCAGCGAGCATAGGAACTAGCATCGGTCTTGGTATAAAAAATCTCATAGATAATAATAATGCAAATAAACAAATAAATACAGGATATAAAAGACAAATTCAGCCTCCTCAACAATTATCTTATTTAGGAGCAGAGGCGGAAAATTATTTGAATCATTAATTTTTTTATAGAAATTCAAATAGAAGTAAATAAATATTTTTATTTTTAATTTAGTTTATAAATAAAAATATAGTTAAATATAAAAATATTTCGTATATTATAATATAATGCAAACTAGTAATCAAAGTGTCAAATTTAATTCGGAAAGAGGTAATGATATATATTTACAAAGAAATAAAATAATTATTCCTGTAAGTGCAGAATCTGCACCATTAATAAATACATCGGATTCTTATTTGATGTTCTCTTGTTTAATGGGAAATGATAAAACAGGTGAGGCAAGTGCAAATTATTTTATTCCTGAACCAAAGATAGGATGTATGCCGTTTGAAAGTTGCACTGTTAGAAGCCCTGACGGAGTTGTACTTGAACAGCTTTCATCTATGCAAATTTGGGAAGCTATGAAAAATTATTATGGTAATAATATTAATGATGAACATTTACAAGCTGTATATCATGGACGGTCGCAATTATATAACAAAGAATATGTATCTGATAATCTTGTTGTGCCAACTGCTGACGGGAGTAGAGCATGGGCTATAACTACTGCTGGTTCAAGAATTGTGCCAAATCTTGGGGGTGGTTTTAAATCTCAATATTATACTTTTTCTAATGAAATGATTGAAGATAATTCAAGAAAGGCTCAAATAATTTATAGATTTCCAATGAGTGGGTTATTGAGTAGTTTAAGATCTGAAGTATTAACAAATATTGCTTTAGGAGGAATTGTTATTGAATTAATTTTGTCAGAAAATTCAAAGTTTTTACGTGTTCAAAAATTATTATCTAATAATGGTCAGGAAATTGGATATGGTGTGACAAAAAAAACTACTACTGGTAATAGTTTTGATGATAGTACAGGATTACAAGGATTTGTAGGTGGTGATGATCAAACTTACGCCCCAACTTTTACATGTTATGGATTTCAAGGATATTATACAACTGACGCGGGTGGTGTTGATACGGAACATATAGCGGATATTCCTGACAATGGTGCGTCAATCACGGGTATTATTCTTCAAAATTCTGCAGATGCTGGGGATAAATTTAATATCGATGATATTGAAAATTGTAGTATTAAAGTTGGTAGTAAAATACGTATAGGTTACGATTTAGATGCTAGTGCAACGCTTACAGTTGAAAATTGTACTGCATCATTAATCGATAGTGTAGTTACAAAAATAAGTAAAATAAATGGTAGAATTCATATTAGATTTAATGCATTTCAAACTCAAACTACTGTAGCAAATGCTACCACGGGTAAGGTTACTCAAGGAAATCCTGTTTTTTGTTCTTTATCTAGCTCAGGAACACCAACTTTTGTTGATGGTAATGCTGATTCTGGAAAAAATAGTTCTACTCAAATTTCTATAAATAAAGGACGGTATGAATTATCTAACGTGGAATATATCGCATCTGTTGTAAATACTGATTCTGGATACCTTAATACTTTAGTAAAACAAACACAAAATAGTACTTTAAAAATCCAATATAACACATATAGAGATATAAGAATAAATATTCCACGAGAGGCATTAAGCAATGAGATGAATATTCCAAGTGATTTACAAGAGTGTTTTTCCGTATTAGGTGTAACAGAAATTTTACAATCTCAATCCGCATTAATTGACAGTGTTTCTCCTAGTTTTGAAAATTTAGACTCTTATGTTTTTATTATAGATGGTATCCGTGTCCCAAATCAAGAAGTAGATCTGAAAAGAATCTCTCAAGCAAAAGTAAACGCGATTCATATGATAGAGACTGAAAAGGCGTTATTAGAGTCATCGATCCCCGTCAAGAGTTTATTAAATCCACATAAATTTGTAGTAATTGGTCGGCGATTGGGAAACGAGGGTTCTTCAATTTCTCTTCTAGATAAAAATATTAAATGCAGAGTTAATTACACTGGTCAACAGCCATTAAGTTTACAATATCATTTTTTTATTTATCATACCTCAGCGATTACATTTAATAATGGTCAAATTAGTGTTGTTAGTTAATGTAAATAAGTACAAACACTTTAATAAATATATATTATACATTTATATAATATGTCTTTAGTAAATATTCAAAATAGTGAAACAATTCCTGTAAACGGTCAATCAGAATATTCTTCGTCTGGAGGAAGTTACAATTTAGAATTCCAATTAAGTGGTTCTGAAAACATGATGTGTGATCTAAATAGTTTACGTATATGTGCACAAGTAGATTATTTAAATGCCGAAGGAAAACATGTAAATAATAATAATATTTACATGTCAGGAGTCAGGGATGGTGCGGGGGCTCCAGGTCCGCCTGCGTTAGTGCATTCTGATGCAGTATTTAATTATGGTGAACAACCTTTTGTTGATGTTGACAATAGAACGGGCTGTAATATGCTTATCAATTCTATTTTATTTGAAGATAGTTCTAATAATACATTAGAAAATGTAACTCAATTCGGTCATTTATGTAATAAAGTCAATAGCATGACCATGAGTCAAGATGACATGATGACGTGGGGTGGTTCTACATATGGTGTTAAATCTGGTGGAAAAACTTTAATTTCTCAACAAGCTATTAATTCCACACAAGATATTTGTTTAAAATTATATAGCGGGCTAAGTCAATCGGCTCCTCTCCCTTATTCTGCTATCAGGGGGCGATTAAATATATCTGTACAATTGCAAAATAGTTCTGCTGTTTTTCATGGTGCGGATAATTTAAAAGGCGGTAGAGCTGGAAGCGACCGTGCTGTTGGCTGTTTTTACAGATTGAAAAATGTAAAAATGATATATAGAAATTTAATTTTAGATGAACCTGCACCAATTTTAAAATCAGGATATTCTTACAGACACTTCTCGTCTTTGCAATCGACAATTTCTGCGTCAAATAATACCAACATTTACCAACCTAATAGCAGTAATGCAATTTCTATTATTACTAGTTTTATTCCGTCTCAAAATTTAAATAATTATCAAAAAAATAGTGTGCAAAGTGGTAAACTAAAAAACAGAACTCCACCTACTGGAACAATTTACCCTAATACATTACCACAAAGTGTAAATATTAATTCTGTAGATCTATTAAAAAATAATATTAATTTCCCATTAAGCTTTCCAATTAATGAATCTGTATATACAAAGAATAATAATAACCGTAATAATTATGAAACTCAGAGAAGTTATTATTATTTATCTACTTTAAAACCATTTAACAGTATTAATCATTCATTAATTAGTCCATCAACTGAAGATTATGGTAGTTATTATGGTCCAACAGATGTAGATACGTTTCCTGTTTCTGCAGGTGTGGGAATTAGATATTCTATGGGAAATAATGACGGTACGTCATACACTGGTGGTGCATCATTTCAACAAAGAATTGATTCTGGATTAAACTCTACTTTAAACAATGAAATGATGTCAAATATATTATCTACAAAACGTATTGTAATTTCTCAAAATGGTCCTGTGATACTTAATTAAATTTTAATTTAAATACATTTAAATTTATATATATAATATATAATTATATATATAATGCAATCATTAAAAATTGATCAATCAAAATCACAATCAAATCTTTCTATGATTAATACACAAATAATTACTCCGATCAGTATTAATCAGGACAGTGCTACTTTTATAATCAGAGACCAAGGCGGGTCTCTGGACAAACACACCTGTTTAATCCTGCCTGCAACCGTTTCAAATAATAATTCTTTTTATCCTATAAATACTGGTGTAGCGAGTTTATTGGATAGCGTATCTCTTATGGCAAACGGCAAAGTTATTGCACAAAACACGGAGCCTGGAAATTATATTTCTTTATCAAATTCTTTTGAAAAGCAAGAATATAGACGACGTGTTTTACAATGTAGAATGGGGATTAAAGAAAGTTATTCTCCGTCGGATACTGGTATATTATATCCCATTGCAGGAAATGCAGGGGATATTTTAAATTGTCCTGGGAAAATTGAATTATCAGACCTAAATAGACCATATATAGTCCCAAATTTAGGAGAATGGAATTCTGATCATAATTCATTTAGTAATAATCCTAATTATATATTAACCGATTCTTCAGTTACCACAGGTCAATTTTATTTATATTTAAAAGATTTATTTCCAAAGATGTATGGTGGTCTCGAAATACCTACCTATTTAATTTCTGATCAATTAAGTTTAGTTGTAAGATTTTCAAATAATTCACCGAAATTTAATCAAAATGAACGTGTATTATGTGATTCAAGTTGTGTATTATATACTCAAACTGATACCGCGAATGCAGGACGATATGTGCCAAACTGTCAAATTTTAATCGATGAGGTAAAATTATTAACTGATTATTTAATACCAACACAGCAGGCAAAACAAGCTATTACAGAAAAAGTAATGTCTGACGAAGGATTAGTGTTAACCTATGGTGATTTTATTTGTAATACTTTTTTCTTAGAAGGTCTTCCACCAACTAATGTAACTTCCACGAGAAATTTTAAACGTTCAACATTTCACCTAGGTCTTTCAAATAAGATCCTAAGACAAATGTATATATTTTTTAATCCTACACAAAATAATCTTTTAACAGCGGGTGAAACACCATATGCTCCATCTGTTTCGACTACTGAAAATGCTGTTACAAAAAGATCTTTTTCCCCGTATAACTCTATTAATTGTTTAAAAGGAAAATATGCTTCTAAGGCGTTAAGTCATTTACCAGATGGAGAAAAAATACAAATTTCCATGAACTCTAAAAATTTGTTTAATACACCTTTAGAAAGTTCAGGACAAAAAATCCATGAATTGCAAACGGCTTATGGAAAATTATATTGTATGCCGATGTGTACATATGATTTTTCCGATTTCGTAGTTGACGAAGTTGATGCAGAATATTCGGATTGGAGTGATAATTTAGGTAAATTATTATATCAAAAAAGTATAATGTGTTATACAGCAGGTGTACAGGGATGGAATCAACAAAATTTAATTGGTCAAAATCATGTGATTGGGGCTAATTTTCAAAGACCAGTATTAACAAGTTCAAATCAACTTATAAGAATGAATATTAGTGGATCTGGGCAACGTGTATCGACACTTCCTATAGAAATATCTATAGATCGGTTAGTGCCACAACTTCAAGGAGTAGATGATAGAAACATGGTAGTTTGCTGTACTATTGAAAAAACAATGACGTTAAAAAATGGACAAATATATATTGATGAATTATAAATTTTATATAATACTATATAAAGACATATGTTTTTATAATTTAAATGGAAAAATTAAATGATTTAATGAATGAACATGATTTAGATTTTAATGATATTGTAAATATTATTGAAAAAAATATATATAGAAAAATAAAAAAAAAACAATATAATACTAAATATCAGCAAACTGAAAAAGGAAAAGAACAAAATAAATTGGCAAATAAAAAATATTATTATAAAAAAAATAATATATTTCATAAAATATATAATCCTAATATTTAATATATTGGATTTGCATGGAACTAGAATGTGCCATTGAATAACTTATTTTTTTACGAAATTTATGAAGGGATATTTCTTCTTCTCCGATAATTTCAGAAATAAATATATGACGTATTAAATTTATATTTATAGGTTTCTGTAAATATGATTTTAAAAAAATTCTTTTAATTCTTTTTGTAATTAAATTAGAATTTAATTTTTTATCATTTATTTTTAATAAATATAATGGTTTTATATTATGATTTAATATTTTAAGATATTTATTTAATATATTAGATAAATGTACACTAATTTCAATTTTTTGAGATTTATATATTTTTTTTGTTTTATAATTATTAAAAATGAAATATTTAGCTTTTTTATTTTCAATTATTAAATAATTAAAATCTTTATCAAATGTTTTATTTTTAATATCTTGTATTAACATGCATGAATAATCATTTGCCCTTCTAGGAGGATTTAAAACAAATAATCCTAATAAAATAAAATCTGTCATTATATTTTGTTCAATTTTATTTAATGAATCATATTTAGTCATTAAAAAATCATATTTATAAATTTCATCTTCTAAATTATAAAAAACTTTTTTAATTTGTTTTAATGTAGCCCAATTTTCTTTTTCTTTTTCATTTTTTTGATTATGATCTTTATCATCATATATTATTTCCTGTATATCATCCATATAATTTAAATACTCATAAATCAAGTCATCATTTTTTTTTTCATTAATTTTTAAATATTTGATAATACTTATTATTAATTGTTTATAAGTAGTAATTTTATATTTATCAAATAATTTATTTTCTATTTCTCTTGGTTTTGAAATATCTAAATTTTTTACTTTATTTAATTGCGAACAATAATTTTTTATAGTTATTAAAGATAATGAAGGAAAATTATTAATTAACCTTTCTTTTAAATTTTTATAATTTACTAAAATCATATTTATATATATATAATATATATATATAAATGTATAAAAGAATCTTTGGAGATAATAAGGAAATCGAAAAAAAATTGAATAAATTTCAATCAATTGTAAATTCAATTAATGATTATATATGTATTATTAGAACTAAAATAGTCAAATTAAGCCAAGATGTTAAAGATATTAAATTTTTAATTAAAACTAGGGGTAACATCGAAAAAGATAAAAAAGACAAAAAATATTATTTTTATGAATCAGAATCAGATGAAGAATCGCTCTAATTTAATGATAATTGAATTAATCTTTCCGAATCAAAAAATGTATCAAACTTTTTTGTAATATTAATAAATCTATCAACCACAATAACAAATCCATTTACAGGGGTATAAAGTTTTTTAAATTCTTTTCTTAATATTTTAATTTTATTATTATTTTTATATTTGTTTGACATTTTAAAAGCTTCTACAACATCCATTAAAATTTGTTTCGTTCTTTTTTCATTATAAGGACTTTTAAATTTTTTACCTAAAATTTTATATTCATTTAATCCATTATTTTTTTTAGGTTGTACTTTAGGTTGTACTTTAGGTTGTACTTTAGGTTGTACTTTAGGTTGTACTTTAGGTTGTACTTTTTTACGTTTTACTTTTTTAGGTTGTACTTTTTCAACTTTTTCAATTTTTTCAATTTTTTCAATTTTTTTTTCAACTTTTACTCCGTAATGTTGTTTAATATAATCCATAAATTTAGAATGTTTTGAAATTAATTCAATTAAATCTTTTTTTTTTAATTTACTATATCCTTTTATAGAGTTATCTTTATTATAAATTCTAATATGCGTGATCAATTCAGTTCTTTTTAATTTATTTAAATCCATTGTTATATATATATTAATATATATTATTATTTATATATATATGATACACGTAGCAAATGAAGATTTATTAAAATATATTGATAATCAAATAAAATATTTAGATGATAAAATATTACATCCTAATAATATTAAAATTGAAGTAATGCACAGATATCAAATATACTGGGTATGTCAAATTAAAAAATATATGATTACAGAAACTGAAAGGTTTTTACGAGTTAAATTTATAAATGAGTTGATACATCGAGTAATGGAAATAAATAACAGTTATATCCCAAAAGGTGAGCCTATTATATATGATCAATATTTTAAACTAAATTAATATTAATTATTTAATAAAAAATAATTAATAATAAAAATAATAAAATTTAATATAATAAATTATATCTCGTTTTATTAGAGATTTGTTGCGACACAGCTTGATGTGCTAATGCATTAGCATCGTTAGATGCTTTAAATGCGTCAATTGCACTTTTATTTAAATCAATTGAAGCTTTAATAAAATCTTTATTAGCGACAGAAGTAGCCTCAGAACTTTGTACACCTGCAAGCACTGCATCTGAACTAGTTTTAACAGCATCAGCAGAAATCTTAATATCGTCAAGTTTGGGAGCTAAAGCTAAATTTGCGTTTTTAACTTCAACCATGGTGGCATTCATAGCTTCAGATGCAGAAGCAGAAGCGATTTTATGAGCATCGATTACTGCTTTGACTTCTTGAGTACTACTATTAATTAAATTTAAATTTGCGTTCATAGATGCACCAACATTATCAACACTTTGCTTCACAAGTCCACTAGATACAGCAACTGTATCTACTGCATTTTTTACGAGGTTAACTGCAGATTGACATGAAGACACCGCATCAGTAGTTAATGCCTGAAGTACTTTTTGTTCCTCAATAGCAACAGTAGTTAATGCCTGAAGTGCTTTTTGTTCTTGAACTGCTGTTTTTACTAATTGAACAGCATTTTCAACTGAAATAGCGGATTGAGATGTGTTTTCATTTGCTATTTTAATATTTTCTAACCAAGAATTAGTTAAAAGATCATGTTTATGCCTGATGTGGAAAGTAAAATAACTATTAGACCACGTTGGGTCACCTATAATTACATTTCCATCTTGGTCAAGTATTTCTAAATCAAGAGAAGTGAAATCAGTTGGATTAGACATAGTGAATCCACGGTAAATAGGATATTTAAAAGAAATACTATTGTCCTCAGTGGAAGACCATTTTCCTGAATGCCTATACAAGACACCCTGCATACTTGGTCCCGTACTAGCGAAACGAACAGAAAATTTTTTTCTTGTACCTCTGGAAAGTCCTTCAAACGAGCAAGAAAGCAAAGCACATTCGTAAGTATTTGCTAATGTAATAGCAGTAGGAAGTGTTTTTTGTGGAGTTACATCACTACCATTGCATGTAGCAGTGTGAATTTCGTCAAAACGTTCTTGAGCGACTGGGGTTGGATTATTAGGGATTGGAAAAGCCATATATTATATATTATAATAATTATATTATTTTTATTGTTTTTTTTAGTAATTTAATTCAATTTGATTCTATATCATTTCGTATTAAATCTTGTGTTTGCGATAATGATTTTTTTAATCCATGTATTATTCCATTAGATTTACATTTTGAACTCGCCATGCCCTCCGAAACAACCGTTAATAATGTTAAAGCAAAATTTATACCTAAACTAATATAAAATTTAATATTATCATCGTTGCAATTAAATTCTAAAACTTCAGTGGCATTCATATATATATATAAAATATATATTATTTATATATATATAAATGAGTAATTATAATCAAGTAACAATCATAGAAGCTAATTTTAAAGATAGAATAAATCCAGATTCAAACAGTAATGATTTTACTGTTAGAACACCTCCACGAGTAATAAAAAAAGGATCACAAGTGGAATTAAGTGGGGCTATTATTCAAGAAAAATCGGCAAATAATGACACAGTAATTGAATTATCTAATTTTAATGTATCTGATGATGAAAAATACACATCATCTTGGTGTAGTATATCCACACGTTATTTTATTAACCATACGGGTTATAATAATATATGTTTCCCGTTTATCCAAACAAACTATTCTAACTTAAGTACATTTTTTGATGTCAATAATGTTTTATTATGGGAAGGTCAGGAGAGCTGGCCGAATAATACTATATATATACAACCATATGAAACACCGTCACTAAGGATAAATTTGATATCAGGATTTACAGCAAATCCAATAATGCGTCAAGATTATCTTTTTTCAAGTAATTCATATAATTTAAAATCAACCGTAGATTTTATAAAATTTGATTCTACAATTGAAAATGCTGGGTCTGTTTTTAAAGGTAATTGGGTTATACCCGATCCTTTTGACATGTATGATGAATTGGGCACAGGAAATAATACAATGAATTTTGCTTTACAAGGTGCATGCGGTATACGTTGTGGTCTCAAAAAAAATAAACCTAATTCAAAAAAACACACTTATATAAAACCAAATTATAAAGGACCTTGTGCAATAGACAATTCCGAATCAACTAATATAAAAGATATGGAGATTTTTTTAAAACATATATCAATTGATCTAAAAGATAATTTAATGGAAACAGCGGATGAGTTAGCATTGCTTATTAATACTAATTTACAGGGAGATAAATTTAATTTAGTTGATAATGATGTAAAAGTAACATCAAAGTTTCGTCAATGGAGTACAGATTATTTACAACAAACAACGAATAATGATATGTTATATCCGCCAAATAGTGATAAAGTCATTACAAGCATAACTTCAAATACACTATTTAATATACCCGCAAATTTTCAACACACAGGAGAACATGCTATTTTTTCTGAATCGTTTTTTGTCGAAGATCCAAACAAATGGATATACGGAAATAATTTCTTTAAAAGTAATAATAAACTAACAAAAATTAATGATGGAACATTTATAAAAGTTGATGGTATTGATCCTGTCGTAATGAGACAAGATGTCCCAAATTTTGATTCCATATGGAGATTGGCTTATAATGGTTCAACAGTTCACGCCAAAGATTATCCATGTTTAATGGCTATGTCAATGAAAATAAATGATCCTATATATTATCCAGTTCTTTTTGATAGCGGAGCTTTACACAATCCAGTTGAATGGGTTTTTTTAAATTCAACTCCTAATATATTTCCTGATAATGGATTTTTACGATTTAAACAACATAATATTGATGGTACATCAGTAAATGAAACGTTAGAATTTATATATGCTTTAGATTGGTCATATAATGGTAATACAGAACATGAATATTTTATATGTTCTCATGATGATGATAATGGTAATTTATGTTTAATAGGATATCCAGCAGAAATACAAAATTTAAAATTTGTTAAAACTTCAAATCAAATACAATTTAAAATAATTCTTGAAGCTAGTAAAACATATAATAAAGATACAATAGAATTAATATTTAATAATCAATTATATCATATACAAAATCAAGAATTAGATCAAATAACTCATGTACCACTAAATTTTATCCCAGACACTACCTATAATGGTATGCCTTATTATAATATGGTTGGAACGGATGGTGGTGGTCAATATTGTACCGAGGGACAAGATTTAGGAAATGCAACTGTTAATGAATTTTTATGCATTCCAGATAAAATGGTAATCCCACTTAATATCAAAGTATATAATGATGTCAATGATTTATCAATTGTTTTAGATAGAGTTAGGGATTATTTAAGAGCAAATGAAAAATATATAGGATCAGAAACCGACCCTGTATTAATTGAAAAAGATTCTTTAAATTGGATAATGGAGTTGGATGTTGGTATGGCAGATGACTTTAATAATTCTTTATCTAATTTTTTATCGTCAAAAGGATTGTCACACGAAGGGTTTGACGATACAGATTATACCATATATGATGAACAGCAAAACTATTCAATTTATCCTAAATACTTCCCAAATATGATGTCATACGAGCAGTATGATATAAAAGCTAATACTCAAACGGGTGCACCATTTCACAATGGTTTTAATTTTAGACGTCCCCTCACTATATATCCTATTTCAAGATATTGTCGGATGGGTTGTGGTATATATACAAATACTGAAAATTATTTACAAGTTTATAGTAGATATAACAAAGATATTTTAAATATTACTTCTTCTAATAGTGAAATGAATGTTGATTTTAATACTGTTAGATATAAAAAAAGATTACATCCATCTATCAGTATTAATAATAATGATAATATAATTAATGCTTATTGTGAATATAATAATATTCCTTTAGTCGCTTGTAATTATATTGGTTCAGATTATACGTCTTTTGGATTTATAAATTATAAAGATACATTTGGTGGTAATGGTCAAGATAAAAACACTTATTCTGATTTGACGGGGAACTTTAGGAACTGTTTTAGATTAGTTGGCGGGGTAAATATTGGCTTCGATCCTTCAAGTTCGACAAATCCATATAGTTGTGCTATGAACCGACAACAAAGTGTTCCCACAAATGGAAATTTTTATTGTTCTGAATTTTATGGCGGTCAAAATAATACTACTGAAAATTTAGAAACTGGTTTATATACATATGGAACGCCTACAAATCCAATATTTTCTCCGCGTATTGAAGATTATATAAATTTTATTTATATTGGTGGCTCTCCTGAAATTGATTATGATAGATCAAGAATGATCTTTAATAAAATGTATCAACCTAGAAAATACGATAGTAATGATGCTCTCGTTGGGGACCCAAATATTGGTAGTGAGATCGCGATGATAAATGATAAGACAATGTTTTACTCTGTGTTAAACTGCACTATTGGTACAGTTCCTGCTAATGGTCCAAATGGTAATAATGGACCGTCACCATCAGTCGGACAAGTGTCCACACGAGGACAGCCCGCATTTTTTCAAAAAATATCAAATAGTGGTATAGTGGATAGCCTTAGTGGTGTAGGTTTTGAAAATATTTACGTGCGTGATGAATTATCGAAAAATGAATTGCCCGGGGAAGATGGTGTGAAATTGTGTACAATAGATATTAATAATAATACTACAAATTATAATAAATCATTATTAAATCTGTTGGGATTTTCTTTGCGTCAATTTAAGCCTTTTTATGGTCAACCATTTAACAGATATTCTAGGCATAATTATAACGCAACAAATAATTTAAAATATGATGGTTTATCATATTTTAGTCTAAATTCATTTATAAATCAAACAAACATGCAGAATATATGCATGTTTGGTCCTAATTATAATATTACTGATCCATCACCTCTGCCCTTAAATTATTATCCACAATCCCTGAGAGGTCAGCCACAATTATTAAATGGATATGTTGGCTTTAACAATCAAAATATTCAAGTTAAATCAGATCAACTACGTAGCGAAGATATACCAAGTAAATTGCAACAATCATTTTTTAAAATTGTATCATCATTACCATCTAATGACTATATTACAAGTAATAATAATATGCCATGTATAGGTTATTTTTATCGTAATTATAAGAATTCAAATTATTATTTTACGTACAATTCTGGAAACACTTTTACTTTATCTCAAGATATTTTATTGACTTCAATCAGGACGTCCATTTTGGGTGAAAATAATAAAAATGCTGAACATTTAGGACAGTCGATGGTTGCATTTTATAAAATAACGGAACAAAGACAATTAACATCTTTAAATGAAGAAGATATAGAAGAATTACAAGAAATTGAAAAAAATCCACAGAATTCAGGATTACAAATGAATTCAAATTTGTCAGATACACAAATAAAAGAAATAAATAGTATAAATAATCAATTATTATTAAATGTAAGTATGAATGTAGAAAATGTAATGGAAAATGAAAATGTAATGGGAAGTGAAATAATAATAAATGAAAATCCTGAAATTTTAAATAAATTTAAAAATGAAAACATTTCGTCAAGTTTTATAACAGATATTATAAAAAGTGAAAAACCAAGAGATAAACGTAAAAAAAATTTAAGAACTTTAAAAGAACCACGTGAAGAAATTGATTTTGAAGCACTACAACACCCGAAAACTGGTTGGAGAACTACTTATAGTGCTCAAGATCGTCGTGAAATTCTAACGGCAAAAATTACAGATATTCTTAAAACTGATGCTATTCCTGTTGGTTCTGCTCGTTATGAAATCGTTAAAAATTTTGAAGAAAATTTTGATGTTACTACTGCTAGTAATGAATTTTTTACAGATATTGAAAAAGAGGGCGGTACTAAATTATTAGCAGAACAAATTTTTCGTGCTAGATCTATTGAAGAAAAGTCAGACCCTGGAAGACAATAAATAAAATTTCATATATATATTAAAATATTAAATATATATATAATTATATGATATACACTATTATTAAAGCCATCACTATTTTATTAGTCAAAGACGGTGCCATTAAATTAGTTAGGGAAAATATACCATTAAATAAACTAAATTTAAATTTATATAATAAATATAAATATTTAAAACTAGCTTTAACTAAAAAGAAGTTAGAACGTAAAACCATTATATAATATATAATATATAATATGGGATCCGTATTTATTAAAAAAGAAGATATTAAAAAAAAGAATAAATCAATCTTTTTTAATTTTAGTTTTTTTTTTTATTTTTTTTTTATACTTTTTATTATACTTTTTATCTTTAGTAATTTTTTTTGTTGACATTTCAAACATGTCTTTATCATTTAATTTTTTTTTTTTTTCTCTTCTTTCATTTTGTATTTTATAAGTATCTAATAATTTATTAGACGACATTTCATTTTCACACAATTTATCCATTTTATATATATATATATATATATATAAAATAATATATTATATTATATATATATAATGAATAAAACTAACAGTTTTTTAATCAACAACGGTACGCAAGATCCTAACCAATTTATATCAAAAATTGGTAGGTCATTTGTCATTAATCCTAATAGCGAAATTGCAGTAAATAAACTCGCTCTACAAGATGTTAAATTAAAAAATATTAATTCATCGAATGATCATTTTGTTATATTATGGGGTCAATATAATATGGATAATAATAATACTATTGATCCTAATAATACACAATTACAATTTTTACCTCCTGAAGATATTTATTTAAAACATGGTCAATATAACGTCTTTGGTGAATCTGTTTATGATTATGATAATCATAATAATATTTATGATAATAATAACATATTACATAATTTTATAAATAGTATTAATACTCAATCAAAATATTTTCAATGGGGATGGCTGGGAAAATATGAAATAAATGGATCAATAGATATTAAAGCATATTTAAGAAATGATCAAATGAACCACATTAAATGGAATTCAGCTATATTATCATCAGAAATGACTAATACTATATACGAAAAAACTGACGTAGAACCCAGTTTTAATATATTAATAGATAAAAAAAATGCTTTTGCATTAGTTGGGTCGGAACGAGCACCATTTCCTTATGATGCATTCGCAAAAACAGAAACACCAGACAATCCACAAGGTATAAATCAGTATACATTAGAACCATATGATGACAATGCAGAA